>OCQB01002344.1_pt1 | contig 12826 bp, 9 predicted proteins | sample 1538631 | NCBI WGS metagenome assembly OCQB01 (sample SAMN04571713, study PRJEB22368) | human gut metagenome | biome: human gut; material: stool | host: Homo sapiens | place: Luxembourg | collected 2012-10-19
GCGGCGGCCAGCCAGTCCGTCAGCGCCGCCGTCCCGCCGTCCCGCAGGGGCAGGGTGGTCTGGTTGGGGGTGACGGCGTCCTCCTCCCGCACCCCCTTCAGCACCGCCTGGGGGCGGCTGCGGTCTCCGTTCAGGGCGGAGAGCACCCCGTGGTACACGGCGGAGAACACCTGCTGCTCATTCTGGAACTTCACCTCGGTCTTGGCCGGGTGGACGTTCACGTCCACCTCGTTGGGGCGCACCGTGAGGTGGATGACACAGCCGGGGAAGCGCCCTACCATCTTCTGGTTCTTATAGGCCTCCTCCACCGCCGCCATCATGGTGCGGCTCTTCACGTACCGGCCGTTGACAAAAAAGTGCTGGTAGCTGCGGCTGCCCCGGCAGCAGCTGGGCATGGAGGCAAAGCCGGACACGCCCATATGGATCCCCGAACCGGCCACCGGCAGCAGCCCCAGGGCAATTTCCCTGCCCATGACGGCGTAGACCGCGCTCTTCAGCTGCCCGTCCCCGGGGGTGAGCAGCTCCTGCCGGCCGTCCCGGATGAATTTGACCGACAGCTCGGGGTGGGACAGGGCCACGCGCTGCACCACGGCGAACACCGCCGCTCCCTCCGCCGCGTCTTTCTTCAGAAACTTCTGCCGGGCGGGGGTGTTGAAGAACAGGTCCCGCACCACCATGGTGGTGCCGGCAGGACAGCCCGCCTCCTCCTGCTCCAGCACCTGGCCCCCCTCCAGGGTGAGGGCGGTGCCCAGGGTGTCCTCCGGCGGACGGGTGAGCAACTCCACCCGGGACACCGCGGCAATGGCCGCCAGCGCCTCCCCCCGGAAGCCCAGGGTGCCGATGGCCTCCAGGTCAAATTCCGTGGCGATCTTGGAGGTGGCGTGGCGCAGAAAGGCCGTGGGGGCCTGGTCCGCGGGGATGCCGCAGCCGTCGTCCGTGACCCGGATGAGGGTCATGCCCCCGTGGGCGATCTCCACCGTGAGGGCGCAGGCCCCCGCGTCAATGGCGTTCTCCATGAGCTCCTTGACCACCGAGGCCGGCCGCTCCACCACCTCGCCGGCCGCGATGAGATCGGCCACATGGGGATCCAGTTGTTTGATGACAGGCATGTCTTGCCTCCTTGCAAACACCGCGCCTATGGCGCGAAACAATCCATTGTCTGGGTCTCCCCAGACCTCACACTTCCAGCAGGATGGTCACCGGACCGTCGTTCTGGGAGAATACCTGCATATCCGCCCCAAACTCCCCGTGCTCCACTGGAAAGCCCCGCGCTCGGCACTGCTCCATGAACCGCTCATAGAGGGGAATGGCCGTGTCAGGCTTGGCCGCCCCGGTAAACCCCGGCCGGCGGGAGGAGGTGTCGGCATACAGGGTAAACTGGCTCACCACCAGCAGGGCGCCCCCCACCGTCTGGAGATTTAGGTTCATCTTGCCGTTCTCATCCTCAAAGACCCGCAGGCCGCACACCTTGTCCGCCATCTTGTCCGCGGCGGCGGGGGTGTCCTCCAGGCCCACCCCCAACAGCACCAGGAAGCCCTGGCCGATCTGGCCGTTGACGTGCCCGCCGATCTCCACCCGGGCCTGCTTCACCCGGGTCACCACTGCCCGCATTGCCCGCGCCTCCTTTTCCCGCGCTTCCCGGCGCGCCTCATCGGCCCCTGCGCCGGATGTCCTCCCCGTAGAAGGTCAGCTCCCGGAACAGCCCGCCGATCCGGGAGACGATCTGGGGGGTGTACCGCTCCCCCATCTGCTCCAGGGAGAGGTTGGTGGAGATGATGGTGCGCCGGTCCGCCTGGAGCCGGCTGTTGATCACCTCGTATAAGGCCGCCTGGGACAAGGGGCTGGTCATCTCGCTGCCCAGGTCGTCCAGAATCAGCAGGTCGCAGCGCAGGTACCGCCGGGTGTCCTCCCGGGCCTGGCGCTCCTCCTCCGCGTCCCGGGTAAACCGCCGGACCTCAAAGGCGGAAAACAGGTTGATGGCCGTCTCATATACCACCGAGTGGCCCCGCCGGGACACCTCCCGGGCGATGCAGCCGGACAGGAAGGTCTTGCCCAGCCCGGTGCCGCCGGACAGCAGCAGGTTCTTCAGCGGGTAGTCCGGAAACTGCCGGGCAAAGCCCTCGCAGACCGTCATGACGCGCCGCATCTGCTCCCGGGGGGACCGCTCCTGCCCCTGCCAGGGCAGGTCGGAGTACACGTCCAGCCGGAGCTTGTCGAAGGACTGCTCCTCCGTCAGGTTCATCAGGCTGGTCAGCCGGGCCATCTGCTCCTGGACGCACAGCTGCTTCAGGCACCGGCACATCCTGCCGTCCGCCCAGCCGGTATCCCCGCACAGGGGGCAGTCCGGAGTATCCTCCAATTCTGAGGGCTCATGGCCCAGCCGGCGCAACAGCTCCTCCCGCCACTTCTGGAGCGCCAGGTTGCGCTCCCGCACGGCGGCGATCTCCGGCCCGCCGGCCTCCAGGGGCTTGCCGGCGGCCAGAAGTCCGGCCAGCTCCGCCATGGTGCCCCGAAGGTCCCGGTCCAGCCGCTCCAGCTCCGGCTCCTGCCGGTACAGCTCCCGCTCCAGCCGCTCCCGGCGGCGCGCCCGATCCTCTCTCCGGCGCTGCAGCCGCGCCATCGCCTGCCGCGCCACCCCCGGTTCAAACGCCATGCCGGGTCACCCGCCTTTCTCCTGCTCTTTCAAGAATTCATCCAGCCAGTCCGCGTTCTTCCGGATGCGCTCCTGGCTGGGCTGGAAGCTCTCCGGCCCGGCCTGCCTGCGCCCGCTCCGGCGGCGCTGGGGCGGGCGGTCCTCCGCGCGCACCTGCTGGGGGGTGGTGTACCCCGCCTGGTGCCAGGACTGCAGGATCCGGTTCATGTAGGGCCAGTTCATCTCTTTCTTCTGGTAGACCGTCCGCTCGTAGGCCAGGGCGATGAGCTCGTCGCTCAGCCCCATCTCCACCCATTGCTCGATGTACTCCCGCTCCCGCTCCACCGCGGCCCGGGGGGTGGACACCCCGATGATGGACAGGATCTTCCACTCCCGGCGGTCCACCAGCTCCTGCCGCCGCAGGTATTCCTCCGCCCGCTCCACCGTGTCCACCCCCAAACGCTTCCACCGGAAGGCCTCCTTCTGGATCTGGGGCACCCGGAGCCGGAGGCTGCCGCCGTTTCCCTGCCGGCGCAGGCGGCGGGCGGTGTACCCGGTGAGCAGCAGGATGACCTCCGTGGGCAGGGCCAGGTAGTCGTAGATAGTGTACAGGCACTTCAGGTCGTTGTCCGTCAGGGGGCGGCTGACGATCCGCTCCACCTCCTGATAGAGGCCCTGGAAGTCCGGCTCCCGCTCCAGGGCGTCGGCCAGGTCCTTCCGGCTGTACTCCGGGGGCTTCTCCTCCGGGGCAGGCTCCGGAGGGGCCGGGGGCTGCTTTTGCTCCACCAGCTCCAGGGCGGCCAGCCGCCCCCAGGCCCGGTCCAGCCGCTCCTGGGGCCAGCGCAGCCGGGCCCGGGCGCCGTCCGGCCCCGTCCCCCGGTCCAGCAGGGCCAGGTAGAGCAGGGCGGCATCCCCGTCCCCCGCCTCCACCAGCCGCCGGGCGGACTGGGCGGGCATGGACAGTATTTCATTGGGCAGCAGCAGTGCGGACAAGCCCGACGCCTCCCCTTTCCTCATGTTTGGTCAGAGTTTTATTTTACACGAAAGGCCGGGAAATGACAACTGGCAAATCCCCATCCAGGGGAAAAGGCCCCGGTCCCGCGGACCGAAGCCTTTCCATCCGTCTCAGGGCCGCTTTGGCAGCGAGTCATCCTCGTCCACCCACTCCCGCTGCACGTCCACCACCCGGTATCGGGTGGGGGTGTCCCGGATGACCACCTTGGCGATGCCCGCGTTGATGATCAGCCGGCGGCACATGGAGCAGGAGGTGGAGCCGGGGATCAGCTCGCCCGTCACCGGGTTGCGGCAGGCCATGTACAGCGTGGCCCCCAGCACCTCCCTGCGGGAGGCGGAGATGATGGCGTTGGCCTCGGCGTGGACCGACCGGCACAGCTCATACCGCTCTCCGGAGGGGATGTGCATGGCCTCCCGGGTACAGTACCCCAGGTCGGCGCAGTTCTTCCGCCCCCGGGGGGCGCCGTTGTAACCGGTGGACACGATCTCATCGTGGTTGACCACGATGGCGCCGTAGCACCGGCGCAGGCAGGTGGACCGCTCCAGGACGGTCTGGGCGATGTCCAGGTAGTAATTCTCTTTGTCGATTCGATCCATGAGGCTCTCCTTTCACCCGATACTTTTTTGCCTTAAAGTATATCAAGTTTTTGGGCTTGACGCAATGTGCAAATTCACACATTGTTTACGGATATCCCATTGACGTTGACATCTTGGAAGATTATCATAAAGGATATAACAAAAGGCAGTTTTCGGTCTCAGGAGGTGAATGCGGATGATTCGACAGTGGGTCGGCCGGTTTATGATGGGCCGCTACGGTATGGATCAGCTGAACACGACCATTATGGTGGTGTATCTCATCCTCTATGTGGTGTTCCTGTTCACCCGTCTGGCCGTGCTGGACCTCATCGTACTGGTGCTGCTTTTCGTCACGCTCTTTCGCATGCTCTCCCGCAACATTGACCGCCGCCGTGCGGAGAACGCTCGGTTCCTTCAGCTGGTGCGCCCCATCTGCCGCCGCGTCAAGTCCTGCCGCACCCGGATGCAGGACAAGGAGCACCGCTATTTCAAATGTCCCAACTGCGGACAGCAGATGCGGGTCCCCCGGGGAAAGGGCCGCATCACGGTGCACTGTCGCTCCTGCGGGGCCACGTTTGACGAAAAGAGCTGAGCCCCCTCCGGCTCCCGCCGCGCCGCCGGCCCTTTGCGGCAATTGGGAAGCCCGCCCGCCGGATCTGGCGGACGGGCGTTTTGCGTCTGGTCACGGCCTGGCCGGACCCTGGTCCTTACGGCTGACCGCCACGTTGTCCCGGTTCATCTTCTGCCGCAGCAGCATGAAGTTGGGCATGCCCCCGGCGGCGCACACCTGCTTGGCCAGCATCTCCGCATAGGGAAATAGCTGGTGGTAGCACTGCACATGAAAATCCCGCTTATCCTCGTCAGTGACAGGACCGCCGGTGATGGAAAATACGCCCATCAGGTCCACGGACACGAAAAACCGGTGATCCGGGCCGTCACTCTTGTCCTTGACGCACTGGTAGAGCTTGGCGATGCAGCGGGTATTGTCTGGGGTATAGCTCACAGAAAAGGAAAAATTATTTTCCAGCTGTACCTGGCCGGGCTTATCCAGCTTGTTGAAAAACTGCAGGTCCTGCAGCTTATAGGAAACCATATTCAGTTCTGCCATGGCTGGCACCTCCTATCGGGTTTGGCCCTATTTTAGCACACCTGCCTGCCCGGCGCAACCGTCCATGCCGCCGGTCCCCCATTGTCAAACCCGCCGGATCGTGGTATCCTGGCAGGACGATCCGCTGGTTTTCCCGGCGGGCCCTTTTCTTGAGATGATACGATGAATGATACGACAGCCGCCATCCCCCACGGCCCATGAGGGGCCGCGGGGCCCCCTGATGATTTCCACCCTCGGGCGAACTGAATTCGCCCTGCGGAAATGGCCTGCGGCCATTTTGCGCCGCACTCGCGGCGGGCGCTGCGCGCCTGTGGCGATGGCGGCACTCTTCTTGAGGTGATACGATGAATGATACGATAGCCGCCATCGCCACGGCGCTGGCCCCCTCCGCCATCGGCCTCCTGCGCCTGTCCGGGCCGGAGGCCATCGCCGTGCTGGACCGGGTGTTCACCCCCGCCCACGGAGAACCCATGGCCGGGCGGCCCGACCGCACCCTGGTGTACGGTGCCCTCCGGGACCCGGACGGGCAGGTCATCGACTACTGCCTGGCCACCGTCTCCCGCGCTCCCCACAGCTATACCGGGGAGGACACCGGGGAGCTTCAGTGCCACGGCTCCCCCACCGTCCTGCTGCTGGGCCTGGAGGCCCTGTTCGCCGCCGGGGCCCGCCAGGCGCAGGCAGGGGAGTTCACCCGCCGGGCTTTCCTGGCGGGCAAGCTGGATCTCACCCGCACCGAGGCCATCGCCGATCTGATCCACGCCGAGTCCCCCGCCGCCGTCCGCCAGGCCGCCGGCCAGCTGGGGGGCGCCCTGGCGGTGGCCATCGAGGAGATCTATCAGTCCCTCACCGATCTGCTGGCCCACTTCCACGCGGTGCTGGACTACCCGGATGAGGACATCGAGCCCTTTCAGGCCGCCGAGATCTCCCGGGCGCTCCAGACCGCCGCGGGCAAGCTGGATCAGCTGGCGGGCAGCTACCGCCGGGGCCGCGCCCTGATAGAGGGCGTCCCCTGCGCCATCATCGGCCGGCCCAACGCCGGCAAGTCCACCCTGTTCAACGCCCTGCTGGGCTATGACCGGGCCATCGTCACCCCCATCGCCGGCACCACCCGGGACACGGTGGAGGAGCGGCTGAACCTGGGGGGCGTGCTGCTGCGGCTCATCGACACCGCCGGTCTGCGGGACGCGGACGACCAGGTGGAGCAGCTGGGGGTGGAGCGCAGCCGGGCCGCCGTGGAGCAGGCGGAGCTGGTTCTGGTCGTCCTGGACGCCAGCCGCCCCCTGACCCAGGAGGACCTGGACGCGCTGGACCTGGGGCTGAGCGCCCCCCGGTGCGTGGTCATCCTGAACAAGGACGATCTGCCTGGCCAGGAGGAGGCGCGGCTGCCCGGACTGCCCGCCCGGGTGCCGGTGGTCCGCCTGTCCGCCCTCACCGGGGAGGGGGTGGACCAGCTGGAGCTGGCCATGGAGAACCTCTTCCCCGACGACACGGGGCTGCGCCCCGGCGCCCTGCTCACCAACGCCCGGCAGGCCCAGGCCGCCGCCCAGGCCCGGCAGGCGGTGTCCCGGGCGGTCCAGGCCCTCCGGGACGGCATGTCCCCCGACGCGGTCCTCGCCGACGTGGAGCAAGCCCTCACCGCCCTGGGCGAGCTCACCGGGCGGGTGGTGCGGGAGGACGTCACCGCCCGCATCTTTGAGCGGTTCTGCGTGGGAAAATAAACGCGCACCCCGAAGAGAGGCATCTCCACCCTCTCTCCGGGGTGTTTTGCGTTATGAGCCAATGTGCGCTGGATTTTTGTTTAAATATCACTTGTTTGTGTCCGCGCTCTCTTTTCGCCGCGGCAGCGTAGCCGTCCGCGGCGCCCCTCTCCCGGCCAGCAGCCAGCCTGCGGTCAGCGCGGTAAAGGGCGCCACCGTCACCAGGCCGAAGGAGCCGATCACCGTGTGGATGATCTCCGCCGCCACATACTTGTAGTTGAGCAGGTTGTCCAGCGGGGTCCCCTGGGCCATGAACACCATCAGCAGGGCGATATAGCCGCCGGAGTAGGCAAAGAGCAGCGTGGTGGTCATGGTGCCCATGGCCGCCCTGCCCACATTGAGGCCGGACTTTACCGCCTCTCTCCAGGGCAGATCGGGCCGTTTTTCCACCACCTCATGGACGGCAGAGGTAATATCCACACTCAGATCCATCACCGCGCCGGAGGCCCCCAGGAAAATGGACGCCATATAGATCTGGGTCAGATCCAGGTGCTGGTAGCCGGAATAGAGCAGGCTTTCGGAGTAGGACATCACCGCGCCGTGAATCTGGAACAGGTCGGTGAACACCACACCCAGAACGCAGGTCACCAGGATGCCCAGGAAGGAGCCGGACACCGCCGCGGCGCACCGCCGGTCGAACCCATACACCAGGGCGATGATGAGCACCGTGAGGAACAGGGTGATGGCAAGCCCCACCCAGATGGGGTTGTATCCCCGCAGATAGGCAGGCACCAGGACCTTCCACATCGTGAGGATGGTCAGGACAAAGGAGGCCAGGGCTCGCACCCCGGTACGCCCGGCAAAGAGGATGAGAAATACCGCGAAGGCGGCCGCCAACAGGGCCTCCCAGCCCAGCCGATAGTGGTCACTCATGGTGACGTTGGTAATCACATCCCCGTCATGGCTTACCACGACCAGAGCGGTATCTCCTGGCGCGAACAGCTTGTCCTGCTCCAGGGAGCCGTTGAGCATGTTCACTCCGGTAACTGTCCTGCCTTCAAACAGGCCATCGGTGATCTCCAACTGACACAGCTGTTCCCCGGAGCGCACCAGACCGGTATCAATGATGGCGGAGTTGTCCACACTCAGCACCCGGGCTGTACACCGTTCCGCTTGCTGGTAATCCAGCGCCCCCTCAAACCCTGTGGGTAGCAGCAGTAAAACCACGATGGCCAGCAGGCATACCAACACGGGGGCATGGTAACGAGCCCGCTCCTGATTCAGCAATTTTCTCATATCCCACGATTCTCCTTCTATCTGTTGCGGTCCATGACAATGACACTTCAGCAAGAACCCATCACAAGCCGTCTTCGCCCTAGGCAGCTTTCTCCCGCCAAAACCCATGTTTTGACACGCACAAGCCACCCCAGTCCCGCAGGACCGGGGCGGCTTGTAAGTCAGCTTGCCGGATGTAACGTGTGGTTCAGGCCACGTCCAGCATATCGGCCAACTTGCTGTAGATCTCTGTATTGTCGTAGTAACCGTTGAACACCTCGGCGTTTACACCCTGGGCCAGCACTGCTACCGGCAGGCCGGTGTGGCTATAGGAAGTAAAGGAGATGCCGGACTTGTTGTTGATGATATGGGTGATGGTGACAGATAAGGGCTCATAGGTGCCGTAGAGCACATACTCCTCCTGCTCATACTGGCTGGCGGCAGTGCCGTTGATGCTCTTCTCATAGGCGGCCCGCAGCTGCTCCAGCTCATACTCGGTGAGTACCAGTTTGTCATCCGCCTCACCGTCCACCTTCAGGCCGAAGAGCTCCTCGATGTCCACCAGCACATCCTCGAAGGAGGTCTGGTTCTCCTTATAGCTCGCCACATAGTCGCTGTCGTACTTGGCAAAGGAGATCTTCTGGCTCTCCAGCAGATCCAGATAGGTATCATAGTCGGTGCCGGCAAAACCAATGGTCAGGCCGCCGGTCTCGTGGTCGCCAGTGACCAGGATCAGGGTCTCATCGGGGTGCTCTTCAGCGAAGTCGATGGCCACCTGGACAGCGTCGGCCAAAGCGATGGTGTCGTGAATGGTGGAAGCGGCGTCGTTGGCGTGGCAGGCCCAGTCGATCTTGCCACCCTCGCACATCAGGAAGAAGCCGTCCTCGTCGTCGCTCAGGACCTCGATGCCCTTTTCCACATAGTCGGCCAGGGACCACATATCCTCGGTGCGGTCCAGCTCATAGGCCATGGCGTCGGAGTCGGCCAGGTTCTCGTCAATGAGGATGGCCTTTTCCGTGTCGGCGCTCACTGCCTCGGCCTCAGCGTGGGTCTTGGCCACAGTGTAACCTGCCTCAGCGGCCAGCTCATAGAGATCATCCTGATCGCCCTCGCTGCCGGTGGGAGAGAGCAGGCCGCCGCCGGCGAAGTATTCAAAGCCAGACTCGATGAGCTCCAGGCCGATCTCGTAGTAGCTGGACCGGCTGGCCTGGTGGGCGTAGAAGGCGGCGGGGGTGGCGTGGTTGAGGTTGACCGAGGTAATAACGCCTACCGCGTAGTCCTTCTGGCTGTGGAGCTTCTCAGCAATGGTCTCATACTCGATGGTGCCCGTCTCGTCCACGTTGATGGAGCCGGAGTAGGTCTTATAGCCGGTGGCGATGGAGGTGGCCGTGGAGGCGGAGTCGGGAGCGAAGGAGTTGGAGTCGAAGGTGACGGCGGAGCCGGCGGCCTCGAAGTTCATAAAGTTGAGGTAGCTGGGGCCGTCCAAAATGGCGCCTCCATTGTCGTCCAGGCTGGGCTGGGCCTGCCAGTAGTCCTCGTCTTCCAGCGCGCCCAGGTAGTCGGCGGTGGACTGAATCTGGGGGTAGCTCATACCGTCGCCAATGAACAGGAATACATATTTGGGGGCGGTTAACTGTCCCGCATCCTGCTCCTGAACCTGCTGGCTTGGGGTGGCGGAGGGCTCGGCAGAGCCGGGGTTTTGCGCGTCGGCCGCGCAGCCGGCCAGCAGACCGAATAGGCTTGCGCCGGCCAGAAGTGCGGCGACTTTCTTCTTGCATTTCATAACAGGGGATCTTCCTTTCTTCTTGTTGCGGTGGGCTAAACCCGCACTTATGGTACAGGAAGTTTTCCCTGCTAACCAGCAAGAGCATGTAAAAAAGATCCCATGAACGTGAGGCCTGCGTAAAAAAAGCAGCAAGAAACGGTTGGCCTGATTTCTCTGCTGCGCCAAAAAGACAAGAATGCGGCAAAAAACTGGGGACAAATTGTACAGAGCAGCAAGGTGACGCCCCCCCAGACCAGGGCTCCTTTGCGAGCCAGTCAAGAACGGGAGGCGTGAGTTTCAAATTCCCTGTCAAGGAAAAGGGCGGAGGGATTGCTTCTCCCTCCGCCCGCTAGCGCATCGTTTCCCTTACCGAGTCATGGCGTAAAATCCCCGGATTCATCCATGGAAGCGTCAAAGCTCTTGCTTCAACTGATACAGTAAATTCAACGCCTCGATGGGCGTTAACGTCTCTACAGCGGTGTTGCGCAGGGTATTCAGCACCTGTGTTCCAGCCAAGTCGCCCAGGGACACCTGGTCCTCCTGGCGCTCCGGCAGGTTAGGCCGGTGGGCTGCCCCGCCCTGGGCCTCCAGTTGGGCCAGGATTTCCCGGGCCCGGTTGATCACCCGGCCCGGCACGCCCGCCAGCTTGGCCACCTCGATGCCGTAGCTCTGATCCGCGCCGCCGGGGATGATCTTGCGCAGGAACACCACGTCGTCCTTGCGCTTCTTGGCGGCAATGTGGTAGTTCCTCACCCCGGAAATCTCCTGCTCCACTGCCGTCAGTTCATGATAGTGGGTGGCGAACAGGGTCTTGGCCCCCAACCGATTTTTATCCGCGCAGTACTCCAGCACTGCCCGGGCGATGGACATGCCGTCGTAGGTAGAGGTGCCCCGGCCGATCTCGTCCAGGATGAGCAGGCTGTCCGCCGTGGCCTCCCGGAGCGTCTGGGCCACCTCAGTCATCTCCACCATGAAGGTGGACTGGCCTGCCCCCAGGTCGTCGGAGGCCCCGATCCGGGTGAACACCCGGTCCACCACCCCGATACGGGCGGACTTGGCGGGGACGAAGGAACCCATCTGGGCCATGAGCACGATAAGGGCAACCTGGCGCATGTAGGTGGACTTGCCCGCCATGTTGGGCCCGGTAATGATGGCCAGCCGGTTATCCCCCCCGTCCATCTCCGTGTCGTTGGGGACAAAGAGACTGCTTTTCAGCATCTTCTCCACCACCGGATGGCGGCCGTCCTTGATCTGAATGACCCCGCTGGCGTCCACCTGGGGCCGACAGTAATCGTTGTCCACCGCCACAGCGGCGAAGGAGAGCAGCACGTCCAGCTGGCCCACGCCCGCGGCCGCCCGCTGCACCTGGCGCACCTGACCCGCCGCGGCCTGCCGCAGGTCGCAGAACAGCTGGTACTCCAGGGCGGTGATCCGGGTCTGGGCGGAGAGGATGTCATGCTCCAGGTCCTTCAGCTCCTGGGTGATGAACCGCTCACAGTTGCTCAGGGTCTGCTTGCGGATATAGTCCTCGGGCACCAGGGCGTAGTTGGACTTGGACACCTCGATGTAGTAGCCGAATACCTTGTTGTAGCCCACCTTCAGGTTCTTGATGCCGGTGCGCTCCCGCTCCCTCCCCTCGATGGCGATGATCCGGTCCGCCCCGTGGTCAATGAGGTCCCGCAGCCGGTCCACTTCCCCGTGGTAGCCCGGCCGGATAAAGCCCCCCTCCCGGATGGTAAAGGGCAGCTTGTGGTCGGCGTCCTCATCCATAATGGCCCCGTCGATGAGGGCCTGCAGCTCCTCCAGGCCGCCCAGGCTGTCCGTCACCTCGGCCAGCATCCGCCCGGACAGCCCCTCCATTTTGCCCAGCAGCTCGGGCAGCGCCCCCAGCCCCTGGGCCAGCAGCTTCATGTCCCGGGCGTTGGCGCTGCCGTACACCACCTTGCCGATGAGCCGCTCCAGGTCGGGCACCTGGCGCAGGCTGAGAGCCAGCTCCTCCCGAGCCACGGTGTGCCGCACCAGCGTCTCCACCGCGTCCTGCCGCCGGGTGATGTCCCCGGGGGCGCGCAGGGGCCGCTCGATCCAGGCGCGGATCATCCGGTGCCCCATGGCCGTCCGGGTCCGGTCCAGCACCCACAGCAGGGAGCCCCGCTTCTCCTGATTGCGCAGGGTCTCGGTGAGCTCCAGGTTCCGCCGGGCGGTGAGGTCCAGCTCCATGTACTGCCCCTCTGGCTCCTCCTCCAGCACCAGGGGGCCCAGATGGCTCAGGTCGGTCTTCTGGGTCTGGGCCAGATAGTCGGCCAGCGCTCCCGCCGCCCGGAGACCCAGCAGCTTCCGGCTGCCCTCCGGAGGCAGGGGCTCCTCCTCCGGCCACAGGCCGCAGGAAATCAGCGCCTTCCGGGCCCGGTCCGTCCGGAAGGGGCCGTCCTGGCCGGGCTGGCACAGGCAGTCCAGCCGGTCCCGGAGGAAGGCCGTCACCTCCTCCTGGCTCTCGGCGCCGGGGGACAGGATGGCCTCGCTGGGCAGCCAGGCGGACAGCTGGTTGAGCAGCTTGGCCTGGCCCCCCTCCCCCTGGAAGGCGCAGGCGGCGAACTGCCCGGTGGACAGGTCGCACCGGGCCAGGGCATAGTCCTCCCCGTCGTGGTACACCGCGCAGATGAAGTTGTTGCGGCTCTCGTCCAGCATCACGTCGTCCATGGCGGTGCCCGGGGTGACGATGCGCACGATGTCCCGCTCCACCAGGCCTTTGGCGGTGGCGG
>OCQB01002356.1_pt1 | contig 12745 bp, 14 predicted proteins | sample 1538631 | NCBI WGS metagenome assembly OCQB01 (sample SAMN04571713, study PRJEB22368) | human gut metagenome | biome: human gut; material: stool | host: Homo sapiens | place: Luxembourg | collected 2012-10-19
CGTCCGATATCCTCTTTCGTGATTCCCTCTTTTCGCATCGCCTCGACGATCTTCGCTTCGGTCGCAATCGACGCATGGTCAGTTCCCGGAAGCCAAAGAGCTTCATAACCCTGCATTCTCTTAAAACGAATGAGAATGTCCTGCAGCGTATTGTCAAGGGCATGTCCCATGTGAAGCTGTCCCGTGATGTTTGGTGGCGGAATTACGATCGTATACGGTTTCTTATCCGGATTTACTTCCGCATGAAAATACTTCTTGCTGATCCATTTGGAATAAAGACGGTCTTCAATGTCTTTTGGATCATAATTTTTTTCCAATTCTTTTCTCATGATTACCTCCGATAATAATAAAAAAACTCCGGAAGAATACCTTCCGGAGTCATTCGCTTCAATCAGGTACCTTCCCTCTATAAGGGCGGCAGAGCCGCGGTACCACCTTATTTCAAATAAATGCAGGTTTCCTCTCTCCTGCGTTTTATTCCTCATTCTGCCGATAACGGGGCGAACCGTGATCTTCTACACACAATATCCGCTTCAAAGATCATGCTCCGAAGCTACCTTCCACAAACCACTTGCCGGATTTCTTTCAGCCGGTGAAAATCCTCTCTGCTGGCGTTTCTTTGTGTACTCCTCTTCTTCCACGCATTTCACTTATCTTTTATAATAGGGGGTTTTGGGGGAAATGTCAAGAAAAATTTGTTGTAGGATATTATTCCAAAACCAGAGCCCGTAGTTTCCCATTCGGAACCGCTTCCGCTTAGAATAACACTCATAGCGGTGCCTGAGGGCAATAGGCACCGATGGTGTTCTAAATTCCTCATTGGGAAACTACGGGCTCTGGTTTCGGATTAAGACTACAATCAAATTCGTTACGAAGGATAGATTTCATTCTATTATTTACCATATTTTTCTGCCATCTCTCTGGCCCGTTCCCCGATTTTCTCCCGCAGGCTTATAGGTTCAATAATCTCCACGTTGGTATTGTACTGCATCGCCCACAAAAACATTGCATCTTCACTACAGCACAGCGATACTGTATACCCATCCTTTTCTTCGGACAATACAGAAAAATCTGTTCCAAACCAGTCCACCAGATCATTAAAAATGCTCTTTTTGGCTTTCATTAAAATTCTGCTGCCTTCTCCTCCAAACAGATACATATGTTCTGCCATATGTTTGGGAAGGTTGATTCCTTTTTCCAGCCCTTTGACACATTTCATCGGTTTTCTTGGCTCATCTGATATCACAATATCGGTAATCCGATCCACACGGCAATGTGCCACATTGTCATAGTTATCGTAATTTCCAAGGAGATAATAACGTCCATTATTAATGATTAGTTGATACGGATTCATTATGTATCGCTTTTCCCGCCTTGGACGCAATTTGAAGTCTGTATCATAATCATTGTAAATAAAACTGATTTTCTTTTCGTTTTCTATCGCATCCTCTATTACACCGATCACATACATCAACTGCTTATTATCCACCTTGTGCAGTTCCGGCAAATAAGAAATATGTGTTAATTTAGGCTCAAAATATTTACTCGATTGCTTTTTTAGCTTCTCGATCAAATCTTTCGCCTGAGCACCGGAAATTCCTTTTGAGAATAAAACGGCATCAATAAGGAATCGGAGCTCGGAGTCTTCAAACTCCCGCTCCATCAGATAATACCCTTTTTCCATGGAAATTTCATAGCCAAATTCCTGCAGATATTCCAAATTATTTTTTACAGACCGCCGGTCACATTCCATCCCATAATCTCTTTTGAGTATGCGAAGAATTTGCTGCTGCGTCAGGGGATGATTTTCATCAGAATGCTCTTTTAGGATATCTAAAATGAGCATATTAAGCATCTTTTTATTTGCTGTCGCGTACATTGCCGGTCACCTCAAGCATTCTATTTATTACCATCTTTTGCTTTTTCGTACTCTTCCCACACTTCACTAAATTTATTTAAATACTTCTCCATACTTTTAGCCCTAACCGATGGATGCCACATTCTAAGAATTGGAACTTTATTTTTATCTGGAATTAATTTCTTTTTTTTCCAAACATCCTTATTATCAAAAATGGCATCCATATACTTCTTCTTATATGTATTACATGCACACCACACAATGACATCCGGATTAATTATTTCAATTTCTCTTCGTATATAATCTTTGTATGTTTCTATATACTTCAAAAAGTTTTCTCCTTGAATATTTCCAAATCCACCACGCTTATTCAAATTCATAAAAGCAATTTTTTTGAGTGCTTCTCTATTCGCATCTTCATCAAAAGATGATTCTATTTTATAGTTCTTCTCCGTTATAATTCGGTACATCTCACCAAATTTTATTCTCATTTTTCCGCTCCAGGTTTCTTGTTCTTCTCCGTTTATATAGTTAGTAAAACTGCAAACTGTATTACCCTTGTCATTCCCAACCAAATATCCAGCATCGCAATTCCCTCTTAATTCCGTTTTTTCAGCATTATCCTCTTTACAATTTATGCTTACTTCATTTGTAATAAACAAAACCTTCATTTCACTATTTTGATATTCTTCCGGGTTTACAATACCATCTTCATAAAAAGAATTCGTTGCAACCACATAACCGTCTTGGCTATTACATGTTTCTTCTCCGCTATCATTTGATTGTTTCTTTTTCCAACACTTAAATAATTCGTCTAATTCTTTTAATTTTTTAACTTCTTCCAATGTTCCCATTCCAATCCTCTCCTTTTCTTCAAAAATAAATTTTACAATTATTGTATCTCATTTTCAAACAGATTTCTCGGTAGTTTCCTCTTGTAAATCTACAATTTCTACTCCCTCGAATAATACTCCTTCCCCGTTTCCAAACATATTCCGGCGAGCCGTCCGTTATGTGAGCAGGCACCACAATCCAAGGCAATATGATTATATTTGCGATAAATATAACCGGGTCTGTCATTTCCAAGAATTGTCTGTGTTGGTGTATGCCCTGTGATCACGATTTTATCTTCGTAATAGGGCATCTCATAATCGGTGCGCGTCCATAGCAGATCATCAATGGTATACTCTTCGATCGGCTTTTTATAATAAAAATCATTCAAGCCGGCATGAACCAGAAGATATTTTTGTCCCTGAATTTCCAATTCCACATATGCCTCAAAATCGCCTATAAAATCAAGCACTTCCTGCCGCTCTTCCTTCGACAATTTACAAAATTGATCCATCGTCGTTTTTCCTCCGTTGCGAAGCCAGTCAAGCAGTATCGTTACCTGATTTTCATCAAGCGTTTGGATAAACTCTTCCGTTATTTCATTTAACATAAGTTTCAGACTTTCCAGTGCCATCCATTCATGATTTCCTGCGATACATACACAATTTGGCAGCGTCATCAGATACTGCAATGCTTTGATGGGATCCGGTCCGCGGTCCACGACATCCCCCATCACATATAGTTCGTCATTTTCATTGAATTTCATCTTTTCCAGCAGGACTTTCAGCTGTTCCAATTGTCCATGAATATCACCGATTACATATGTCGCCATTTTAGCTCCTTTCTGCGTTTTCATTTATTCCTGTAACTTTTGCAAAAAATCCATTATCTCTCTGTTAAAATAATTTTCTTTTCCGGCAAAATGATGATCCGCACCTTCACAAATAGCATAATGTAAAACATCCGAACGTATAAGATCCAACAATTCAATATAGCGGACAGACGGGTCGCGTTCCCCATAAAGCATACGTACCCTTTTTCCACAAAACGCTTCTATTCCTTTACGGGTTTTGTACCAGTTTATCATAAGAGGACCATTGATCAAAAGCATCCCCTTTATCCGGGATTCTCGATATCCTTGCTGCGCGCCCACCAGTGCTCCATTTGAAACACCTATAAAATATATATCGTCAATTTGCTGTTCTTGATTAATAAACGCTATCTCTTCCGACAGATCACTTTCCCGCTCAGGCGGGTTTGCAGAAACACAGACGGAGTAACCAAATCGATCATTTATCGCATGGGAAATCCGTACATATTTATCCTGATATCCATAAATACTCCCCCCTCGTCCTGTCTTTATAAATACAATCGTTTTACTGCCATGTATAAAGCCATATTGAGTTTGTATTTCCTTATCGTATTTCATCGTATTCCTCCTAACTCAAATACTTACTGTGAATTTATTTCCGAAATATCTTTTGCCACAAAATTTACATTAGCGCAAATTGTTTATATACATCTATGTCCGGCGATCTATCTCATCTTATTCACTACTGTTTGGATTCTGCAACGTTTGGCAGGATGTTTGCTTTTGGGCGCACATTCGCTTTTTAGTGAGGACTGACCGATCATCCGTAAAATATTATAGGCCAGTATCGTTAATTCGAGTACGAGTTCATTGGTCTCAAAATTACCGGATGGAAGCCTTTCTACATCCATATCCGTTTTGATCTCACTGTGATATTGTTCGCATTCACTATGAGCATGATACCCCTTTATAATATCGTCATCATTCCAGTCAAGATTTGTCCAAAATATATTACATTCAATATCAGGCATGATCAGAAGCTGGCCGTTTTTATCCATGGTGCGTTCTATTACTTTATACACGATCCGCGTGGTGACCGTTTTACTGTTTCCTTCGACATCTGTATAATTAACGGCTTTCCATAAGGAACCAACATATATGGTTTTTCCGTCACGTGGATGGCAGATATCTTTGCAGCATTCCTTTACTTTATCAAGCCATTCCTGTTTAGATTCACCGCGGCGAAGATTGTTTTTCACGATAAACCGCGAACCATCCTCTATAAGAATGCCGAGATTTTCGGCGGCATCATTGCCGGAATCCATACGGACAAACAGCTGTTTTTCGGTAAGCTGATGGCTGTAATTTAATGTCTCGCTCAGAAAAGCCGGGGTGTTGTATTGGCAGCGCTGGCTTTTCTCGCGAAGTTCCGTATTTACAAGAAAACCTTCGGCACCAATGTATGCCATCATTGGTGCATAACCGAAATAACCTTTATAATTGTATAAAACGCCTTCTTTATAAGTCTTTGAATTATCCAGTGGGGTAACATCAAGGTCAACGGGAACGAACTCTTCTGAAATTGGGGTCGGTTCCATGTTATAGGTATGAAACATTTCAACATTGACATCAAGGATATTCCTTCTAAGAGAAGAACCGATATCATCCATTCTCTGGCGCAGTGTTTCAGCAGATGGAATGGATCTTGTGATTCCAAGTGCAAGTTCATAGTAATCAAGATCTGCCGACATTTCGCGGATATCCTCGTAAGCGGTTTTTCCCTGACAAAGCAAACCGATATAAGAAAGAAGGATGTCACCGTTTTTTATCTGACTTTGAGAACGTTTTCCATCTACTTTCATTGCATTACATTTTTTAATAAAGCGGCTTTTTCCAAGCAGTTGTCCGACAAGAAAAAGGCTGCTTGGAGTGATAGGACGCTCCTCTGAAAGTTGAATGATTTTTTCAAACGTATCCATAGCTATCATCCTCCTGTTTGTCTGAATTGTTTTTTGATGATCTCATAATACCAGAGGGTAATGTACATTTTTTTGCACATTATATTAAACAGAAATTAGCATTGCCATAAACAGATTATCATTGTATAATAATATCAAATCATCCATTTGAAGGAGGCAAAATCATGAAAAAGTTTTTATCAATTGCACTTATTTTCACCTTAGTTTTTAGTACTTTTGCGATTGTCCCATCCACGTCATCACAAGCTGCGACAAAACAGATCCTTATCGCACGTTTAAACGGCAATACGTTGACTTGCCACAAATCAACTTTTAATACCAATTTAAAAGGAAACAAAGACTGGCAATGGGAAAATATCGTAGGCTACGGAAAGAAACTCTCTTACAAAGTTTCACCAAAATGCAAATTTTATACTTTAAGTGCGGACAGCGTCACACTCAGCAAAGTAAGCCGCAGTACTTTTAAGAAAAAGCTGTATGACTATTCAAAACAAAGAGAAAATGGCGTCACTTATTATTGGGGCACCGCCGCAAAGATCACGATCAAAGGTGGAAAAGTAGTGAAAATCCAGCAAGTATTTCAGTCTTAATAAAAAATGGCAGGAGAGAGAATTTCTTTCCTGCCTTATTGTTATCTTTCATTATAAAACCGAGTGATCGCCGCCTGTGCTTCTTCCGATTCATGTTTTTTACGAAACCGCTCACGGTCCTCCAGGATAGCAAGCATTTCATCGACCACCATTTCTTCGGTTGGGGTGCTGAGGCGGTACAGATAGCCTAACATCCGTGTCGCCGTATAATCCGTATTCATGTATGTAAACGCAATTTCCCGGCTCAATTCCTCATCAAAACCCTTTTTCAAAAGCAGCCGATATACTTGTTGACTCATTCCCGATGCCATTTTTATCCTTCCTTTCATCACCACGCCGTTCCGTCAGAAAAACATCCCTTGGGATTTCTGCCACCGAGAGCAAATTTCTTTTTCTCCGGAATCGTATTTTTCCAGCCCAAATAGAAGGCTGTCACGCGGTCCACCTGGTTGACAATTTTGTATTTTAATGTTTTCCCACTTTTTGTAAATGTCGAAAACATAATATCATTGGGATATTTCTTTCCAACATGACGAACCAACGCCGAACTGATTCCATCCGTAATCGAAGTCATATACAAATCTCTGGCTCCAAACAAATGTAAAATCTCATGTGCATATGTCGCCGCTCCCTCTGCCTCTTTCTCATATTTTGAAAAAAGAGCACACATTTCATAAAAATTCTTTTTGCCATCTTCCATATAATGTACCGAGGTCGAACTCACACCGGATTTATTGATAAATAGCAAAAAACCAATGCTGTCTGTGTCATATTTTTCGCGTATTTCATCCACATTAATAGACTGTTCAATACGTGTCTGCATCTGGTCGCTGAAACGATTTAATCTTTTCTCGGAATCGTCTAATTTAATCTTTGTTTTCACTTCATACTGCAAGTCAGGATTCGCATAAGAATCTGCCACAAATGTCACATTTTTCTTATACCTCTTCCCCTGTCGTTGGATAAATGCTGCTGCCACTTTGAGTTTCCGATTGACATCCTTTTTTTGTTTTTCATTCCACTTACTATCGGCATCCTCCACAAAGATACTGACCAGCACCGATTTTCCGATCAGGACGCCGGCACTTCCTGTCTTTTGTGTTTTCCACTGTGCCATCGTTTTGGCCGCCTGTAAAGTTGGCGTCATTGTTTGCCATAGTGTTCCCATAAGCAGACTTATAAGCAGTGCAGCTGACAATATTTTCCTACTCATACTATTTTCCCCCACTCACTACATTTCGTGAAATTCCCTGCAAATAGCAGCGAATATTTTCGCAGACTTCATCCGCACATCGTTTTCTCGCCTCACACGTCGCCCACGCAATATGCGGCGTGATGATAAGTTTTGACGAATCCTGTATGTTCAGCAGCGGATCTCCTTCTTCCATCGGCTCCTTTTCTAAGACATCCAGTCCGGCTGCCGCAATTTCATCGTTTTGCAATGCTTCTGCCAATGCTTTTTGATCGACGATCGGACCTCGTCCGAGATTCAGAAGCACCGCTGTGTTCTTCATTTTCCGAAGTGCCTTGGCATCCACTAATTTTTCCGTCACCGGTGTAAGTGGTGCATGAATTGAAACAATGTCTGCCTGCTCCAGAAATTCATCCCACGTCACACGTTGATATTTCGGATGGTCGTGCTTTCCTGAAGTGGAATAGTAAATGACTTTGCAGCCAAATGTCTCCGCGATCTCTGCCACCTTTTCTCCAATCGCGCCCATTCCGATGATGCCGTAAACTTTTCCATCCAACTCATGAAACGGTTTCGCAAAGTGGGAAAACACGTCACTTTTTGCATACGTTCCGCTTTTGACAAATCGGTCATAATACGCCAGTTTTTCATACACATAAAACAACAGTGCAAAGGTGTGCTGCGCCACCGACATGGTCGAATACCCTTTTACATTTGTCACCACAATTCCGCGGCTTTCCACATAAGGCATGTCCACGATATTGGTTCCGGTCGCCGTCACACAGACCAACTTTACATTTTTTGCCTCTTTCAACAATTCCTCATTCACGGGAATTTTATTAACAATGATAATATCCGCATCTTCAATCCGCTTTGCATTTTCTGCCGGCTCGGATGCCGGATATTTTACTACCTCGCCAAGTTTGTCAAATTCTGACAAGTCTACATCTTTTCCTAATGTATCTGCTTCCATAAAAACGATTTTCATAGGTTTGTACCTCCTGGTTCCCTGCTAGATTAACATTTGCTTTAACCCTAACATCATTTTATATGGTAATGTAGGAAACGTCAAATGCTTTTTCTTTTTTGGCGTGTGCCGCCACCCTCTCTCAACGGCGAAGGGGCCGTTCCGCACACGCCACAACCTTGCTTTTCTTTTTTTAACGTGTACCGACACTCTTTCTCAACGGCAAAGGGGCCGCTCCGCACACGTCACAACCTTGCTTTTCTTTTTTGGCGTGTACCGCCGCTCTCTCTCAACGGCGAAGGGGGCGCTCCGCACACGTCACAACCTTGCTTTTCTTTTTTGGCGTGTACCGCCACCCTTTCGCAACGGCGAAGGGGCCGCTCCGCACACGTTAATCCACTCATTTTTTGAAAACATTCCCTATCAGCTTATCAACCGCCTTCGTATTCATTGGGTTGTCAAGCGATTCAAAGGTGTATATAATATTATCGCCCTGATAATATCCATTTTGCGTATAATGATTTATCTTCGATAATGTCTTTCGGCTATATTCTGTGTCCCCCATCATGCCAAAGTGCTCCCAAATAATTTCTTTTCGCTGCCGTATATCAAGACAGCAGAAATCCGGATAAACCATTCCGAAACCCTTCAAATAATTGGACGTTCATAATGATATGGAATATTTTGTAAAAACAATTTATCCGCAATGATCTTTTCTGACTTTGACCGTACCCTCTCGCCGCGTTCGGTATAGATTTCCTGGCTTCCTTCCTCAAAATCTTTTCTATCATAAATGATCTGTTCCCACCCTGCAATATACTGTTTATCCCTTATCAAGAAAGGCTCCACCAATTTCTGTCTCGCTATTGGCAGTTCATCGTAAATGTCATATAACTTGTCTACATCGAACTTTCGTAAAAACGTATCAAGATATGTTAGATCAGAACACACTTGAGACAGTAATTTCTTATGATAATCCCTTTGCGCAATCTGCTTTGCTAAATTCCAGTCCGATTTTCTCAGATATTTTCGGATGCCATCTTTTTTCACATAAAACTGCTGTGTTCCACGGCAGTTTTTACTATGTAACACTCCTTCCGGTGCTTTCCGCAGTTTCTCCGCTAACTTCACTTTCAATTCTGCAAGCCACTCAGCAGTTTCCTCTAATCTTTGAATTGTAATCCTATTTTCCATTCAATATCCCCCTTTGTATTTTTTTCTTTTCTGGAATTTTTGATTTGAAACAAATCAGAAAAATAGATATATTGGTTATTATACCATGTAAATAAAAAAGCGCAAGTACAATTCACATTAAAAATATAAACATTTTTACTTTATTTTCTTAAAAAAATAAATTTGTTATTGAAAAAAATTTACTTTCTTCGTATAATAGGGGATGGATAAAAACGTTAATACTACTTACCATATAGGAGGTTATCATGGAAAGTTACCAGAACTTAAGTAAAGAGCAGCTGCTGGCACTCAAATCCGAGTTAGAAGCCAGCTACGAAGAAAAGAAGGCATTGAATCTGCAATTGGATATGTCACGTGGAAAGCCGAGCCCAAGCCAGCTTGATGTATCCCTTGGCTTGATGGATGCATTGAATTCAAACTCTGTATTGAAATCCGAAGACGGTACAGACTGTCGCAATTATGGTGTATTGGATGGGATCCCGGAAGCTAAGAAATTGATGGCTGATATGATGGGAACCACCGCAGACCACATCATTATCTTTGGAAATGCAAGTCTTACCATTATGTATGATTCGATTTCCCGCTCCTACACTCACGGAGTTCTGGGCAGCACACCATGGTGCAAATTAGACAAGGTCAAATTTCTTTGCCCGGTTCCCGGATATGACAGACATTTCGCTATCACCGAGCGTTTCGGCATCGAAATGATCAATGTTCCAATGACGCAGGATGGTCCGGACATGGACATGGTTGAAGAACTTGTTGCAAATGATGACAGTATCAAGGGAATCTGGTGTGTTCCAAAATATTCCAATCCACAGGGATACTGCTACAGTGATGAGACAGTTCGCCGCTTTGCCAATCTGAAACCGGCAGCAAAAGATTTCCGTATTTACTGGGACAATGCATATGTCATTCATCATTTGTACGAAGACAATCAGGTTGAGATTCCGGATATCATCAGCGAATGTGAAAAAGCCGGCAATCCAAACCTTGTTTATGAATTTGCTTCTACTTCAAAAGTAAGTTTTCCTGGTTCCGGTATCGCCGCCATGGCAGCTTCTGCGGAAAATCTTGCTGATGTCAAGAAACAGATGACCATTCAGACAATCGGTTATGACAAATTGAATCAGCTTCGCCATGTGGCTTATTTCAAAAACATTGACGGTTTAAAAGCGCATATGAAAAAACACGCGGATGCGATGCGTCCAAAATTCGAGGCTGTTTTGAAAGTGCTTGACGAAGAACTTACCGGTGCTGAGATTGGAAGCTGGGTAAAACCTCTCGGCGGTTATTTCATTTCGTTTGACGCGATGGAAGGATGTGCCAAAAAGATTGTTGCCAAATGTAAAGAAGCCGGTGTTACATTGACAAATGCCGGTGCCACATTCCCATATGGCAAAGATCCGAAAGACAGCAATATCCGTATCGCCCCATCGTTCCCTACTCCGGAGGAAATGGCCGTTGCTACTGATCTGTTTGTACTTTGTGTAAAACTTGTCAGTGTGGAAAAATTGTTGGAGAATAAATAATAAAATACAACCCCCAGCCACATGTGGCTGGGGGTATTTAATCAAACAATCTTCTATTCCTAATCCTCAAACGGCCGGATCCGATATCTCACGCCCAAAGAATCACAGATTTTCTGGCATTCCTGCTCTTCTTCCTTCGTAATCGTCGTTTCCACCGTCGTCATGACAACTTCCGGGACATACTTTGTCGCTTCTTTTGCAAAATCAAGCATTGCCTGAAAGGATTCAATCCCAAATTTGTTGCGGGTCAATTTGTAATATTCTTCCGCATTTGGCGTGTTCAGACTGATTGATACCGTATCAATTTTGCCCTGCAAAAGCGGTGTGATATCTTTTCCGTGAATCAGGCTGCCAAGTCCGTTCGTATTGATGCGGATTTTCTTACCGAATTTCTTTTTGGCAAATTCTGCCACCTCAAGCAAGTCATCCAAACGCTCTGTGGGCTCGCCGAAACCGCAAAATACAATATCCTTGTATGTGTCCGGTGGAAATTTGTCAAATTCTTTTTCCACTTCTTCCACCGTCGGCTCGCGGTCCAGCCACAGACTTCCGGATTGCTCAATCTCTTCGTGCGTCTGGCGCAGACAAAAAGTGCACGCACATGGACATTTATTCGTAAGATTAACATACAAATTTCCGTATGCCGGATATAAAATCGTCATCATAATAATTGCCTCTTTTCTCCTACATAGATTTCATCAAATTTACCATCTCAATGGCTGTAGTAGCTGCATCGTAGCCTTTATTTCCGGCTTTTGTGCCGGCACGCTCTACCGCCTGCTCGATATTGTCTGTGGTAAGGACACCAAAGATCGTAGGTACGCCTGTATTTAAGCCAACCGTTGCGATTCCTTTGCTGACTTCCGCACAAACATAATCATAATGAGAGGTCGAACCCTTGATTACGGCACCAAGACAGATAATCGCATCGTATTTTCCGGATTCTGCCATTTTCTGTGCTGTCATCGGGATTTCAAATGCACCCGGTACCCAGGCAAGATCCACATTGTTCTCCGTATCTACTTCGTGACGGCGAAGGGCATCTTCTGCTCCGCCGACAAGTTTCGACACGATAAATTCATTGAATCGCGCTGCCACGATACCAATTTTCATTCCTGTTCCTACTACATTTCCTTCTAATACTCTCATGATTTTTCCTCCATTTCTTGCCTTATTCCGGCTTTTTATAATTTGTCATATGTTGCATTTTTTCCTGCTTTGTAAGCAAATATTTGAAATCTTCCCGTTTGGGAGCGATCTGAATCGGGACACGCTCAACGATATGAATGCCATAGCCGTTCAGCCCTGCGATTTTTGTTGGATTATTGGTCAGCAGGCGAAGTTCCCGTACACCGAGGTCGTACAAAATCTGCGCCCCGGTTCCATACTCACGAAGATCCGGTGCAAAACCAAGTTTTACATTGGCCTCGACAGTATCGTACCCCTGCTCCTGCAATTCATACGCTTTTAATTTATTGATTAAACCGATGCCACGGCCTTCCTGACGCATGTAGAGAAGCACACCGCGTCCCTCTTTCGCGATCATCTTCAATGCATTTTCCAGCTGCTCCCCGCAGTCACAACGGTTCGATCCAAACACATCGCCGGTCAGACATTCCGAATGCACACGGCAAAGTACTGGTTTTCCGTCCGTGATGTCGCCCATCGTAAGTGCGACATGGTGCTCACCATTTAATTTATTGACATAGCCGTGAATGCGAAATTCTCCATATTTTGTCGGCAGTTTTGCATTGGCTTTTTCCTCTACCAAAAGTTCGTGCTCCAGACGGC
>OCQB01002358.1_pt1 | contig 12732 bp, 8 predicted proteins | sample 1538631 | NCBI WGS metagenome assembly OCQB01 (sample SAMN04571713, study PRJEB22368) | human gut metagenome | biome: human gut; material: stool | host: Homo sapiens | place: Luxembourg | collected 2012-10-19
CGATAGCCCCGCTCCCGCCACCAATGCCGTCAATGCCTGCGGCACACGGGATTTCCAAATGATATTCTGCCAGATAATGGACTCATCTGTATTCCCCCATAAGATGTTCCAGACGGAACGAAAAGGAATATGGACAGAGCCTAACAGCAGGTTCAGTAAGAAAAACAGGAATATAGATGCCAGTATCACCAACATCAGGAGCAGTGTCGGCCTTTTCATTGCAAACGTACGTAGTATTTCGGTTGGTAATCAGGTAATAAATCGGGGTGGAACGCATGGATCAGATCTTCCAGCACTATTTCCGGTTCCATCGGCATACTTTCGTAGAAAGGTTGCTCGCGCATATTGCAATAAATAACGCCTTTGTCACGGAATGCACGGAAGTCGGCATAACGGGGATCAAGGGATTTCAAAGCGTCATAAGAGAATGTGCCGTCGTAACTATTCACAATACGCCAGTAATCGGCACTCTCCGCCTGGCTGTATACTGTTTCAAAATCTAGTGTAACGCCACCGGAACGGGGATCGTCTTTCAAGAAGTAATCGGCTCCCGCATCACGGAACAGTTCGGCCAGGAAGCTCTTACCGCCTACTGCATACCAGTTTCCTCCACGTATTTCACCGCTGAATACTACCGGACGCAGCAGCCAGTTGTTTCAGATCGTTATAATGCTTTTCTATTGCAGCAAATTTTTCATTTGCCTCCTTTTCCTGTCCAATAAACAAGCCGATGAATTTAATCCATTCCGCCTGTCCCAGCGGAGTCATTTCCTTATATCCCAGGTGCGGAACCAAAAGTATTCCGATTTCACGCATCGTATCATATCCGCCACGCTTGAAAGGGGAGATAAAAATGACATCCGGATTCACACTCATGATCACTTCATTATCAAAATTACCTTCAATTCCTATTTTGGCAGTCTTACCCGACTTCAGGCGCTCATTCATTTCTTTGTTGAACAAGTGGCGTGTACTGGTTATACCCACCACCTTATCGCAGGCTTCCAGTTTGATGAAATTGGATGACACTGCGTACCGGTGTTTCGATCACCGTATAATCAGAAGGAATCCTTTCGGGTTTCGTCCCCCGGGGCACCAATGCATAATGGAAAGTATTACTACTTTCATTTTGAGGATCACGCAAGTCCACCAAGCGGACATGATTGGGGAGATATTTCACTTCAAACCCTTGGGCATAAACCGGATAAATAGAGTCTGTGGCTGATACGGAGGCTGTGATAGCCTGTAAATCAATAGAGTTTTGTTTGTTTTTCGGGCCACAAGCCACACATAAAATACTTAAAAGGGAGACAGTTATTGCAGTAGTTCGTTTCATGACAATAAAAAGGTATAGAATTCGAGCACAATATTCGTCATTTTTGGGGAGATACGCAAATACCCGTCCTGTAATTTAACCGAATTTGTGCCCGAACACCTCTTATATAAGAATGTCTAAAAATTCATCAGATCATTCAATGCTTCGCTCATACTTGGATGTGTAAATATATAATCACGCAAGAAAGTATATTCCTGTCCCGTTTTCATTACAATAGATACGATATTAATGATCTCACTTGTTTCCGGTCCGAACAGGGAACAGCCCAGAATCTTATTTGTATCGGCATCCACTACTACCTTAAACAATCCGTCAGTCTCACCTAAAGTACGTGCCCGCGGAATGGCTGCTACGGGAAGTGTATTCACCTTTATGTTCAGTCCTTTCTTACGGGCTTCCGTCTCACTCAGCCCCACACGTGCCAAAGGAGGGTCCATAAATACCGAATAACTCACAGGCTCACGGTCGTCCGTACGCCGTTCTCCTGCACCAAACAAATCCTCACGGATAATGCGGTAATCGTCCAATGAAATATAGGTGAATTGTAATCCGCCTTTTACGTCGCCAATGGCACGGATGGCCGGATTAGTAGTACGCAACCATTCATCTACAATAATGGCTCCCCGTTCATTCACTTTCACGCCGGCAATTTCCAGGTTCAGTCCCGAGATGTTCGGACGACGCCCTGTTGCCAATAAGATAGCATCTCCTTCCAGGTGATGGATTTCATGAGTTACAGCATCCTCATAAATCACTGTTGCACCGTCCACGGATTGTACCTTTGCGTTGAGATGGAATACAATACCTTTCTTTTCCAATACGGTCTGTACGCTGGCGGCAATATCCCTGTCTTCGCGCTCAATCAGTTCGGGATACCCTTCGAGTACCGTCACCTTCGAACCGAAAGAAGCATACATGGAAGCAAATTCCAAGCCGATATAACCTCCACCCACGATTACCAGCCGTTCGGGAAGTTCTTCCAGTTCCATGATGGAAGTGCTGGTGTATACGCGGGGATTCTCTTTTATTCCATCAATAGGTGGTACAATGGTTTCCGCACCGGTATTTATAAAGATCTGAGAAGACTGCAATTCAATTACTTCTGTCTCCGTCCGCACTTCTACCACATCAGGACCAGCAAACGATCCGACACCTGTATACACCGTCACATTAGGATTATCAGCCAGATTATGATAGTTCTTATTCCGCAGGAAGGAAGTCACCTCTTCTTTACGACCAATGGCCTGACGATAATAATCCTTCTTCTCTTCCCACGTAGCCTTTACCGGAGTTTCCTTAGCCAGATGTACCAACGTCTTTGTAGGAATACAGCCGATATTGATACACGTGCCTCCATACATACGATCTGAACGTTCTACTATGGCAACCGTCTTCTGACGTTTTGCAAATTCGGCAGCCAGGGTCTTCCCACCCTTGCCGAAACCAATGATAATGGCATCATACTTTTTCATATCTTTATTTTTTTAAATGTTCCAGTACACTCTTCGCACTGTCTGCTAATATAACAATTGCACCGGCCAAAATGGCTGTATCTTTTATAACTAATCTTCCTGCACCGGTCAATAAAGGGAAACCAAACTCTCCACTGCCCAGGTTGGGCACCCATACTTCGGGGGTGGTGACAAGGAAAGAAAGCGTTCCGAGAGTCATGATAATAGCAAGTCCCGCACCTACCAGTCCTACTTTCGGCCAAAATATGCCGAGGAATGTAAGGATACCGATGCTCATAATAAGAATACCCAATCCGTGAGAAAAACCATACGTATTATTCTCCTTGTGCCACTCATGCTTCGCGGCATCAAATTCTCCTTCTTTCAGCTTATACTCTTTATAGTCGGGAACATCGTGTGTATAGAAGAAGCTCATGAAAGGGCTGTTTGCCACAAAAGGTACGATGCCTTCCGCTTCATAATTCCAGAACTTCAATCCGCCGATCCAAACGAAAATAACCAGAATTGCCACACGGATAAGATTGATACCTAACTTTTGAGTAGATGCAGCCAGTGTCAGGGCTGCTACGAACATAGATTTTAATTTTGTTTCCATACGATTATTGCATTAATGAATTGTTTTGTTTTTCTGATGCAAAAATCGGGGTTTATGTCGGGGTGTGAAATGGCAATTCCACCGTATCAGTTGGCAATATTTCCCGTTGTGTTCGATTTACGGAAATCAGATACACTTTCACCGGTCATTTTCTTGAAAAAACGGCTGAAAGTGGACAAATCTTCAAAGCCCAGCAGTTCGCTGATTTCCTTGGCACTTTTAGGGGTATAGAGCAATAATCTCTTGGCCTCCGACTCTATCCGTTCATGGATAATACGCAGCGGGGAAGGTACTCCGCAGGAGGCAAACAGATTGGAGAGTGTCTTTGGGGAACGGAATAACAGGTCGGCATAATCCTGTACCTGCTTCTTTTCGCGGAAGTGCTGGTCAACCAGAATATAAAAACGGCGGACGATATCAAAGGCTTTTTCCTGTTCCGGCGTGACGCCACACTTTTCACGGGCAATGCGGGTACAGGTGATGATAAAACGTTTGAGAATGATACGTAGCATTTCCTCTTGCAGATTATCGCGAACGGCGGACTCCTGCCGGAAGATACGAATAATGTCATTCAGGTTGGCGGATTGTTCCGGCGAAAGTTTCAGTTTCATCACTTGGGAAGAACCATGAAAAAGGAAACCGTTACAGGATACTTCGTCATCATGACCGAATATACAGTAGAAATTGCTGTTGAACAGAAAAGTGAGGTACTCTCCCTCCACCGATTTAATTTCAATATGTTGCAAAGGAGTAAGACTTATGATTTCGTCCTGTTCCAACTGTATGGGAATATGGTCTATCTCCAGAGTCAAGTTTCCACTCCGCACCCAAATGAACTTATATAAAGTAGTATCCTGTTGCAGTGCTTTATTTTCGTGGAAACAAAAGGTCATTGCCAAGTTCCCGTTCAGGCGGGTATTTAATTGATAATCTATCATGATGTTAAAAAGTTAGAGTTCTTTGTCGTATGCCGAAATACAAATATACGCTATTCCGGAAGCTAATGCAAATAAAAGAAGCAATCTATTTCATCATCTCCGCTTTTCGTAATGCCCTACCCCATGTAAGGTCATATTTCGTTATAACTATATTTTAGTTTATGAGTAGAATATACAATCCAGTCCCTAATAAAATAGAGCAAGCCATATTCTTAAAAAGCATTTGAATAACGACTACACAGATACCCGATAGTATTTCCGGAGTGCCGTATGAAGGTGATAGAAAATCTATATCTTTATAGCAATAAACTACCAACATACCGAATATAACCGGAGGTAGTACTCTACCTAAATAGTTTACATATTGGGGAGTATGCGCCGAAGACCTGAAAACCCAGAAAGGAATCCAACGGGTAAAAATCACAACAAAATCAACTACCCCATTAATAACGACAAACAGCGTTTTTAAAGAATAACAGAAACGTTTTTAAAGAATGTACCCAACGTTTATTAAAAACGTAAAAGGGGTACTTAAAAGCAAAAAGCGATAAATACAAACAAAAAAGGCGATAATCCTTATGAGGAAGTATCGCCTTTACCGTTTTTCGTATGTTATTATTCCAAGAACGGATATCCCCAATTCTCAACAATAAAATTATATTACTAAAAACAAGAAAACCGGCAGTAATAATACATATCCGCCAAAGTCCGGAAAAGAAAGATTAGATTTTGTCATTTGCTAAGTTTTTTAGGTTTACTATTAAAGTTATGTTCTCTTCAAAGCCCTACAAATATACTACATCAGGAAGGCGAAGTCAAGTCTTTCAGCCGTTTTTTCCAACTGTTTTCAGACTTTACATGCTAACCTTTTCTCGTACAGATCTTTGCTTCATTGAACGGCAGACAAGTATATTGATAGCATCAAGTTGGCAAGCAAGCTATTATTGCATTCGGTTCATTAAAAAGTACCGTTGCACCAGAGCGTTTGACTTTAGTAAGCAAGAAAAGGTAGATAAACAAGAAATCGGGTTTTATTTTGTTTTATATTCAGAAAATCCCCAATTTTGCACTCCCCATAAAAGTTATTATGAGGGTGCTTATCACTAAACACTAACCATTAATCACTAACAAAATGTCCAACCCCGTCATATTCGTATCCCTCGGTCCCGGAGAACCGGACCTTATCACCCTGAAAGGCTTGAAAGCCCTGCAAAATGCCGATTGTATCTTTTGTCCTGAAACTCGCACCATAAGAGGACAGATATTCTCGCGGGCTGCCGGCATACTGCACGCGCTGGATATTCCGGATACCACCCTCTCCCGCTTTGCATTGCCTATGAGTAAGAACCGGGAACAGGCTTTCGCAGCTTACGATAAAGTGTATAGCGAAGCTTCCCTTCTTCACAAAGAAAATAAAAAAGTCTGTATCGTTGCCGAAGGAGACGCAGGTTTCTATTCTTCCATACACTATATCTTTGAAAAACTACAAGCCGACAATATTCCTGTGCAACACATTGCCGGTATCCCCGCCTTCATTGCAGCAGGTGCCTGTGCAGGACTTCATATTGCCAGCCAAGAGGAACGCCTGACCGTCATTCCCGGTATCATTACCGCCGAAGAAATAGAGAAATATATGGAGGAAAAGACTACCATTGTCATCATGAAACTTTCTCAATGTATCGAAGAAGTTCACCGTTGCATCCATCTCCATCCCGAATATAACTATCATTATTTCGAGAATATAGGCATGGAAAAAGAGAAATACCTGCATGATACAGAGCTGATTTCGGCACTCTCTTTCCCTTATTTTTCACTATTAATCATACGCCACAGCACCTTCTGAGGCGCATTTAATACTATTTCGCACATCATTGGATTAATTTTCACAAAAATGCCTTACCTTTGCCCACTGTGTAATACAAAAGATTTATAGACATGAAAAGACTTACATTGTATATGTTTATGCTCGTACTGAGCATTGGTTACGTTTCGGCACAGGGGAAAGCTGATATTAAGTTTGATAAAACCTCACATAACTTCGGTACGTTTTCTGAAAATGATCCGGTAGTAAGTTGTGTATTCACATTCACCAATGTGGGCGATGCTCCGCTGGTTATACATCAAGCCGTAGCTTCCTGTGGATGTACAGTTCCCGAATATACCCAGGAACCCGTATTGCCGGGCAAAACCGGAACCGTTAAGATTACTTACAACGGAACAGGCAAGTATCCGGGACACTTCAAAAAGTCCATCACTTTGCGCACGAATGCCAAAACAGAAATGATGCGACTCTTTGTAGAAGGAGATATGACACCGAAAGATGCAAAATAAGCATCTTTATATATAAGAATAAAGGAGAATTTTTCAATTCTCCTTTTTTTTTGCTTTCTTTGAAGCTGATTTGGATAAAATAAACAATTAATTGACGGCATAATAACTATAAAACATAAAAGCAATTAAGAAACTATGAAACAAGAAGAAGAGAAATTGACCGGTCTGCCGGAAAATGCATTCCGTGAACTGAAACCGGGCGAGGTCTACAACCCGTTGATGAGCCCTAACAAGAAGTACCCGGAAGTTAACCTCTGGTCTGTATTATGGGGTATCGCCATGGCTATCCTCTTTTCGGCTGCGGCAGCCTATCTGGGATTAAAAGTAGGACAAGTGTTCGAAGCAGCCATTCCTATTGCAATTATTGCCGTAGGCGTATCAGGCGCTGCCAAACGTAAGAATGCGTTAGGAGAAAATGTCATTATCCAATCTATCGGAGCCAGTTCCGGCGTTATTGTGGCAGGTGCCATTTTTACCCTGCCCGCCTTATACATTCTACAAGAAACTTATCCGGCGGAAATCACGGTTACTTTTACTCAGGTATTCATCAGTTCATTGCTGGGAGGCGTATTGGGTATTCTCTTCCTCATCCCATTCCGTAAATATTTTGTAAGTGATATGCATGGCAAGTATCCTTTCCCCGAAGCAACAGCTACCACACAGGTACTGGTATCGGGCGAAAAAGGCGGAAGTCAGGCAAAACCGTTATTGCTGGCCGGCATTATCGGAGGTCTGTACGACTTCATCGTTGCTACATTCGGCTGGTGGAACGAAAACTTCACCACACGTGTATGCGGCTTTGGTGAGATGCTGGCCGATAAAGCAAAACTGGTATTCAAAGTGAATACAGGTGCGGCCGTACTCGGTTTGGGCTATATTGTGGGACTAAAATATGCTTCTATCATTTGTGCCGGTTCACTGGCTGTATGGTGGATTATCATTCCGGGAATGTCCATGATCTGGGGCGACAGCGTGCTGAACCAGTGGAATCCGTCAATTGTGGCTACCGTAGGCAGCATGGCTCCCGAAGAAATTTTTAATTATTATGCCAAGAGCATCGGTATCGGCGGTATTGCTATGGCAGGTATCATCGGTATCATCAAGTCATGGGGTATCATCAAAAGTGCCGTAGGACTGGCAGCTAAGGAGATGGGTGGAAAATCCAATGTAGAAGCCAGCATGAAGCGCACTCAACGTGATATTTCGATGAAGATTATCGCTATCGGTTCTATTATAACACTGTTGCTGGTATTCTTATTCTTCTACTTCGATGTGATGCAAGGCAGTTTGCTGCATACTGTGGTAGCTATTCTGCTGGTGGCAGGTATCGCTTTCCTGTTTACGACTGTGGCTGCCAATGCCATTGCAATCGTAGGTACGAATCCGGTTTCCGGCATGACGCTGATGACATTGATTCTGGCATCGGTAGTGATGGTATCTGTTGGCTTGAAAGGTCCGGAGGGAATGGTAGCCGCATTGGTAATGGGTGGCGTTGTGTGTACGGCACTGTCTATGGCAGGTGGTTTCATTACTGACTTGAAAATCGGTTATTGGTTGGGTAGTACACCCGCTAAACAGGAAGCCTGGAAGTTTCTTGGAACGATTGTTTCAGCTGCAACCGTAGGTGGTGTAATGATTATCCTGAATAAGACATACGGATTTACCAGCGGACAACTGGCTGCTCCGCAAGCTAATGCGATGGCGGCAGTTATTGAACCGTTAATGAATGGCGTGGGTGCCCCCTGGTTGCTTTATGGCATTGGTGCAGTACTGGCTATCGTGCTGAATGCATTCAAGATTCCCGCATTGGCATTTGCACTGGGTATGTTCATTCCGTTACAGCTGAACATTCCTCTTGTAGTGGGTGGTGCCATCAACTGGTATGTGACAAGCCGCAGCAAAGATGCCACCCTTAATACTGAACGCGGTGAAAAAGGTACGTTGCTGGCATCCGGTTTCATTGCCGGAGGTGCGCTTATGGGTGTAGTCAGTGCAGCAATGCGTTTCGGAGGTATCAATCTGGTAAATGACGCCTGGGTAAACAATACATGGTCCGAGGTACTAGCATTGGGTGCATACGCATTACTGATAATTTACTTCATTAAAGCTTCAATGAAAACCAAATAATAGATATACAATGAGAACAATTTTATTTATCACAGCATTGTTTATGTCAACTCTGCTATCTGCTCAGAAGCCCGTTGAGATACCCTTGTGGCCCAACGGTGCTCCTAATACGAATGGCCTGACAGGAGATCAGGAAGATTTGAACGGCGGCCGTGTGGCCAATGTTGTTAATCCCACCATCACGGTTTATCGTCCGGCAAAGCCAAACGGCATGACTATCTTGATGTGTCCGGGCGGCGGATATGCCCGCCTGGCAATGAATCACGAAGGCCATGACATGGCATCCTGGTTCAACACACAGGGAATCACGTATGCCGTCCTGAAATATCGTATGCCGAACGGGAATCGCGAAGTGCCCCTCTCAGATGCAGAACAGGCCATCCGCATTATTCGCCAGCATGCCAAAGAATGGGGTATCAATCCGAATCAGGTAGGCGTTATGGGTGCATCGGCAGGCGGACATCTGGCTGCTTCTCTCTCTACACTTTACAGTAGCGATGAAACGCGTCCAGACTTTCAGATATTGCTTTATCCGGTAATCTCTATGGTACCGGGTATCACCCATGGAGGTTCCCGCAAGAACCTTCTTGGCGACAACCCGACCAAGGAACTGGAAGATGCGTATTCTCTGGAACGTCGTGTATCTCCCCGCTCTCCACAAGCTTTCATCGTACTTTCTGCTGATGATGGCGCTGTGCCACCCATGAATAGTATCGGCTACTTTCTTGCTCTCAACCAACAGAAAGTTCCCGTATCCATGCACATCTACCCCATTGGCGGACATGGCTGGGGCTTTCGCGATAACTTCACTTACAAACGCCAGTGGACAGAAGAACTGGAGAAGTGGTTGCGTGACGGGGTGAAATTCGAGAAAAATAACTAATATATCAACTCATGAAAAAATTGACTTTTATCACCTGTCTCGTATTACTACCCCTCGCCCTTCAGGCACAGGAAGACCGTTACGACCAGTTGACCAATCCGAAGTTGACCAGTATCAACAAAGAGGCTCCCCGAAGTACATTCACTTCTTATGCCACCGAAGAAGATGCTATCGTCAACGACCGGACGAACGGAGCCAGCCGCCTATCCCTCAACGGGAAATGGAAGTTCAACTATGTGGAAAACTTTGCCGACCGTCCCACAGACTTCATGAATGTGCGTACTGATGTGAACCGTTGGCCGGACATCAATGTGCCGGGTAACTGGGAGCTGCAGGGCTTCGGTACTCCGATCTACGTCAACCAGCCTTACGAGTTCTGTTCTAAGGGTTACGAACCTTATTGGGACAAGCCTAATCCGCCTTATGTACCCAAAGACTGGAATCCGACAGGAACATATCGCCGTGATTTCGTTGTAGGTAATGACTGGGATGGAAAAGAAATCTTCCTCAGTGCGGACGGTGTACGCGGTGCTGCTTTCTATTACATGAATGGCAAGTTTGTAGGTATGAGCAAGGATGCCAAAACTCCTGCCCGCTTCAACGTTACCGCCATGGTTAAAAAAGGCAAGAATATGATTGCCATTCAGGTACACCGTTTCTCGGATGCCAATTATCTGGAATGTCAGGACTTTTGGCGCATCAGCGGTATAGAGCGCGATATCTATCTTTATGCCACACCCAAAATCCATATTGCAGACTTCAAGGTAGAGACTCCGTTGGATCCTTATTACAAGGACGGTATCCTGCAACTGAAAGTGAAGCTTACGAACGAAAGTGATATAAAGTCTCCTTATGTAGTTTCCTATCGTTTACTCGATGACCAGGATCAGCAAGTAACCCAGTCCTCTACCCGTGTGGAAGGTGATCAGACCGAAGTAGAATTCACGAAGAAAACCCTCCGTGGTGTAAAGCATTGGACAGCTGAAACACCTAATCTTTATACACTCGTCATCAGCCTGAAGCGCACCAATGGCGAAATAATAGAAGCCACCAGTTGCAAGGTAGGTTTCCGCACGATAGAGATTAAGGATAAGCAACTGCTTGTGAATGGCGTGCCTATCCTTGTGAAAGGTGTGAATGTACATGAACATAATGAATACACAGGACATTACGTTCCGGAAGATCTTATGATCAAGGATTTCGAACTCTGGAAAAAATATAATGTGAACACCGTACGTACTTGCCACTACCCGCAACAGGAACGTTTCTACGAACTTTGCGACCAATATGGTATATACGTAATTGATGAAGCAAATATTGAAAGCCACGGTATGGGTTATAATCTCAATGTAGGTGGTACTTTAGGTAACAATCCGTTATTCATGAATGCTCACCTCGACCGTACCATGAATATGTACGAACGTGATAAGAATCATCCATCTGTAATCATCTGGTCACTGGGTAATGAAGCTGGAAACGGACTGAACTTCTACGTTACCTATAATAGTCTGAAGATGCTCGATAGCCGTCCTATCCAGTACGAACGTGCCGGATTAGAATGGAATACGGATATTTATTGTCCGATGTACTCTTCTCCCCAATCTATTGAAAAGTATGCCCAGAATAAGGAAATGACTCGTCCGCTTATCCTGTGTGAATATGCTCATGCTATGGGTAACAGTCTTGGCAACTTCCAGGATTATTGGGATGTGATTGAGAAATATCCGATATTACAGGGTGGTTGCATCTGGGACTGGGTAGATCAAGGCTTTGCCGCCAAAACCAGTGACGGACGCAAATATTGGAATTATGGTGGTGACTATGGCGATACCGGAACTCCTTCCGATGGCAACTTCTGCATCAATGGTGTAGTTTATCCCGACCGCAGTATAAAGCCCCAGACTATTGAAATGGGTAAGGTTTATCAGAACATAAAATTCATTAAGTTCGATCCGCAAACCTGCACGGTGCAGATACGCAATGACTTCTCATTTACTGATCTAAATAAATATGATTTCCATTATGTCGTTCGCGATCATGGAAAAGAGATTTATAAAGGTCAGATGGACAATATCAATGCTGCTCCGGGCAAGACAGCTACCAGTGCATTCCTGCAAGGTATTCCTAAAGAAAAGAATACTACGGGAGATGTACGCATCGAGTTCTATGCAACCATACGTAATGCAGAACCTTTCTTACCGGTTGGTACGGTAATCGCACGTGAACAAACTTATGTTCATCCGTTCTTTAAGAAAGAAGTGGTACGCATGGATCCCGCTAAAGTAGATGAAGTCTTTTCACAGGTTGTTTTCAGCGGTGATGATTTCAAAGCTACATTTGATAAACAAAGTGGCTTGCTGACCTCTTATATCTATAAGAAACAAGAGTATATCCATAACGGTCAAGGTCCGCAACCTTTCTTCTGGCGTGCACCTACCGATAATGATTACGGAGCAAAGCTTCCCACTCGCCTGAAAGCATGGCGCGAGGCCAGTTACCAGACACCTAAGGCAGAATCGTTCAATGTTTCTAAAGATGGTGACAAGTCCATTGTAAAAGTTACCTATCGTTTTCCGCAGGTAGATGCGCAGTGGGAAATTACCTATAAAGTCTTTGCCAATGGCATTATCAAAGTGGATAATCGCTTTGTAGCCGAAGGTACGGAAACTCCAATGATACCCCGTGTAGGTTTGCGCATGCAATTATCGGAAATATTAAACGACCTTACTTACTACGGCCGTGGTCCGGAAGAGAACTATCGTGATCGTCGCACTTCCCAGTTTATCGGAGAATATACTACTCCGATAAAGGACTTGTACGAACCGTACATCCGTCCGCAAGAAAATGAGCATCATACGGATATTTACTGGTGTGCACTCACCACTAAACAAAAAGCCGGTTTACTCTTCATTGCCGACCGTACGTTTGAACTGAATGCTTCCAACTATCTGCTTGGAAGTCTGGATAGCGGCGAAACCATCGACAATGGTGCTCCACGTACCAACGAAACGAATCACCGTCATCTCACCGATCCGCAACCAGTGAAGCAA
>OCQB01002367.1_pt1 | contig 12669 bp, 10 predicted proteins | sample 1538631 | NCBI WGS metagenome assembly OCQB01 (sample SAMN04571713, study PRJEB22368) | human gut metagenome | biome: human gut; material: stool | host: Homo sapiens | place: Luxembourg | collected 2012-10-19
CCATGGCACCGGCTTCGGTCAGGCTCTGCACAAGGTTTGCCACGGTAGAGCGCTTCTGACCGATGGCAACGTAAATGCAGATGACGTCCTTGCCCTTCTGGTTGATGATGGTATCGGAAGCGATGGTGGTCTTGCCGGTCTGGCGGTCGCCGATGATCAGCTCACGCTGGCCGCGGCCGATGGGGATCATCGAGTCGATGGCCTTGATGCCGGTCTGGAGCGGCTCCTTGACGGGCTGGCGGTCGATGATGCCGGGGGCCTTGCTCTCGATGGCACGGAACTCGGTGGTCTCGATGGGGCCTGCACCGTCGATGGGCTGGCCCAGTGCGTTGACGACACGGCCGATCAGTGCGTCGCCCACCGGCACGGAAACGACCTTGCCGGTGCGCTTGACGGTGCTGCCTTCCTTGATGCCGACGTCGGAGCCCAGCAGAACGATGGAGACGGTGTTCTCCTCCAGGTTCTGGGCCATGCCGTATTCACCGTTGTCAAACTGAAGCAGCTCGCCTGCCATGCACTTTTCCAGACCGCTGGCGCGGGCGATGCCGTCGCCCACCATGATGACCGTGCCGACTTCGCTCTGCTCGATCACGTTCTCATAGTGCTTGATCTGCGCCCGGATGATCTTGGAGATTTCTTCAGGTTTCAGTTGCATTGTCTTGTGTTCACCACTCAATTCTTTTGTTCAAAATCTTGGGGCGGATTAAACGGTAATGCCTGCAATGCTGCGGCGCAGGCTGGCCAGCCGGTTTTTGACCGTGCCGTCCAGCTCGGTGCCCTCGATGTCCAGCCGGATGCCGCCCAGAACGGCTGCATCCACTTTGGTCCTGAGGTCGATCGTTTTGCCGGTGACAGCCTCCAGCTTCTCGTGCAGGCGGGCGGTCTGGTCTGCCGACATGGGCACGGCCGTGACCGCAGTTGCTTCGAGGATGCCATGCGCCTGATTGTATTTCACGCGGAAGGCCCGTGCGCAGCCGGGCAGCTCCCGCAGGGTGCCCTTTTCGCAGAGGATCTTCACAAAGTTCAGCACATAGAGGTGGACTTTGCCCCGGAACACCTCGTCCAGCAGGGCGCAGCGCTCCTTTTTGGGGATGCTGGGGATGCTGAGCAGGTGGAGGTACTCCGGGTCCTGTTTCAGGATGTCCGCCACCGCGTCCAGCTCTTCCAGGATGCGGGTCTCAAGCCCTTCCTCCGCGGCCAGGTCGTACAGACTTCCGCCGTACATCCTTGCGATCTCGGTCATGATGCTTCACCCACATTTTTGATAAATTCGTCGATCAGGTCCTTGTGGTCGGCTTCCTTGATCTCGCGCTCGACCACCTTGGAGGCGATCTCCATCGCCATGCCGCCGATCTCGTCCTTGGCCTCGTTGACAGCCTTCTTGCGCTCCTGCGCAATGTCGGCCTCAGCCTTCTGCTTCAGGGCAGCGGCCTGGGCGCGGGCCTCACCCAGCAGCTCTTCGCTGCGGGCTGCGGCGGTCTTCTGCGCCGACGCCACGATCTGGTTGGCCTCGTTGCGGGCATTCTGCAGGTTCTGCTCATACTCCGCCTTCATGGCCTCGGCCTCGGTGCGGAGCTTCTGGGCGTCCGCGATCTGGCTGTCGGCCTTGGCCTTGCGCTCGGCGATGACCTTTTTGACCGGGTTCAGCAGCAGCTTTTTGAAGATCACCAGCTGGATCATCAGGTTGCAGATCTGGGCCAGAAAGGTCCAGCCATCCAGCGTGATCAATGCCTGATAAAGTTGCATAAGCGTCTCCCCTTTCGTTTCTTATTGTTCGGGGAGTGCTCAGCCCAGATAGTTCATGAACATGCCGGGTGCGAGGAAGATCAGCAGCAGGCCGGTGACGAAGCCGTAGATACCGGTCGTCTCAGACAGTGCAACGCCCAGGATCAGGGTGCTGGTGACGTCGCTCTTGCATTCGGGCTGGCGGCCAACGGCCTCACAAGCCGCAGCGGCGGCGTTGCCTTCGCCGATACCAGGGCCGATACCTGCGATCAGTGCCAGGCCTGCGCCGATGCCGCAGCCTGCCAGAGCGATACCACGAGCCAGAAGTTGAAAGTCAGTCATAATAGTGTCCTCCTGAAAAAATGTTTTTGGGGGATGCCGGCTCAGTCTTCACCGGCAGCACGTTTGATGAAAATGGTGGTCAGGGTACAGAAGATGAATGCCTGGATGCAGCCGCCGAACCAGTCGAAATACAGGCCCGTAAAGGCCGGGATGCCGATCTGGAACAGCTGGATCTGGCTCAGGAAGCCGGGCAGCCAGCCGAATATGACATGGCTCAGGCTTGCCAGCGCCCAGTACAGCAGGGTGGAGATGACTGTGCCGGACAGGATGTTGCCAAAGTGACGGAACGCCATGCTGACGGGGGTCGAAAGCTCCGACAGGACGTTGATGGGTGCCATGATGAAGATGGGGTCGAGCAGGCCCTTCAGATACGAGAGGATGCCGTTCGTCGTGATCTTGTAGTACATGATGAGGACGAAGACGACGATGGCCCACGCAGCCTCGGTGTTGAGGTCGGCCGTGGGGCTCCACAGGCCCACCACGCTGATCAGGTTGCACCCGATGCTCAGCGCGAAGATCGCGCCGACCAGCGGGATATACCGGTCAAAGTGTGTGCCCATGTTTTCGTGCACGAACTGATCGAGCCGTTCCACGATGAACTCGGCGGCGGCCTGCCGCTTGGAGACATTTTCCAGTTTCAGGTCATGCCCCAGCCAGAAGGCCAGCGCCGTCAGCAGCGCCATCACGATCCAGGTAGTCACAAGAGTCTGGGTGATCTTGAAATCGCCCAGAATGGGGATATCCGTATGGATGGTATACAGGATCTTTGCGCCGTTCAGTTCCATTTGTTAGGTTTCACCCCCTTTTTCGCCGGGAGCTTCGGCCTGCGCGGCGGCCTGCACCGGTTCGTCTTCCACCGAGACGTCCTGTGCGGGGGCTGCCTGCGCAAGGGGCTTGTACTTGCCCGTTATTTGCAGGTAATAAATGGTGATCCGCGGGAAAAACAGCGGCAGGACACTGGCAAACGGCTGGAAGCAGGGCGCGGCGATGGCCACGATGACCCAGACGGCCTGCAGCAGCATCCGGCTGTTGTGGGAAAGCTGTAGTTTGGCTTTGCGGCGCTTCTCATCCTGCTCGTCGATGATCTTCTGCACCACGAAGCAGATGCCCGCAAAGTTTGCGATGGCGACGGCTGCACCCACCAGACCGCCCAGCACGACCGTGTAGTCGAACCGGACCCAGCCCACAAGGTGCAGCGCTGCAAAGAGCACCCACATGGCCGCCGTACAGATGGCGGTGCCGCAGGCGATGCGCAGCAGTTCCTTTTTGGACTCCGGCTGCAATTTCATAGCAAACCCTCCAACGTTCATTGATGCGAATTGAAACCGACACGAGAAGTCTTCTCCTTTTTGGCGCGTTCCATCCGCTCCCTGGCAAAGACCCAGAAATTTTGTGCCCCTGCGGCCAGCCCCAGAAAAACGCCCGGAAGATACACCCACTCCGGCCAGCCCCAGCGGTTCACTGCCCACCAGCAGCCGCCCAGACAGAGCAGCAGCGGCAGCAGCATGGACAAGCCCAGCTGCGTCAGCCACACGATATCCTCCAGTGCTTTGTATAAGCCCTTCAACGGCGTTCCTCCTTCTGGTCTGCCCGCCGCAGGCACCCCATGCGGCGGCTCTTTCGCAAAGGACCTTTTCCATGCAAGACCCTCATAGGGATAGTATAATTCAAACCGTCGGTTTTTTCAATCAATTCTCCACCAAATTCTGTGAAATCTTCATAGTTTGTTTATACTTACTTCACAACTGTCCTCCCCCGGTGGATTTTTGTCCGCCGTTCATTACATCCTCCACAAAAAAGTGATGGCGTCTTTGTTCAGTCTGCCCCTTGACAGCAAAAAGCCCCGCCGGGCCCCTGTGCAGTACAGAGGCCCGGCGGGGCTGGAGTGTATGGAATTGGTCGAATTTACCAGAGGTTTGCGGTCTCGTTGTACAGACCCTCGTAGCTCTTGGCCGAGAGGTCCCAGCTGAAGTCGCATTCCATGTCGTGCTTGACGAGGTTGTGCCAGTCTTCCTTGTTGTAGTAGCGGTCCTGTGCACGGCAGCAGGCGTCATACAGCTCGTGGGCGCTGTAGCCCGCAAAAGTGAAGCCGTTGCCCTCGCCGAGGGTGCAGTCGTGGATGGAGTCGCGCAGGCCGCCGGTCTCGCGGACGATGGGAGGTGTGCCGTAACGGCAGGCGACCATCTGGGCCAGACCGCAGGGCTCGCTCTTGGACGGCATGATGAAGACGTCTGCACCGGCGTAGATCTCCTGCGACAGTGCCGGCTCGAAGCCGATGTAGGTGCTCGGAGAAGAAGTTCTCATACTGGCTCTCGCCGCTGCCCAGGATGACCAGCTCGATGCCGCGGTCCACCAGACCGTCGGCGATGCTCTGCACCAGGTCGAAGCCCTTCATGCCGACCATGCGGCTGACCATGGCGAAGACGGGGCTGCCGTCCTTGTTCAGGCCGAACTTGTCCTGCAAGGCTTCCTTGCACTTTGCCTTGCCCTCTTCAAAGTTGGTGATGTCGTAGTTGAAGGGGATCTTCGGGTCGGTGGCAGGATCATTCGCCTCCATGTCGATGCCGTTCAGAATGCCGCACAGCTTATACTGCTTCTCGCGCAGCAGGGCATCCAGACCGTAGCTGAACCAGGGGTCCAGGATTTCCTGCGCATAGGTAGGGCTGACGGTGGTGATCTTGTCAGCCGTCTCGAAGGCCCCCTTCATGAAGTTGGCGCAGCCATCGTACTCGACGATGTGCTGGTCGCGGCGGCCGATGCCGCAGGTGTCCTCCAGAATGTCGGTGCCGTACTTGCCCTGATAGGCGATGTTGTGGATGGTGAAGATGGTCTTGATCCGGTTGAACTTGTCCAGATGACGGTAGTACAGGTTCAGGTAAACGGGCACCAGCGCGGTCTGCCAGTCGTTGCAGTTGATGATGTCCGGGGTGAAGTCGATGTAGAACAGGGTCTCCAGCACGGCGCGGGAGAAGAAGGCGAAGCGCTCACCGTCATCGTAGAAGCCGTACAGACCGCGGCGGCGGAAGTAATACTCGTTGTCCAGGAAGTAGTAGGTCACGCCGTTCACTTCGGCCTTGAACAGGCCGCAGTACTGGCTGCGCCAGCCCACCGGCACCGAGTAGTTGGTGACGTATTCCAGCCGGTCGCGCATCTTCAGGTCGCCGTACAGCGGCATGATAACGCGGGCGTCCACGCCGTCCTTGACCAGAGCCTTGGGCAGGGAGCCTGCAACATCGGCCAGACCGCCGGATTTCGCAAAGGGAGTTGCTTCCGAAGCAGCATAGAGGATTTTCATAAGATCGCTCCTTTCAGAAAAGCGGTTGAAACAAAGAGTGGGCGGGGGCAAAGCTGCCCCCGCCCCTCTTTCCGAGAGGGGCTACCGGGGAGGGAGCCGCCCCTGTGAAAAAATCAAAGGAAGCGCATCAGACCATGTGGTTCTTCTGCACGTAAACAGGGAAGCTCTCGGTGCCGGACAGCTTCTTGCCAGCGGTCACGCGGACATTCTTGTCGGTGACGACGCACTCCAGCTGCGCATTGGCTTCCACGATGGTGTCCTGCATCAGGACGCAGTTCTTGACGACCGCATCCTTCTTGACCTTGACGCCGCGGAAGAGCACGCAGTTCTCGACCGTGCCCTCGATGACGCAGCCATCGGCCAGCAGAGAGTTCTCCACGCAGGAGCCGTTGACGTAGCGGACGGGGTTGTCGTCGCGGATCTTGGTGTAGATGGGGCTCCCCTTGGGGAACAGAGCGTCCAGGTTCTTCTCGTCGATGAGCTTCAGGTTCTCGTCGAAGTAGCTCTTCATATCGCAGATGTGGGCCACATAGCCGGTGTACTCCACAGCGCGGATGTTCAGGATGTTGACGTTGTGTGCCAGGATATCGCGCTCAAAGTAGATCAGGCCGCGGGCGGTGGCGTCCTTGACCAGCTTGATCAGGGTCTCGCGCTCCAGAACGTAGATGTTCAGGTCCAGATTCTGGACGCCGGGGCGGTAATCGTTGAACAGCAGCTCGGTCACGCGGCCGTCGGCATCGACGGTCAGGGTGTAGTTGTCGTTCTTGCGGCCCTCGGGGATCTCGGTCTTCTGGTATGCGATGGTCACATCGGCACCACTGGCCTGATGAGCGGCCAGCAGGGTGTTGAAGTCGTAGTTGATGGCGATGTTGGCATCGCTCATGACGACGTAGCGCTCCTTCTGATTCTCCAGGAAGTTCAGGATGGAGCCCAGAGCCTCGACACGGCCGGAATAGATGCGCACACCCTTTTCTGCAAAGGGAGGCACGATGTTCAGGCCGCCGTGGCGGCGGGCCATATCCCACTCGCGGCCGGTGCCCAGATGGTCCATCAGGGAGTGGTAGTTCTTGCGCACGACGATGGACACGTTGGAAATGCCGCAGTTCGCCATGCTGGACAGCACGAAGTCCACCATGCGGTAACGGCCTGCAAACGGGATGGATGCCATCGCGCGCTCGGTCACGAGTTCAGGCACGGTGGTGTCATAGCTGTTGGGGAAAATGATACCCAACGCATTGTTGTTCTGGCTCAGCATACTTCCTCGCCCTCCTTGACGGAATCAAATACTTTGGCGCCCTCTTTGACGGTCGCGCCTGCACCGACGGTCAGGCCGGTGCCCACATGTGCGATGGCGCCGTCGCCGCCGATCTTTGCACCGGCACCCACGACGACATCCTCAGCGAGGATGCAGCGCTTGACCACAGCGCCCGCCTTGACCACGACGCCGTCCATCAGAACGGCATCTTCCACGGTAGCGCCCTCTTCCACGACGACGCCTGCGCTCAGGACCGAGTGCCGGACATTGCCGTAGATCTTGCAGCCCTCTGTGACGAGGGAGTCCTGCACGACGGCGCGGGGGCCGATCTTCTGGGCCGGCAGAACGGGGTTGCGGCTGTAGATCTTCCAGGTCTTATCGAAGATGTCGATGCCGGAGTTCTCCGGGTCGAGGACCTCCATGTTGGCCTCCCACAGGCTGTCGATGGTGCCGACGTCGCGCCAGTAGCCTGCAAAGCGGTACGCATACATCCTGCGGCCGTCACGCAGCAGGGCCGGGATGATGTTCATGCCGAAGTCGTTCTTGGAGTTGGGGTCTGCCTCGTCCTCTTCCAGATACTTCTTCAGGACATCCCAGTTGAAGATGTAGATGCCCATGGAAGCCAGGTTGGACTTCGGGACCGGGGGCTTCTCCTGGAACTCGGTGATCTTGTCGTTCTCGTCTGCGACCATCAGGCCGAAGCGGGAAGCTTCCTTCCAATCGACTTCCATGACGGCGACCGAGAACTCTGCGCCCTTCTCCTTGTGGAAGCGGAGGAAGTCTGCATAGTCCTGCTTGCAGATCTGGTCACCGGACAGGATGATGACATACTCCGGGTCATAGCTGTCGATGAAACTGATGTTCTGGTAGATGGCGTTTGCGGTGCCCTTGTACCAGTCGGTGCCCTTTGCCTGCTCATACGGCGGCAGGGTGTGCACACCGCCGTGCAGGCGGTCAAGGTCCCAGGGCTGGCCGTTGCCGATGTACTCGTTCAACTTCTGGGGCTGATACTGGGTCGCGATGCCAACGGTATCAATGTTGGAGTTGACGCAGTTGGACAGCGGGAAGTCCACGATGCGGTATTTGCCGCCGAAACCGACCGCCGGTTTTGCCGTTTTCTGTGTCAGCGCATACAAGCGCGAACCACGTCCGCCGGCAAGGATCATTGCCACAATTTCTTTTGCCATAGCTTTATTCTCCCCTTTTACACATTTCCGAGTTGGTTTGGAATTGGAAATGGTCTAACGATGTGAATGGTCTGTGCGCACGGCTCACTCTTTGGGCTCTGCTGCCTTTTTGGCGCGGGGCTTGCGGGTGGGCTTTGCCGGTGCAGCGTCTGCCGCAGGGGCAGCTTCTGCTTTGGTCTTGCGGGTGCGCTTGGGCTTTTCCGCAGGCGCAGCCTTCTCGGCCGGTTCGGCCTTTGCGGAGGTCTTTCTGGGTTTTGCGGCCTTGGCCGGTTTCTCTGCCTTGGCGGGCTTTTCCTCCGCGGCCTTCTCCGTCTTCGCCTTGGTGGCGCGGGTGGTCTTTTTGGGGGCCTTTTCGGTCTTGGCAGCGGTCTTTTTAGGGGCTGCCTTTTCGTCGGCCTTGGCCGGGTCTGCTGCCTTGCGGGTGCGCTTGGTGGGCACCTCGAAGTAGAGGGTGCTCATGGGCGGCAGGGTGATGGTGATGCTCTGTTCAAAGCCATGCAGCGGCTTCTTGTGGGTGCGGACAGCCTTGTTGTGGACCGCGCCCGAACCGCCAAAGGCTTCGTCGTCGCTGTTCAGCACTTCCCTGTAGGTACCTGCCACCGGTGCGCCCAGGGTGTAGCCCTCACGCAGGACGGGGTTGAAGTTGCAGACGATCAGGATCTGCTTGCCCGCTGCATCCTTGCGCAGGAAGGCGACCACGCTCTGCTGCGAGTCGTCCGGCACGATCCACTGGAAGCCCTCCCAGCTGTAATCGATCTGCCAGAACGCCGGATGCTCTTTGTAGAAGGCGTTCAGGGTCTTGACGTAGTTCTGCAGCTCGGTGTGCTTGTCGTAGCCCAGCAGCATCCAGTCCAGCTGCTTGTTCTCGTTCCACTCGGCGAACTGGCCGAACTCCTGGCCCATGAACAGCAGCTTCTTGCCGGGGTGGGCCATCATGTAGCCGAAGAAGGTGCGCAGGTTGGCGAACTTGGCCTCGTACTCACCGGGCATTTTATTGATGAGGCTCCCCTTGCCGTGAACGACTTCGTCGTGGCTGATGGGCAGCACAAAGTTCTCGCTGAAGGCATAGAAGAAGCTGAAGGTGACTTTGTTGTGGTTGCCGGCGCGGAAGAGCGGGTCGGTCTTCATGTAGCTGAGCATGTCGTTCATCCAGCCCATGTTCCACTTGAAGTTGAAGCCCAGGCCGCCGTCCGATGCGGGCTTGGTGACCATCGGCCAGGCCGTGGATTCCTCCGCGATCATGTACTTGTGGGGGTGGCGGCCCAGGACGGTATCGTTCAGCTTGCGCAGGAACGCAACGGCTTCCAGATTTTCCTTGCCGCCGTCCTTGTTGGGCTCCCATTCACCCTGCTTGCGGTTATAGTCCAGATACAGCATGGAGGCCACGGCGTCCACGCGCAGGCCGTCGATGTGGTACTGCTCCAGCCAGTACAGTGCGCTGGAGATGAGGAAGCTCTGCACCTCGCTGCGGCCGAAGTCGAATACCATGGTGCCCCACTCCTTGTGCTCGCCGCGCTTGGGGTTCGGGTCCTCGTAGCAGGGCTCGCCGTCGAACCGGTACAGGCCGAACTGGTCCTTCGGGAAGTGCGCGGGCACCCAGTCCATGATGACGCCGATGCCGGCGGCATGGAGCTTATCCACAAAGGCCATGAGATCCTTGGGGGTGCCGTAGCGGCTGGTAGGGGCAAAATAGCCCGTGACCTGATAGCCCCAGCTGCCGTCAAAGGGATATTCCATGACCGGCAGCAGCTCGACATGGGTGTAGCCCATCTCGGTGATGTACGGGACAAGCTGGTCGGCCAGCTCGGAATAGTTGTAGGGGATATTCTCGCCCTTGGTCTTCCAGCTGCCCGTGTGCATCTCGTAGATGTTCATCGGGCCGTTGATGACATCGGCCTTCTTCTGGGCCTCCTGCCATGCGGCATCGTGCCACGCAAAGCCGTTCAGGTCGTAGACCTTGCTGCCGTTGGACGGCCGGGTCTCGGCGTGGAAGGCATACGGGTCAGCCTTGTAGACAAGGTCGCCCGCGCGGGTGGTCACGCAGTATTTGTAAACGTCATATTCCTTCATGCCGGGGATGAACAGCTCCCAGACCGAGTCCTGATCCACCTTGTGCATCGGGTGGCTGCCCGGCTTCCAGCTGTTAAAATCGCCCACCACGCTGATGGCGGCGGCATGAGGTGCCCAGACGCGGAACACGACACCGGACTCTCCGGCGCGGGTCTCGATGTGTGCACCGAAGTAGCGGTATGCTTCGCAGTTATTGCCCTGCTTGAACAGATAGATCGGCAGATCCGATGGATCCGTATGGATTTTTTCTTCCGTCGGTTTCATAAACAGCTCCTCCCCGTACAGGCCGCAGAGGGGCCTATACCTTTTTACTCTCTTATATTAAAGAATTTTGGCACATTTTTCAAGGCTTTTTCCGGAAAATGTACCATAATCTTTTCGAGGATATTTTAGTGATATAGACAACCTAGCTAAATTTATGCAAAAATTATAGGTAAACCTGACGGAATATAAAACAAAAAAGAACATCTGCACCCGTTCTCTGTGCAAAATGCAACAAAGAGCGGGGGCAGATGTTCTGTTCATTCCGTGTGCGGGGAGGGGGATTCCAAAGACTCAGTTCACAACGTAAACATTGACCTGGATTGCCCCATTGATGACCGACTCGGCGTAGGTCTCGTAGAACAGGTCCACGAGGATCTCGCCCTTCTGAACGGCGATGCCGGTGTCGGTCGCGATGGCGTAACCGTAAACGAAGCGGCCATCGGTGGAAGTGATATACAGCAGGGTGCCGTAGGGGATGACGTCCGGGTCCACGGCGACCGTGCCGTAGCCCAGGCCCAGACCGGAAGAGCCCTTGCCGGACTTGGAATAGTAGCCGGTGGCTTTGCCGGTGAGGACCCTGCTGTAGGAAGCGGGCGCATTGGTGGTGCCGTCCGTGCCGGTCAGCGGCGAGACAGGCGCACCGGCGCCGTAGGTCTTGACGACATGATTGGTGGGCTCCACCGTGGTGGTCACATCGACCACCATGCTGTTTTCCAGCTCACCGTCCACCCAGCGCTCGCGGGTGGTCACGGCCTGCTGGCCCTCCGAGCCGTGCTGCAGCGTGGTGGCGCGGCCGGTGTTGCGGAAGTACAGGCTGGTGTAGACATACTCGGTATCGTAGGGGATGGCCTGCGTCTCGACCTTATCCTGATAATCGACGCGGTGGACCACGATGCTGCTGCCTGCTGTGACCAGCTGGTCCAGTGCAGGCTCGGTGTAGTCCTCTTCATCCAGGGTAATGCCGGCGTGTTCCAGCGCATCGGCAACGGTGCCAAAGGCCATCTTCACCGGATACTCCTGGTCGTCGGCCTGGATGGTCACGGTGAATGCGCGCTCGATGTTCAGGGAAGCCAGGCTGCCGCTGAACGCGGTGTAATAGACATGGTCGCCCTCTTCGGCCTCCATGCCGGAAAGGCTCATCACGCGGGCGGGATCGCTGTCAGCGTCAGTGCTGACCACCAGCTGCCGCGCACCATAGGAGTCAGTGACGTAGGTCAGCCGCAGATTCGCGGCGGTCACGGCCAGTGTGAACAACAGGCTCACGGCCATGACGCAGAACGCCAGCACACGGGGGGCGGCGGCACGGGTGCGGCCGCTCAATGCTTTTTGAAATTTGACGGAAGCGATACGGAACAACTCCTCTCTTTTTACAGTTTGGAATACGATGCGGGCCTTCCAATACCCGCCGTGGCACGGAGTTTCTTCACTCCGTATTCGGGAACCGCAGTGCGGCTTTTCACTTCAATGTGATGAATTTTATACGCTGCAACGTCCGTTGAGCGGAAGCTATTTTAGCAGACCAAAGCCGATTTGTCAAATTTGACATTTCCAGTTTGCCAGATTCTTAACATAGTTTTTTGTGAATTTTGTACACAGTTTTCCCGTATGCGTGAAATTTTCGAGCGATTCTTCCCGATTTTTTTGCAAAATCCGGGCATGATTTGTTCACAATTTTTTAACATCCAAGTGCTGTTTCAAAGCCGGAAATCGACCGAATTTCCCTTGATTTTTGTCATCACAAACCATTCACAGACGCCATTTTCCGCCCGAAAATGCACCCAGAATTACTCCCAAAAAGGCCCTGTTCTGCCCCTGCTTTTCTGCCCCGGAAACACCCCTTGGCAAAATGCCGAACGGCAAAGATCCGCAAGAAAAAAGACCACACTTCCGCATTTCGTATCCCGGCTGTACAATCGGGACAACAGCAGAAAGGAGGTCTGTTCCATGACACAAACACCGTATCCGACCCACCGCCCGGAGGCCGCCCGATGACCCCGCTGCGGGTGCTGGATGTCTCACGATGGCAGGGCTGCATAGACTGGGACGCGGTGCAGCGTTCCGGCACCATCGACGGCGTGATGCTGCGGGTGCTGGGCAGCCGAAACGGCCAGCCCTACCACGACCCGCAGTTCGAACGCAATCATGCTGCCTGCACGGCGCGCGGCATCCCGGTGGGCGGCTACTATTACACCTGCGCCGTCACCTCCCGGCAGACCGAAGCGGAGCTCAACGCCCTGCGGGCCGCGCTGCGCGGGAAAACGTTCCAGCTGCCCCTTGCCATTGATGTGGAGGACGCCCGGCTGCGCCCCCTCTCCCCTGCCGCGCTCGCGCAGCGGGTGGCTCAGGCCGCCGCCCAGCTCGAAGCCTGGAATCTCTACGCCATGGTCTACACCTACACGAATTTTGCGGACACCGCCCTTGCAATGGATGCACTCACCGCCTACGACCTCTGGCTCGCCGATTACCGCGGCAAGCGCCCCACCCGCCCCCACGGGATGTGGCAGTACACCAGCACAGGCCATGTGGCGGGC
>OCQB01002376.1_pt1 | contig 12638 bp, 19 predicted proteins | sample 1538631 | NCBI WGS metagenome assembly OCQB01 (sample SAMN04571713, study PRJEB22368) | human gut metagenome | biome: human gut; material: stool | host: Homo sapiens | place: Luxembourg | collected 2012-10-19
TGTTTCTCTACAAACTCTCTAGTCTCAGTAGAACAAACATCATCTACATATAAAGGAAGCAAATCCTTTATTATTTCACAATCTTTATTCATCTTTTAACTTCTCCTTAATCTTTAATTTCGCACGATGACAGACAACTCTTGCCCAACTTTCAGTCTTATTGTATATATTAGAAATTTCCTTAAATGATAATTCTCCATATGTTCTTAGAGTAAACACTTTCTTATAAGGTTCGTCTAATGAATGAATTATTTTTAGTAATTCCTTGTTAGTTTCACTATCAATTATTTGGTCAATCATCACGCTTTCTTCAATAAGAATCGAATCATCAAGAGCTTCAATTTTTTTGTTCTTTTTATATAATGAATAATAAGTATTTTTGCCTATTTGACATAACCAGGTAAGCATCTTATATTTTTCATCGTATTTGTTAATATTCTTTAGAGCCTTAAAAAAAGTTTCTTGAGTTAGTTCTTCCGCTAAATCTTCACTCTTAGTTAAAGAAAACAAGTATTTATTTAAACTACTATAGTATTTTTTATAAATATCTTCAAAATTTAAATTCATTTTTTCATTCCACCTATATTACTTTCAAACTCCTTTTTCGTTACAAAAAAATATCAATTTTTTTATATTAATTTATATTTCGTCTATTAATCCTATATGTAATACTTTCAAAAGGACATTCTGTTACAAATAATTTGATTTCTTGTATTTTTTCATAATCTTTTTGAAAAAATTAACACTAAAAAAAGAAGAGAATAATCCCCTCTATAACTTGTAATTTGTTATTATTTTTTTACCAATTTATTTTTGAAGAAACTCATAACAAATAGTCCTAGTAAAAATCCAATAAGTGTTCCTAAAGTATTCATAATAACATCATCTAATTGTGCAAATCTCCCAATAAAAGTTTGTAAAAATTCGATGCTTATAGAAAATATTCCACCAAGTATTATTCCATTCCACCAATGTTTATGAATATTTTTAAATATAAATATTGGTAAAAATCCAAACGGTATAAATAAAAGTATATTCAATATAGTTGCAACGTTAAAACCATCTTCAAATAATTTAAAACTGATATAACTATCAAATGGAGATGTTATACCAAAATTACCAGTTAAAATACCAGTTATTTTTAATATACATAGAATTATTAAAATCCATAAATACTGACATATTAAATTTGATATTTTAAAATTTATTTTTTTCTTTTGAATAAATTTTATTAATAATTCAATACATATTACACCTAAAAATATAAATCCTGACAAAGGAATAGTATTTCTTAATGTCCATATACCACTCCACATTTCCATTATGAAATAATCCATTATAATATATTACCTCACTTTCAAATTACTATTTTATTTTCTCATATCTTATCATAAATTCTCAAAAAAATAAAGCCAGAAGAATTATTCTCCTGACTTTTTTCATCTTTTGTACTTTTAAAATTTTTTTCTTTTGTATTTTATATATTTTATCTTTAGTTAGCATTATTTATAGATAAATAGCCTATATTAATATAGTCTTTATCTAGCATATTATAAGATTTTTCTATATATACTACTAACTTCAAATCTAAATCTTTCAAATTTTCGATTTCTTCTGATTCTAGTTTATCATTAAGCTTAATATTTAATTCTTTGCCATCTTCAAGCTTATATAAACTAATGCGAATATTATCTTTCAACTCATCTTTAACTTTGAATTTTACTTTATATACACCATCATCATTTACTTTTGGACTAAATGTATATTCAGCAAGCCTTCCTTCAAAATTTAATGAATTAAGATAAAGTTTATCATAATCAGTTTTATCCTGGTTGATACAAACTATTACACTAATTGTTATACTGATTATTGCTAGTAATATAGCACATATTAAGATAATCCTTTTCTTCATTGTTCCCCTCCTTATATTTATATACTCCTTAGATAAGTATGTAGATCAAGAATATAAAAGGGGATTACCAAATATTATTGAAAGGAGCAAGAATAATATTTTTATTTTAAAAATATTGCTCAACTCTACATACTTATCTAAAAAGTATATCTACTTCTTAGCTTGTACCTATATTTTAGCACCCTTATTCTTGAAAGTATACTGCAGGATTTTGCAACTTTTTTGCAAAAAATTATGTCAAGATATTAAAAGAATGTAGTATTTCCAATAGATTACTTCTAAGACTTGGATTGATTATAACTGTTGCACCTATTGTTAATAAGACTAAAATCACTAAAATAAATATAAATTTAACTATTCTAATTAGTAAATCAGTTATAAAATTTAATATTTTAATTCCTGTATTTTTTTCTTTATCAAAAACAATTGTATTTTTATCTTTATCTAAGTTTAAATCCTTATATAATTTTTCTTTTTCTATCTTCTCATTCTTTTTTTCAATTGCTCGATCATACAATGATTTAGTTTTACTTCTTTTTAACATTTTCTTTATCCCTTTTCTTTTTAAATATATTTAATAATCCTTTTTTCTCTTTTACCTCTTCAATTGTAGTATTTAATAAATAATCTTTTAAAACTTTTTCATAAAAGCTTTTATTTCCTACAATAAATGGTTCTGGAACAGATTCACTAAATGAAGCTCGCTCCTTCCAAAACTTACCTAAGCTTTCTTTAAATTTTTCTCTATCCTCGTTTCTAACAAAATTAAACATTAGATAAGAATTACTATCTTCGCCAATAATCATAAATGTTTCTATAAGTTTATTTATCTCCCACGCTTTATTACCTGAAACGATTATTTTTAAATCTCTTGTTAAAAATGATGATATTTCTTCTTTACTCATTTCTTCAAAGTTACCAAAGTCAAATACATAAAATTCATACTCAAATTTCAATATATCCGCCAAATTTTCTGGTCTTTGATATAAGTCTATTCCTTGATATGTAATCTTTCTTAAAACGTCATTATAAATTGTTGGTATTGATTCATCTTCAACTAAACTATAAATAGAATTATGCTTATTATTTTCTATATAGCAAGCTGTAACATTGGTTAATTCTGATAAATATTTAACTATATTTATTGCAACTGTAGTTGCTCCAATATGTCTTTCTGTCCCTGCAATTCCAATAGTAATTGTCTGTTTAGCTCTTTTTATATTCTCTTTTACTACTTTTGTTGTTTTGTTTATTACAAGCATACTATCATTAATTTTATATTTCATTGCATTACCAAAAGTCATTCCTTCAACTGAAAAAGCTCTTTCGATTTCATCTGCAAATATAACATCATTCTTGGCTGTTACTATATTGTAAATACCTAAATTAAATAATCGTCCTAATAAAACATTACCTTCTTTATAACCTTCTGCTAAAATGATTATTCTAACATTATACATTCTTCTAATAAGTTCTATTGAACTTGTTATTTCTTCCTCTGATGTTGTATTAGTTATTGCTTGTAAATCTAAAATCAAATAATCTACTCCATTTAAGTTTCTTAATTCTGTTTCTAAGAATTTTTTTAGATTATATTCATTTATAAATCTCATAACAAGATTAATTCTATGTTCCTTGCAATAATCTTCTATAATAACTCTTGGTTCTTTTGAAATATAAATATACTTCTTATATAATCTATTTTCCTCCATTGTTACAGCTTCCTTTCCTATTCTTCTTGACTATCTATATTATCTTGTTCGTCTTCACTATATAAAACAATTTCTCCTGTATCTAATTGAATTATGTCAGTATTTTCATAATGAATTGTGTTATTATCGCTTGTTGTATTTTCTTCTACTAACCCTTTTAATCTATCCATAAAATCATCTACACTTGTGTTTTGCGTATCTCCCTGTTGTGATGTTGAATCTTTTATTTTTGTATAGCTTTCTGTATTTCTATCTCTCATATTTAAAACAACTGCTAATGCAATTACTAATACTAAAACTATACTTAAAATAATTAATTGTTTTTTTAATTCTTGTTTTTCTTTCATTTTCTACTCCTTATCCGTTGCCCTGTGAACTTCCAAATAAATAAGGAAATGGATTCACAGCATTAGCACTTGAATTTTTATCTAATCTAACTTCAAAATGAAGATGTGGACCTGTACTATTTCCTGTACTTCCCATTGTTCCTAATACTCTTCCTTGCTCTACTGTTTCACCAACTGTTACTTGTATTGAGCCATTGATCATATGTCCGTACAGAGTATAAAAAGTAGAGCCATCATCTCCTGTATGTTCTAAAACCACATAATTTCCATATCCAGTTAATCCTGCATTTGCAACTACTACTAATCCCCCAACAGAAGCACATACTTTCGGACTTGCTTTTGATACACATACTATATCCATTCCGTGTGTGTGCTTTTGTTTGTGTAACGCCATTTACTGTTATAGTTCTATTAGGAGAAAACTTTGATGTAATAACATCTCTTGTACTATCCCACGTTTCAAATGGTATATTGAATTTTGCTCCTACATACTTATATGTACCTTCTACAACTTCTACACTTCCACTACCAGAGCCACCTCCAGCACTTGCAGAGCTACCTTCATCATCATCTGTTTTTGATGTACCAAACATTCCAATTAATCCAAATAATCCTATTACAATTATCATAAATCCTACACATACACCAATAATAATTGCTTTTACTTTTAATGATAGAAAACTAAATACTATTCCTGTAAAATCTTTTGCTTTATTATCTGACATTTATCTTCCTCCACCAACTAAATATTCCTTTTCCCAATCTAGTGCTTTTACATTTATTAAGGTATGTCCTGAACCTATAAAGAATAATCCACGTCCGTTTATCTTTTTGACTTAATATTGCTTTTTCTTCTTGATTTAAGTTGTATAAATTAACAACTTCCTCTAAGTCTTTTCCATCTACACCAAAGAAAAATTTATAAGTAGAGTTATCCAAAAAGGCTTGACCATACATACGAACTTCTGGAGCTAAAAAATCCACCAAACTCTGTGTAATAACCATCAATCCACATTCATACTTTCTTGCTCTTTTACAGAAATTTCTTAAAAATTCAATTGTTTGTGGTACTTTTCTATCAACTAACAAATATGCTTCATCACATACAACGTAACATCGTTCTTCACGATTTCTAAATGCTTGATCCTGGCAATATCTTAAAATATTAAAATACTGACATCTTTTTACCTTTTCAGAAGCTCCTTGAAGGCTATAAACATCTAAGCATACAAATGAACTGTCTAAATCTAATGAAGTATATCCATTAAAAATTTCTCCGTGATGTCCGATTGAAAGTTCTCTTACAACAGCTCTTATTTCTTCTAATTCTTTTTTGTGGTCTTTATTCGTATTAACTTTTTCAATAAGTAAATTATACAAATCTTCCATAATAGGAAATTCTTTTGAATCTTTATCTGTTATATCTGTTTCATAAGTTATTCCATAAGTTTTATATAACTCTTCTAAAATCTCCATTAATAAACTCATTTGTAATGATGTTATTTCTGGATAATATAATTTAAAAAATGTACTTAAAAAATCTAAATGTAAACCTAAAGCTGACTTGCTAGATGTATATTCTCCATCTTCATCATCATCAAATGCTGTTGCTTCTGGAAGTGGATTTACTTGTAAAGGATTAATTCTTCCTACATTTTTTCCAGTTCCTCCTGAACAGTCAATCCATTTTCCACCTAATAATTTGCACATTGGTCGCATTTCTGATTCTGGATCTATTACGAAAATTTTTGTACCATTAAGCCATTCATTTAGCATTATCTTTTTTGCAAGGAATGATTTACCTGAACCACTAGAACCCTCAATAACAATGTTTGAATTAGTTCTGTCATTACCCTTGAAGAATGGAGAAAATGCTATCATTCTTCCATCTTCATCTGTTCCTAAATAATATCCTTCTACATCAACTAATCCACTACCTGAAAATGGTAATCCTAAGAATAAAGCTTCCAAACTCATTGTTTTATTTGATATTCTGGTAATATCATCATAATATGTATCATAAGGAGAGCTTTGTCTTAAGGCTTTGTCTTGAATAAATGCAGGCACTCTTGCTTTTAATCCCATTCCTGCTATTTTGTTTCTAACTGTTCTGCAATTTTCATTGAAGTTATTGTCTGTTTCTCCAATTGTATTTGAAACGAAAGAAACATTGACGTATGGAATATTATCAACTGTTATGTCTTTTATAATTTTCTCTGCTGATTTAATCTTAAATTCTGCTTGTGTTCTTAGTGCTTCATTGCTTGTTGTATTAAATATGTTTTTATCCGTTGTTAAGCCTTTTGAAACACCATCAACGTATTCCTGCACATTTTCTATTGGTGTTACTACTAAACTAACAGTAGTATTTGGAATATCTTTTAAATTTAGCAACCAACCTACATTTACTGCAGATGGATAAGCACTTACATATTGCAATTTATGTTGATATTCTCCTAATTGCACTTTATTATGTTTTAATTCAATACCTTGTGGAGTTATAAGTGCTAACAACTCTTGATTTATAGGCATTGTTTCTATTTCTTTTGTTTTCATTTGTAACTCACTTTCCATTAGCGTTACGCTAATATATTTTTATCATTCGTAAATTCTTATTAAATCTTAACTTGTAATGGACTTTCTAAATAGTTTTGATCTTCAATATATGCAATATCTGGATTGTTGTAACTATTTATTAGCTGAATTATTAATCTTTCATCTAATACTTCTGTTTTATATCCACTATTGGTTAATTTCATTCTTATTTCACTAATTCTTTTAATAAGTTCTTGCTCTACATACTCATCATTTTCAGCCCATATCATTAAATATATTTCACTTTCTAATGCTTTTCCTGTTGTAGATAAAACTCCAAAACTTCTACTTCTTTTGTCTAATAACGAGAATTTTAAAGCTTCTTTTTCTTTTTCCATTAAACTTGCTTGAAAATCTTGATTCTTTCTTAAATCTATTGGTCTATTTGTAAAGTAAAGTTTTAATGGTTTTAATTCACTTGCAAAATTTCTTGTAATGCTTCGTCCGTGTGCAACTTGCTCATCTTTTGACATCAACTTGCAATTCTTAGGATAAATTCTTAAATAGCATAAAACTTTGTTGTCAATTGTATATAAGAAATTCCCTTGCACGTCTTTAACATTTAAAAATAAATTAGCTGAAGTTTTTATATTACTGTTTTTCTTCTTTTTCTTTAAAAAATCAAATATCATAGCTGTTCCTCCTTGACTACATAATGGAATACTCTTTGTTTTTGATAAAACTTAAACATATTACTTATTAATTCTGCTATACAAGTGTTATATTTGTCTTTCATAACTGAAATAAATGTTGCTCCTGTTATCACAATCCATATTCCTAATGCAATTAAATAATTGTTAAATATTGTATTAAATATAAGTGCAATAAAAACTGCCACTATACCTGCTATTGCTGTTGTTATCATTTCTTTGATTCCAATACCATTTATAATTTCAACTCTTACTTTTACATTTGCAGGCATATTTATTTGAAATCTACTTTCATCTTCCATATCTTTTGTATTCCTTTCTCCTTCTTTAATAAAAGGTATTATGATAATTCTTCTTCGTCTTGCTCATCTTGTATTTCCTCTGATTCAGTCATTCCTAAATAATACATATCTCTATGAATATCTAAAAAATGATCACTTAACTCATTTAAAGTTATAGAACCTTGTTCCAATTGTTTAAAAACTTCTTCTGCTTGCTCATTGTTTTCAAAACGAGTTAATTCTAATCTGAAATTTTTATTATTTTCTATAAATCCATATTTACTTGAATTTTTGGCTTTTGGATATGTAGCAATAGAATAAATATCCATAAAATCATATACATCTTTCCAATCTTCTATTTGAATATGTGTACCATCTGGCATTTTAGATTTTTTTACAACTTTCACTTTGTATTCCTCCTAATTTGCAACGTGCTTATATTGTGGCTCACAACCACCATCTTTCCAGGGATTAAATATTAAATCTTTATATTCATCATCATTATGTATGCTACCTTTCATTGCAGATGGAATAAGTAGTCCTACACTTTTTCCGATCGTGTTTATCCCAATACATATAATATTTTTCTTCTGCTAACGCTCCACTTGTTATACCTTGACACTCATCATACGCTTTAAATACATCTACATCTTTCTTCCAAGAGTTTAAAAAACTTCCAAAATTTATTTTCTTGACATCAGTTTTTACATAATACTCTCCATCTATTGCTATAGTCCATCTTCCTTTTTTGTCTTTTGCTTCTCTTTCAAGAACTCCATCTGTAACTGTTACTTTAATAGATGAGAAATCTCCAATTGCGTCTGCAGATTGTGTATATGGAAAATATGTTAATACTAAATTTTTAGTTGTACTTATAGTTAATATAAGAACTAAAGCTACTAATCCATTTCTAATTCTAGTTAAATATCTTCTATATTCCATTTCATCTCCAGTTAAAATTTTATATACTGCAACTGCAATCATTAATACACAAGCAAAACCTGCTAAATATCCTAAATAATTTACTATGTGATATATTCTACTCATTTTGTCCTCCGTATTTTAAAATTTATCTTTCGATTGATGATTCTTCATATTCTTTTAATTTGCGTTTATATCTTGAAATTTCTTGATTCCTAAAATCTTTCTCTGATTGAATATGAATTACTTTTTTTACTAAACCTTTTCTATATTGTTTTTCTTCTTCTTGATATTCTCTAATTAATTCATTTCTAACTTTTATTTGTTCTTTCGCATTTTCTAATACTTCAGTTAAGTTCTGTACTGAATATACTTGCTCTTTATCTAGTGTAATTTGAATAATTGTTACACTTAGATCTTGTATGTGCTTTTTTACTAATTCAATTGCTTTTTTAGTATTGAAGCCATATACATAACTACAACAATCATCATAATCATATTTAGTAGAAGCTATTATTCCCTTTTCAATTAGTTCTTTTGTTTCATATAATTGATTACATATTTTATATAAATCAATTTCTTTTGTAGTTTTTACTAATCTTCCTTTGTTATCTAAATAAGTTAATGTATAGGCTTCATTAGGGTGCAATATATTGTCTAAATTCTTTCGTATATAAATCATTTTTATCTACCTTTACTAATAATGTTTTTAAAGCTACTAACTGTTCTTGTAGCTGTTGATACTTTTGATCCAAGACTTGAATTTCCACCTGCTGTTTCCATAAACTCTCTTAATAAATGTGGTGTTCTATTTGCTATCATTACAGCTGATAATGATAAGATAATATGTGCATTATTCATTAATAAAATTGAGAATTGCAATAAAGTTAATTGCACTATTACTGTAAAAGCATTTGATATAAATTTTTTTACATATCCATTAAACGCACCACCATCAGAGTTAAGTAATCCAATACAAGCAATTGGAATTGCTAGACGTAATATAAACATTTCGATACCTCTTGTTAGTGTTTGAAAGTATATTAGAACCATATAAATTGCTATTATTAAATAGAAAAATGCTCCTAGTATATTCCAAGCCATATTTCCAATTGTTACTCCCATTGTTTGAAAATCGCCTAACATTCCTATAAATATTGATTGGTATAAGTCATAGCAAATCCAAGCAAATTGTGTATATATGAATCCAAAACAAATCATTATAATTAAAGCTTTTACAAAACCTACCACAACTGTCATTGGACTTACTTCTGGATCTCCGTTTGACCAAGCCATATAGACCTCAATCATTTTCTTAACAAAAAGCATTATTAAAACTGCAATTGCAAAAGTATATACTGCATTATAAATTCCTGAAATACTAAAATTTGAAAGTCCTCTAAAATTTATTTCTATAGCAAAGGCGTTCCAAAACATTACGTCATATACTCCATTAAACCAATTGAAAATCGCCTGTGCTATATAACCAAATAGAAATGAAATTGCTGTTGCTATTAAAACACCTATAACCATATAAATTTCCTCCTATTTTATTTTGGTTCAATTACTATCTCTTCGTCTTCTTCGACCTCTTCTTCAATAATTTCACTATTTTCTTCTTGCTTTATAAATTCATCTGATAATTGTTTTAATTTTTCAAATTCTTTTTCTGTTTCTTTTTTATCTAATTCTTTATATTTGTTTATTTCATCTACTAATCCTAGCAAAGCTTCTTTACTTGTCTTAATTTGAGAAATATAGCCTGACTTTCTAATATTTTTTTGAAGCTCGTCTATATGATGTACCTTACAAAATTGTCTTTCATATTTTTGATATTTTTCTGCTAATTCCTTATGTAGTTCTGGTTCATTTTGACTTGCAATTACTTTTTGATTAAGTTCTTTTAATTCTTTAGCCATAGCATTTTCTTTCCATTTATCGTAAAGACAAGTCAATGCTATTCCTGGTACTCCTGTTACCATTCCAATTAAAGCGTAACGCTTTAAATATCCCCAAATTTTCTCTGTATCTTTTACACTTTGTCCTATTTCTTGCGAAAAATTTTCAATTAAAGCTCTTTCCTCTTTTTCAGCTTGTTTTTTGCGTTCTTCAAGTTCTTTAATCTTCTTTTGACTTTCTGTCTGATTTTTAGTTCCTTCTTTCTTCATAAGTTCTGGATTATCTTCTAAATCCATTTCATTTAGTCTACTTAATACGTCTTTTGACTTTTCATATTCTTCATCTGTTAATTTTAAATTTTCCTTAACTTCTAAATTCATTTTTTCAATTTGTTTACTTTTATCCATTTTCAATTACCTCCAAATTATGAGAAATATCTTCCCATTAGATTTACAATTGTTACAACTATTAAACCAACTACTATACAAACTAAAACTTTAATAATTCCTTTTTTATGGATTTCTTGATCTCTTTCGTCCCCTGTCATAATCTTAAAAACGTGCCATAAAATAAATCCAACTCCAACAAATGGAATTATCCATTGTAAAGTTCCTGTTAAATCCCTTACAAGTTTTAACATTCCTGTACCAATCTTACTGCTTTGTATTTCTCCTCCACCTGATACTTCAGAAACAATATCAGCAAATACTGTATTGCTTAATGTCATTATGCCTAGTCCTAGTGATGTTCCTACTGTTAATAATTTTTCTTTAATTTTCATCTTTCGTTTTCCTCCTATAAATTTCCCTTTGGATATTCGATTGCCCCCTGTCTTTTCATAAAATTCAATCGTCTTTCCTCCAGTTCTTGCTCCTTCTTTTTTTGTTTAAGTTCCATTGTCTGCTTGTCTATATCCCATAATTCAAGTGGTGCTATTCTTTTAATCTGTCTTGCGTCTTCACGTTTTTGTCTTACTTTAATGTTCCAATTTTTGTCGCCTAATCCTAATAGCTTATTAAAATTCCACTTACTTAAATCAGGTGCATTAGTTATAGCAGGTTCACTTCCAGAACACATAACTAGCAAATATGGTCTTTGTAATCTTAAAATCTCATCTGGTGTTAATAATGCCCTTGAAATTAGATTCATTGAATTACTTCCACCATTGTCTGATTTTTTATCACTACTTTCTGACCAACTTGTTGTTGTATATGTTCCAATTTTTTTTGAGATTTTTTCAGCTGTTGCTTCATTAGATGTTTTTAAATAATTCCAGACATAACAATTGTCTAATATATTTTGAGCTGTATTATCTCCATATTTTTCATTTAGCTGACTAAATGACTGTACGAATAAGTTGAATCTTATTCCGTCTTCCGTCCGTCCGAACAGTTAGAAAGCCACCAAAGTTTGGTATTGCAGAGAAGTTACCTTAACCAAATTCGTCTAATATAAAATTAGTACGAATTTTTAAGCGACCACCCCTCTCATCTGCCATTTCTACGAGCTTTGTATATACTTGATTTACAAATAATGAACAAAGTCCGATAAAATGTGGTTTTTTCATCAGGTAAAATCATAAATAGTGCTGTTTTTTCTTCATTAAATTTGTTTATATCTATTTCATTTTCAGAAATCATACTTGCTACATAACTATCCATAAAAATATTTAATGTTGAAAGTGCTGATGTATAAAATGACGCTCTCGTTTTGCTCGCTGCCATTTGGGCTGGAGCAAAACTTGCTATTGCAGGGTGTGTTTTATCAACTTCTTTCAAAAAATCCAAATATGTATCAATTAAAGTAGTTTTATCCTCTAACTCCTTACACATTTCTGCTATAAAGTGATAAACATTAGGTAAATTTTGAAGTTTTGGATTTTCAATATTCTCCATTACTACTGCCATAATTGTAGCTCTTATTACAGCTTTCTCTCCATTATTCCAAATTGCTTCGCCATTCCCTTTTACATCTCCAACTAAGCTTTGAACTATATCACTTGCATAGTTTTCAGCCTTAGGTGTATTTTTCTGTTTTATAGCTTCAATTACAGGTTGCAAAAAATTATATTTTGAGCTTTTAAGTGGTGTTTTAAAATCAAGTGTTAATACGTTATAGCCTAACCTTTTTAATTCCACGCAAGTGTATTCAAACAGCTCCCCGTTTTGGATCACTTATAATCATATTTTCGCCTGCTAAAGCTGTATTATTAATACTTTGAAGAACTAAACTTCTGGTTTTTCCTGACCTTGTAGCTCCTATTGTTAGTGAATGTAAATCATCATCTATAAAATAAACATCTTCAACTTTTCTTACTTTTA
>OCQB01002381.1_pt1 | contig 12630 bp, 6 predicted proteins | sample 1538631 | NCBI WGS metagenome assembly OCQB01 (sample SAMN04571713, study PRJEB22368) | human gut metagenome | biome: human gut; material: stool | host: Homo sapiens | place: Luxembourg | collected 2012-10-19
ACTGGAAGAGAATAAATTCTCCGTAGATATAAACCCATTCGGTACTCTGTATAACCCGGCTTCCGTAGCGGAAGGATTGCGGATGCTGCTACGCCCGGAGTATTTCACTCCCGGCGATTTATTCCAGCATGAGGGCATATACCATAGTTTTACCCATCATAGCCGTTTCTCCGCTCCCTCGGAAGAAGAATGCCTAGGCCATATAAACAGCCGCTTATCCGAATCCTCCGATTTCCTGCGAAAAGCGACCCGGTTGGTAATCACGTTGGGAACCGCTTTCGTCTACCGCCTCAAGAGCGACGGGCGAATCGTGTCGAATTGCCATAAGCTACCGGAAAAGATGTTCGATCGGCAACGATTATCCACGCAAGAGATCGTCGAGGACTGGAAACCTCTGTTACTAGCCCTTTGGGAACAAAACCCCGCCTTGAAAATCTTATTTACCGTAAGTCCAATCCGCCACTGGAAAGACGGGGCGCACGAGAACCAACTCAGCAAAGCCACCCTATTGCTAGCCACGGACGCCTTACAGAAAGATTATCCCGGCCGAATCGCCTACTTCCCCGCTTATGAGATTCTTATGGACGAGCTCCGGGATTATCGTTTCTATGCGGACGATATGCTCCATCCCTCCCCATTGGCCATTGATTATATTTGGCAACGTTTTATCGAAAATTTCTTATCCACAGACACTTCGGCAATCCTTAAAGAATGGGGTGATATTCAAAAAGCTATTAACCATAAGCCCTTTCAACCGGATAGCGAGGCCTATAAGCGGTTTATCCTTCAAACTTTGTTAAAGATGGAACGAATTAGCGAGAAAATTCCTTCCTTTGATATCAGAAAAGAGATCGAAATAGTAAAGTCTAAACTAAAATAAAAGAATGGAATACGCAATTAAAGAAATAGCAAGAGTTATCGGTGCTAAAACAAACCAATTGCTTGACGATACGGTCAGTTTATTGTTGACTGACAGCCGTCGTCTCTCCTTCCCGGAAAAAAGCCTCTTCTTCGCCTTGAAAACCAAGACGAACGACGGACATAGATATATACAGGAACTCTATAAACTTCGTGTTCGCAACTTCGTGGTAAGCGATATGCTACCGGAGTTCGAGAGCATGAAGGACGCAAACTTCCTGATCGTAAAAGATACGTTACGAGCTTTACAAAAACTGGCGACTCACCACAGGAAGCAATTCAACATCCCCGTGATCGGCATCACCGGTAGCAACGGAAAGACGATCGTAAAGGAATTCCTCTATCAACTGTTGCATAACGAGTTCAACATCGTACGTTCGCCTCGGAGCTACAACTCCCAGTTGGGGGTTCCTCTCTCGGTATGGCAGATGAGCGAGAAAAATACACTGGGCATCTTCGAGGCCGGTATCTCACAACCGGACGAGATGGAACGCCTGCAACCCATTATCGCCCCCACGATCGGTATCATCACGAATATCGGGGAGGCTCATCAAGAGAATTTCCTCTCCTCCAATCAGAAATGTATGGAGAAGCTGACGCTTTTCAATGATTGCGAAGCCATTATTTATGATGGGGATGATTTATTTATCGCCAATTGTATCGAATCGGCTTGCCTTTCTCATAAAGCGATCGCATGGAGCCGTACGGACTCCGAGGCTCCTTTGTTTATCGAGTCTATCGATAAGAAAGAGTTTGAGACGATCATTCACTGTACTTTACTGGGCTTCAACCGGGTCGTTACCATTCCGTTCACGGACGACGCTTCTATCGAGAACGTGATCCATTGTATGGCGGTTATGCTTTACCTAAAACCCACCAGCGTAAACGACGTAACAAAATTCTTGCATCTTGAGCCGGTGGCTATGCGATTGGACGTAAAGCAAGGTATCAACAATTGCCTGTTGATAAATGATACCTATAACTCGGATATCAACTCCTTGGATATCGCGCTCGATTTCCAACAAAGCCGCCGGGTAGGCAAGCAATTAAAGAGCACTTTAATCCTCTCCGATATCCTTCAATCGGGCACCTTGCCGAAATCTCTATATAAGAAGGTCGCCGATTTGGTTCGCCGTAAGAAGATAGATCGTATCATCGGTATCGGCCGCGACTTAAAGGAATATGCTTCCGTCTTCGAGATCGAGAAGGAGTTTTACACGACCACCGAGGAATTTATCAAGTCTCCTTCCTTCAAGAAATTCAAGGATGAGTTGATCTTGATTAAAGGTTCCCGCCATTTCCATTTCGAGCAGATCTCCGAGTTGTTGGAGAAGAAAGTGCATGAGACGATCCTAGAGGTAAATCTGGACGCGATCGTACACAACTTCAATCAGTATCGTTCCAAGCTAAAGCCGGAGACTAAGATGGTTTGTATGGTAAAAGCTTTTGGTTATGGAGCCGGCTCTTACGAGTTGGCGAAGACCCTTCAAGAACATCGTTGCGACTATCTGGCCGTGGCGGTAGCCGACGAGGGAGCCGAATTGCGTAAAGAAGGCATCTCGATCCCCATTATCGTCATGAATCCGGAATTCAGCAGTTTCAATGTCTTGTTCGAGAACCATCTGGAACCGGAAGTCTATAGCTTCCGCCTATTGGATGCCATGATCCGGGAGACCGAGCGCAGAGGGATCACCTCTTACCCTATCCATATCAAGATCGATACCGGCATGCATCGCCTAGGGTTTCAACCGGAGGATGTCCCGGCGATCTGTGAACGCTTGAGAGCGCAATCCGGGGTTATCGCCCGTTCGGTCTTCTCTCATTTAGCCGGAAGCGACTCGTACGTCTTCGATGATTTTACCCATCAACAATTGGATAAATTCACCAAAGCCGCAGGGGAACTAGAAAGCGGGTTAGAGTATAAGGTAATCAAACATATCCTAAACTCCGCGGGAATCGAGCGTTTCGCCGCTTATCAAATGGATATGGTACGTTTAGGTATCGGTTTATATGGAGTAAGCGCATCCGGACAAAAAGGCTTACGGAATGTCAGCACCTTGAAGACAACGATCTTACAAATACAAAACGTACCCGCAGGGGATTCGATCGGTTATAGCCGTATGAGTTATGTGAAACGTGATTCCCGGATCGCTATCATCCCGATCGGATACGCCGACGGACTGGATCGCCACTTCAGCAACGGAGGTGGGGAGGTCTTGATCAATGGACAACGCTGTCCGATTATCGGCAACATCTGCATGGACGCTTGCATGATCGATGTCACCGACATCCATGCGCAAGAAGGCGACGCCGTAATTATTTTCGGCGACGAACTACCGGTGAGCGAACTTTCGGATAAACTGAAAACAATCCCTTATGAGATATTAACCTCTATCTCGCCTCGGGTAAAGAGGGTTTATTTCCGGGAATAAGAAGTAACCGCCAACAAAGAATGGCTCTACCTTGTTTTAATATCAAGGCACATATTCAAATGTCAGGCTATGATATTCATTTGCGTATGTTGCACATTTTGTGTATGTTTGTGCCGTAATTAATAAACAAGAGGTATGAGTCATAATTTATTGAAAGGCAAGAGAGGCATTATCTTCGGTGCGCTGAACGATATGTCTATCGCCTGGAAAGTGGCAGAAAGAGCCGTAGAGGAAGGTGCGACTATCACGTTAAGCAATACGCCTATCGCTGTTCGTATGGGTCAGGTAGATGCTTTGGCGGAGAAGTTGAATGCGCAGGTAATCCCGGCGGACGCAACCAGCGTAGAGGATCTGGAGACCGTATTCGCGAAGTCAGTGGAAATATTAGGTGGTAAAATAGATTTCGTTTTACATTCTATCGGTATGAGCCCGAACGTACGCAAGAAACGTACGTACGATGATCTGGACTATGGAATGCTGGAAAAGACGTTGGATATCTCCGCTATTTCTTTCCACAAGATGCTACAGGTAGCAAAGAAACAAGACGCTATCGCCGAGAATGGTTCCGTGGTGGCATTAAGTTACGTGGCCGCCCAGCGCACGTTCTTCGGATACAACGATATGGCGGACGCTAAGAGCCTGTTGGAATCTATCGCCCGTAGTTTCGGTTACATCTATGGCCGTGAGAAAGGCGTACGTGTGAACACGATCTCCCAATCCCCGACAATGACAACCGCGGGTAGCGGCGTGAAGGGAATGGAACACTTGATGGACTTTTCTAACAAGATGAGTCCACTGGGTAACGCCAACGCCGACGAGTGCGCGGACTATTGCGTAATGATGTTCTCCGACTTTACCCGCAAGGTAACGATGCAGAACCTATACCACGACGGTGGTTTCTCAAGCATGGGTATGAGCCTCCGGGCCATGAACCAATATAGTAAAGGATTAGAGGAATATACAGACGAGAACGGACACATTATCTACGGCTAATATGTTAGTGAGAATCTATCCGGAGAATCCGAATCAAAAAGAAATAGACAAGGTCGTCAAAGTCCTGCAGGACGGCGGCCTTGTCGTTTATCCTACCGACACGGTATACGCCATCGGTTGCGATGCGCTGAACGTACGTGCGGTAGAGAAAATATGTCAGATGAAAGGGGTTAATCCACAGAAAAGCAACCTGTCTATCATCTGCTACGACCTGTCTAATCTTAGTGAATACGCCAAGGTAAGCAACGCCGCTTTCAAGCTGATGAAGAAACATCTGCCCGGTCCTTTCACCTTTATCTTACCCACCAGCAGCGAGCTTCCAAAGATTTACAAGAACCGGAAAGAAGTCGGAATCCGTGTACCGGACAATAACATCACCCGTACATTGGTACAATCCTTGGGAAATCCAATCCTAACCATGTCCATCCGTGACAAGGATGAGGTGATCGAATATACGACAGATCCGGAATTGATACACGAGAAATACGAGCATCAAGTGGATATCGTAATCGACGGCGGTTTCGGAGGATTGGAAGCCTCTACGGTTATAGATTGCACGACGGATAATTTCGAGATCGTACGTCAAGGCAAAGGAGAATTGTAGCTATCCACCACGATTTGTATTCGCTCTTCCGGCAGATTAGCGGGAAACTCCAAGCTTATTTCTTGTTGGTCACCCGGCATTAGCGTAATATAGTTATCCGAATAATGTACCGGTAAGATTCGTTTGCCTGTCTCCTTATCAAAGACCTTGATACGGTTGAAGAACGAGATCTGCGAATCAGCGCTCAGACGGACTGTACCTACGAAATTCGATCCTTCCTTCTTGATCTCGGTCTTGATTCCCGGTCTTGACTTCGGAAGTTGAGATAAGCTGGTGTAGTCTTTCGGCTCGGTTGTCAGCCAATAAATATTGGGGACATCCGCATTCAAGGCCAGCCGTAAGAAATAAGCGCCTTTGATCCCTTCCGGAACGGGGATATCCAATAATTCCTGTACCGTATTCGCCTTGGCGCTCGCTCTCGTCTCTTTCTCCCAAAGCAGTTTGCCTTCCAGATTATAGATACGGGCTACAATCGATAAATCCGTATAATCTTTCAGGGTCGTATTCAACAATCCCGCCTTACGGGTTACCGGGTTATAATAGGCATGTAAGGGCTCACAGCCTTTCCGGGTTCCGTACAAGGAAGCATTTACATCGAGAGACCAATCATACATTTGCCCCCGCAAGGATGTCCATGGATTCTGGGTTTTCCAGATCAAGATACCCGTATACCAATCCCACATATGAGAGGCCCAGCCTTCCATAAAACTACGATATTGGTCATAGTTCACGACTTGGGCATACTTACAATAAGTCTCGATATCCTTCACCTCCCCATAACGCTCCAGATGATCGCCATAGCCCAGATCCTTATGATACCGCCACGTATAATTACGGGTCAAACCTTTCCTTGGGAAATCCTGTTCCGTCATCATCTCCCGCATACTCTCGACCTCCGGGGAACCAACCGATCCGGCTTCCGGATTAAACGGATGCGAACGGAAGCTAAAGAACCATTCCGGCTCTTGTATACCGTAAGGACCATCCCCATTATCCCCCAAAAAATTCCGGGTAAACAACGTATCTGTCGAGAAACTCACGAAAAGACGCTCCGGATCTAACCGGGGGAAAACCTCCTTTCTCAAACATTGATCGATATCTTTAGCTAAAGGCCATTCATTCGCCCCACACCAGAAACAAAGACTCGGATGGTTACGGATCATTTTCACTTGATCTTCCACGGAGGCGATAAATAAATCATGATTATCGGGATATTCCCAACGACGCTCTCGGGAATCCATCTTGGTCGGGTCCTCCCAAGCGCCATTGCAATCACCACTGCCCCACAGATCTTGAAAGACTAAGATACCGAACTCATCACAGGCGTTATAGAATTCCGGCCGTTCCACCAACGCACCTCCCCATACACGGATCATACGCAGATTCATTTCCGCATGGAAACGTACCTCATCCCGATAACGTTCCGGAGAGAGACGAAGCAACCAATCGGAATTAATATAGTTACCACCCGTGACATATATTTTCTGTCCGTTCACGAAGAAACGGCGTCCCCCGTTATCCGGGCATTTATCGGAAGTAATCTCCCGGATACCATAACGCAACCGTTCCCGGTCACTCACTTGATTCCCGATCTCAAAAGAGAGGTTCATATCATATAAAGGCTGCTCGCCGATACCGTTAGGCCACCATAAACGAGGATTCTTTACCGCTAAAGGATTCAAGGATACCGTTTTCTTCTCGAATGGCGATAAAGTAACCGGCTGGGTTAAGCGGGTTCCGTTCGTCTCACAAACCAATAGCCCCTTTAAGGAAGTGCTCCCGGTATTCTCTAGCTCGACAGAGGTATTCACAAAAGCCTCCTTTTGAGTTTTCGTTTCCGGATCACGTACGCCGGGTACCTTGGTCACGACATAAGGAGAGGAGAGGCATACCGGCCCGGTTGTCGTAATAGATACCTCATCCCAAATACCCGTATTCCGGTCTCGTACAGGTTGTATCCAGTCCCAACCCGGCGTATATTGCATCGTATTATTCCGGGCGATCTGCCCATCACCCCCTTGTCCGCCATTTGGATTTCCGACATGTGTAGGTGGATAAACCAATACCGCTAATACATTCGGGGCATCCGTACGAAGATAAGGAGTTATATTAAACGTCTTCCTCAAGAACATACCCTCATGGGTATTCCGGTTGATCCGCTTACCATTTAAAAAGATTTCCGCCTTATAATTGATTCCCCGGAAATTCAACCAGACATTACGCCCCTCTGGTAAAGCATCGATAGTAAACTGACGGGTAAACCAATACGTATAGAAATCATTGCCGACTTCATGTATATCGGGAATCAAATTGTTATTCAACCCAAACTCAGGGGCCGGATACAAACCATTCTCCAAAAGCGTTGTCAACACCGTACCCGGTACACGAGCCGGTAACCATCCTGTTTTATCCAAAGGCACCGCGCTCAACCGGTTCCCATCCATTTTCACCTCATTCGCTTTCCGGGCATACCAATCTGAGTGAATCAAGGTTTTCTCTCCCGGTTCCGGGATCACCAACAAGGCTTGCCCCTCCGCGGATACGGGCTTTGACCAGCAAGCCAGGCAAAGCCAACAAAATAAATAAATACATCTGTTCATCATATAATCTTAGATTTATCCTTCTAAAGTAGTACAAAATTCAGAAGGGCCTCTTCGCAAACTCGAAGAAGCCCTTTCATTACATATTATTTAACAATAAGACCTATTAATGCCGATTAGAAATTACCTACACCAGCTTTGTCCCACCATACATGAGTACCACCTTTATCACCAGAGATCGAACCCGTATTCTCTTGATTCAGCAGCTCGATGCCTTTCTGTAATTCCGCATTATTGGTGTTAATTTCCGTATCTGAGTAGATCAAGCGACGAACTTGTTCGTTAGTATTGATATCACCGTTACTCAAGTTTACACGATTCGGGAATAATTTAGGATAGCCTGTACGACGGTATTCAGCCCAAGCCTCACAAGACAATGGGAAGTTAGCGATCCATTTCTGAGTAATGATACGTTGCAACTTCTCCTCCTTACTAGCACCTTCGTCCCATTTAACACCTAGTGTATTCATCGCCTTTATACTATTTTCCGCCTTAACCGGGTCAACAAAGTCAATCTGTCCACTGGTTCCATTGAGATAAGCGTCTATTTCCGCATCTGAGATAGAAGTTACACCTGCAATACTGCCCTTATAAGCCAATTCGTTCTTGATAGAAATACGAATGCCCTCCTCATATAGATCTTTAGCGCTACCTCCCATGCTCCAGCCACGTAAAGCACCTTCAGCACGTAAAAAATAACCCTCAGCAACTTTCATGACAGGGAAAGCGGTCGTATAAGTGCAAATCACTTTAGAGAAATTACCCCATTGATTTGGCTTAGAAGGTAAGTTACATCCGCCGCGAACACCAAGATACTTTGTCCCCTCCTCAATTGTCGAGCCATCTTCACAAGTAACAGCCGCTTGATTCTTGGTCACATACAAAGGTAAACGAGGATCTTTGAAACCTTCCAACATCGTGATTAAGCTAGCATTCATTCCACAATCACCCCACTCAAACATACGAGTCAACTCATTGCTCAAACCTTGGTTGATCAAGATATCACGATCAGCGGAAGTCAATACGCCTCCTTGAACGGCTTCCTCCGCTTTTTGCTTCGCCAATGTAGGGTTCACCTTTACGATACGCATAGCCAAACGTAGTTTCAATTGATTAGCGACCTTCTTCCACAAAGCGATATCACCATTACACCAATAGTCAAATGCTTGCATATCCGCAACAGATGCAGTTCCCTTAAATCCAGCGATCGCTTCATCCACCAAAGTAAACAAAGCATTGTAGACACTTTCCTGAGTATCATAAGAGAAAGAAGCTCCACCCGTAGGATCTTCGATAACAGAACTATAGGCCACTGGGCCATAGGCATCCGTCAACATCTGGATCGCATAAGCTTGTACGACACGCATCATCGCTCCATAATCACTTAAGCCTTGCTCATCACAAGAAGCAATCAGACGACGGGTATTGTTGAAAATATGAAGATATACATTCTCATACATACCACCACAGAAACCACGGTTCAACGCATAATCAACATTACCGGAACCATTAAAGTTATGTGGAGTCATGAAGTAGCCGCTAAACAAATCAATATTTAGGTTGAAGCAATATTGGAACAAGTTCTGCTGCGGAGCATAGACATAAGAGAATGGCTCCTTAAATTGGGCAGAGAACGGAAGTTCATCTGGATCAACCTCATAGGGATCAGTATTTAAATTTTCAAAATTATCTGTACAGCCCATGGTCATAACACCGGTAGATACTACCAAAGCCGATACAGCGGCATATTTTAAAATTCTATTTAGTTTCATAAGATATACTCAAGATTTAGAAATTAAGTTTTAAATTCAAACCAAAGCTACGAGATGTTGGCAACGCAAACATATCCACACCTTGCCAGCCATTGCCTGTACCAGCCGCTACATCCGGATCCATAGGAGCATCTTTATAGAAGAAGAACAAATTACGTCCAATGATAGAAGCCGTCAAATTCTTATTCGCTCCAAATAAGTTACGGAACGTATAACCAAATGACAACTCACGCAAACGAACATTAGTCGCATTGTAAACATACTGAGAAGTCAAGATATTAGAGTTATAACTTGTACCTCCAGTCGTCGTGTAATATGCTTTAGGATCAAATGAAACACCATCAATCACAACTTCACCTGCATCACGAGCGGCACCCGAACGCTCTGATACGCCCCAACCATCCAAGGTAGCTTCCGTCATTGACAAGACCTTACCACCGACCTTAGCATCAATCAAGAATGACAATGTAAAATCTTTGTAATGGAACGTGTTAGTCCAACCCATGTTTACTTTTGCGTTCATATCACCGACATATACCAAATCCTTATTATCCGTACCTCCCAACTCAGGAGCGCCAGATTCAGTTTTCACCGGCTTACCATTATCGTCTCTCTTGAAATCACGAACATATAAGTCACCAAAATGACCACCTTCAGTCAAAATCACTTTCGCACCTGTACAATAGCTAGCTAATGTCCAATCTTTCAACTCATTCGATAATTCAATGATTTTATTATTATTGTAAGAGAAATTGAAATTCGTACTCCAGCTGAAATTGTCCGTAAACTGATTATACCAACCTAAGCTAACCTCAAAACCTTGGTTTTCTACGTTACCGGCATTGATATAACGGTTCTTCAAACCAGTTTCCCAAGGAGCGGTAATATTAAAATATTGATTCTTCGTATTGGTCTTATAATACGTCAAGTTTACATTGAAACGATTCTGGAAGAAAGTTCCATCAAAACCAACCTCTAAAGAGTTCGTCTTCTCTGGCTTCAACGTTCTAAAAGCAGCTTCTTCTGGCGGGTCGATAGATCCTTGGTCACCAATCGTATAACGTTTATTGGAAGCATAGATAGGCACATCGTTACCCACGATAGAATAAGAAGCACGCAATTTAAATAGGTCTACATTCTTTCCAAAGTCCAAGAATTTATCCAATAGAGCACTTACACCAACAGACGGGTAGAAAAAGGATACACCATCCGTAAACGCCAATGAAGAAGACCAGTCGTTACGAGCGCTGACATCCAAGAACAAACCTTCCTTATATCCAAACTGAGCAGTAGCGAACACAGAGTTCAAGCGTTTTTCTTTCAGAGTCTCTGTGGTTTGCATCGTATAATAGTTCTTCGGGGAGAAGATGTTCGGATAATAAGCACCCGGGGTTATCACACCGTTATTTACTTTAAACTCCTTATCACCCCAACCGATCAATTCGATGCTAGATGCGCTTGTCTTCGTAAAGCTACCACCAGCAGTAACGGACAATGAATAAGTCTCATCCCAAGTTTTATTATAACTTGCTAACGCATCGGCATATGTTTGCTCACTGAAAGTCCGGGTATCTTTCATGGTACCCAATAAATTTCGTCCCGCGGTACTAGACGCATATTCGTTCAAGATCCATTTTTCATCACCACGTTCATAACGCAAACGCCCCGTAACAGAAAGACCTTCCATGATATCATATTTAACACTACCACCAAATTCATAACGGTTACGGTCCGTGATAGGAGTCTGACGATTCAACATCCAGTAAGGATTGGAGAATTGCTCTTGTTTCGTATTCGTCCAGTTATGAACATTCACGTTACGAACCCCGTCATATACTTCATAGTTACTCTTGTAGTAATCCCAATCCTCACCTCTCGGGAACAGGTAGGCACCTGTAATCGGGTTATTCAAATAACCGGCAGAAGGCTGATTCTCGATATGCTGCTTGTTGTAGCGGGCACTTACATCCACATGTACTTTCTTCCACAAGTTAAAGCCAACCTTAGCCATTAAATTATGACTTAAATAATCATTCTCCGGCATAATACCATTCGATGAGACATTCGCGTAAGAGAAATAAGAAGAAATATTCTCCGTTCCACCAGATAAAGAGATAGAGTTATTCGTTGTATAACCCGGTTGATAGAATTTACGTGCGTAATTCGGAGATGTAGCTCCTAATTTACTTCCCCAGCTAAATGTGCCCTCGTCACTCATACCATAATTATTTTGGAATTTCGGCAAAGACATGGCTGATTCGACCGTCGTATTACTAGATACATTAATAGCGACCTTACCGGCTTGTGCGGATTTTGTCGTAATCATGATAGCACCATTGGCCGCTACCGCACCATACAAAGCAGCGGCGGAAGCACCTTTCAACAATGTAATCTGCGCGATATCATCCGGATTGATAGTAGACATAGCGTCACCACCATCACGTTCGCCGCCATAGGCCATCTTCACCTGCGAATCAGATACGCTCATCATCATAGGGACACCATCCACAACAATCAACGGTTGGTTACTACCGCTAATAGACTTATTACCACGGAATAAGATCTTAGAAGAACCACCCGCACCCGTAGAGTTCGGGGTAATCTGCAAACCAGCGCTCTTTCCTTGTAAAGAGTTGATCATATTCACATTCTTAATCTCGTTCAAGTCCTTACCGCCTACCGTTTGTGCGGAATAAGTCAAAGTCTTTGATTCACGTTTGATACCCATCGCTGTTACGACAACCTCATCCAAAGCCTCTGCGTCTGAAACCATCGTAACATCGATTTTCGTACGGCCATTCACTGGCTCCTCAATCGTTTTCATACTCAAATAAGAGAATACCAAAATAGAGTTTGCGTCAGCCTCTAAGGTATATTTTCCATCAAAATCAGTAATGGTACCGGTTGTAGTACCTTTTACTAACACGTTCACTCCTGTTAGTGGTTCATTTAGATCCTTGTCAATGACGACACCACTAATCGTTAGTTTCTGTGCATATCCTGTAACACACAGAAAAAACGCCAATAATAAGATAAATGACTTTCTCATGAAAAATCGTTTTTGATTTAAGTGATTCTACATTTGTGCTTTTTTAATTTTCATACTCTTTTTAGAGAGATCGGGCTCTCTTTTCTTTCTTTTTTAGTGCATAGGCATTTACTCTTTTTTGTTTAAAGTTATTATTATATTCATACAAAAATCTCTTTCTATTTAAAATCAAACGGTTATATTTTAAATAATAATAACAACGTAGTATCATTAGAACTAAGTCGTTTTCATGTTTTGACAGACAAATATATATATAATAACT
>OCQB01002389.1_pt1 | contig 12602 bp, 11 predicted proteins | sample 1538631 | NCBI WGS metagenome assembly OCQB01 (sample SAMN04571713, study PRJEB22368) | human gut metagenome | biome: human gut; material: stool | host: Homo sapiens | place: Luxembourg | collected 2012-10-19
CCGTCCGCGTGGCGGGCGAGGAAGTGAGCCTGACGCCCAAGGAGTTCGACCTGCTGGTCTTCCTGGCATCGAACAAGGGCATCGCCCTCAGCCGCGAAAAGATCTTGCAGAAGGTGTGGAACTACGATTACTTCGGCGAGGACCGCACTGTGGACACCCACGTCAAGATGCTGCGCGGCCACCTGGGCAAGTGCCGGGGCTACATCGCCACGGTCTGGGGCATCGGCTACAAGTTTGACCCCGATGCGGCACGATAAAACGGAGGAGCGCAGTTGATGCGGCAACTGGGAAAAAAGCGGCGTTCCATCGGCATCCGCGGGCAGATGATGTGGTTCTTGTGCCTGATCTGCCTGCTGCTGCTGGGGTTGTTCTGGTTCCTGAGCACCCAGCTGCTGGAGCCGCTGTACACCAAACACATCCAGAAGCAGCTGACGGCAGAGGCCGAGATGATCGTGGCCGAGATGGATGACGCCATCGCAAAGGGAGAGATCCTCTCGTACTGGGCATTCGGCGGCATCAAGGTGACGAACGACGACTTCTTCAGCCAGCTGGGCAGCGACATCTATTCCAACGGGGAGCTGAGCAGCTTTTGCGTGGACATTTCGGACGCAACGCTCCGCACCATCAAAAAATACGAGAACCTCTCCTATTGCAGCCTGCACCAGAAGTCGTTCCCCGATACGCTGGATGACGACATCGTTTATTCCACCGCCCGGCAGGTGCGGCAGTACTGCCGCGAGAACGGGGCCTTTGCCCGTGTGCTTCCGGCGGCCAAGCCGTCGGCCTACAATCAGCTGGTCGTGGGCCGGATGACCGCCGATGGAGCCTATACGGTGCTGGTGAGCACCACCCTGATGCACGTGTCCGAGGCGGGCGAGGTGATGAGTACCGTGCTGCCGCTGGCGGCGGCGCTCATCTTTGCCTTCTCGATGAGCGCGGCGTGGATGTTCAGCGAGTGGTTCACAAAGCCGCTGCGTCAGCTCTCCGGTGCGGCGCGGCAGGTGGCCCAGGGCGATTATGCCGTCCATGTGGAAACGGGCCGGAACGATGAACTTGGCGACCTGGCCGAGGATTTCAACCACATGGCGAAGGAAGTCCAGCGGGCCTCCCAGATGCAGCGGGACCTGCTGGCCAATGTCTCCCACGACCTGCGCACCCCGCTCACCCTCATCAAGGGCTACGCCGAGACAGTGCGCGACATCACCGGCGACGACAAGGTCCACCGCGACGAGCAGATGAACATCATCGTGGACGAGGCCGACCGCTTGACGGCTCTGGTCTCCAGCGTCATGGAACTGAGCAAGGTGACGAGCGGCGCGGAAAAATGCGAGAAAGTCCATTTCGATATGGGCCAGCTCTGCGACGAGGTCAGCGAACGGTACGACGCCGTCTGTGCCCAGAACGGCTGGCAGCTGAAACTGGAGCTGCCGGACGAGGAACTGCCCGTCTACGCCGACCCCAACATGATGCAGCGGGCGCTGCACAACCTGCTGGGCAACGCGATGCACCACATGGGAGCGGACGGCATCTTCGTGCTGCGGGCCGCACCATCTGCCGAGGGCGTCCGGGTCGAGGTCGAGGATCACGGCCCTGGCATCGCCGCCGAAGACCTGCCCTATATCTTTGACCGCTACTACCGCTCCCGCTCCGATGCGGGCAAGCAGGGCACGGGCCTGGGCCTGTCCATCACAAAAGCCATTTTTCAGCAGCACGGCTTCCGCTTCGGTGTGCAGAGCACCGTGGGCAAAGGAACGACGTTCTGGTTCATCATGACTTCAGAGTAACAAAAAAATCCTGCGCAAAAAGCGCAGGATTTTTTTGTTACGAGTCGGCAGAACGGTAGATGCCCAGGCTGTTGTCCGGGTCGGGCATCTTGACACGGGAGGCGCGGTCGTTGACCTGGACCAGCATCCAGCCCATGAGGGCCAGCACGGCCAGAATGATGAGCCATTTGACGGCGTTGGGGAGCTTTTTCATCGTGACGTTCCTTTTTTCTTAAACTTCCGGGCGGCAGCGCTTCCGGGCACGGGCCAGCAGTGCGGCCGCATCGGCGGCGGAAGGCTCGTTCACCCAGGCCGGGCGGGGCGCAGCCCCTGCGCCGGAACTGCCCTCCTCCGCAAAGGAGGCAAGGCCGGTGTCGGTGCGGTCGTTCCAGGGCGAGAAGCCGTCGGGGGCGATGTGGGCGCCGAGGCGGCAGTCCAGCACGGTGGTCTTGCCGGTGGGGCGCCAGGGCCGGCCCAGATAGACCGTCCCGGCCGGGCAGTCCGAGACGAGATCGCAGTCCCAGAAGACAAAGCCCAGCCCGTCCGCCGGGCCGGACGGCGCCGTGACGAAGCTGCGAGGGATGTGGTTGTTCACGGTGCGCAGAGTGCACTGCTCGAACAGGGCGTCTGCCCCGCCGAAGATGAAGTCGATGTCGCCCGCGATCTCACAGTTCTGGTAATACTGCGCGGAGGCCCGCCGGGGCGCAAAGGTGCGGGGGCCGAGAAAGCCGTCCTTCTCCCGCTCTTTTTCGGGCAGCGGGGCGCAGAACAGGGTGTCCTGATTGCCCAGCAGTTTCACCCGGCGGAACACGGCCCGCGCACTGTCCACATAGGCTGCGATGGCTTGCCCCACCAGACTGCCCGGCCCGGCATCGTTGGCGATGGTCAGGTCCTCCACGGTGAGGCTCTCCCCGCTGAAGAAGGCCGTGTAGCTGCGGAAGGTGTGGGTGGGCCGCCCGTCCGGGTGGGGCAGTTTGCCGCCGTCGGCCCAGACGAGGATGGTCTGGTCGGCACCGGCACCCCGCAGGGTGATGCAGCGTTTTTCGCAGACCAGCTTTTCCCGGTAGATGCCGGGCCCGATGACGATCTCGGCTTCCAGTTCATAAGGTACGGCCAGCACAGCCTCGGACACCGAAGCGTAATTGCCGCTTCCGTCCTGCGCAACGGTAAGGTGCAGCATAGAAAGGGACCTCCCACAAAAAAAGATAGTGTTATTATAGTCCCTATTTGTGAATAAATCAACGCCCGCAGGCTTCCAGCCGGAGCACGGCTGCGGTGATGTCGTCGGGGCGGCGCCTCGGCGCGGGCGCGGGCCGTTTCCACCAGCGTTTTGGCCAGCACTTCGGGCGGGTCGGCTGCGGCAGCAGAGAGCTCCAGCTGCTTGAGCACCCAGCCGGTGCCGTCTACGAGCAGGCCGTCCGACACCAGCACGGCGTAATCGCCCGCCGCCAGATGCACCACCCGGCTCTGCCCGTTCACCCCGCCCAGGATGCCGATGGGCAGGCTGGCATCCCCCACAGGCCGTGCCCGCCCGCCGTGGACCAGAAAACCCGGTGCGGCCCCGGCCTTGAACAGCCGGGCCGTGCCGGTATAGAGGTCCACGCTGATGAGGTCGAGGGTCGCGCCGCTCTCCTCATCGCTCTTGAGGGCCAGTGCCACATTGACCAGCCGTGCGGCCAGCTCGGCGGTGAAGCCTGCCTTGAGCAGGCGGGCCGTCAATTCTGCGGCCAGGTTGCCGTCCACAGCGGCCGGGCGTCCGGTGCCCATGCCGTCGCAGAGGATCATCTGCGCAGCGGTGGGGCTGCAGAACTGCTGGACCGCATCGCCGGAGATGCTGCCCCGCGCGGCGCTCCCGGCGGACCCGAAGACAGCCCGCAGGGCGGGCTTTTCGCAGAAGAGCAGGGTCGTCATCCCCTTGCAGGAGAGCACCTGGGGCGGGTCGAAGGTGCGGCGGCAGAGCCGCCCGACCTCCTGTGCCAGTGCGGCCAGCTCCGGGGCAGAGAACCGGGTGCGGGGCAGGGTGACAGCGGCCCGCGTCCGGCCCAGGTCGTCCAGCGTGACGGCAGATTCCAGCGGCGGCGTGCCGAGGCTGGCAAAAAAGTCGGCCACCCGACCGGATTTATAGGGTTCCGGTGTGCCGGGGCGGCCCAGCTGTTCGCTCAGCACCCCCAGCGCATCGGCCACGGCGCTGTACTGTTCCGTCAGGGCTGTGCGCATGGCTTCGGCGTGGACGCGGGTCTCCTTCCGGCTGCGGTAGAGCGCGAAGGCTTTGTTTACCGCTGCGCAGAGCGCCGCCGGGTGGATGCAGCGTCCCAGCTGGGCTGGGAGGTCGCCGGTCTCCAGATGGCCGTTCCGTTCCAGAATGGGCCGCAGGGCGTTCATGCCGTCCAGCGTCGCGGTGTATTCCTGCTTCCAGCAGCTCTCCCGCCGCCCGCAGTTGAAGCAGAGCGCATCGTGGGCGTTGTCGATGACCCAGCGGAAGGTCTCGCACCGGTGGGGCAGGGCATCGTAGACCTCGTTGACGGTCTCCGCGAGGGAGGACAGGCTTTCAGCTACCGCTTCCAGCCGGGTGGCCGCCGCCGAAAAACGGGGCCGCTCCTCCGGTGCGTTCGGTTCGTCTGCGGGCACCGGGGCCAGCCAGCCGCCGGGCAGCAGCGCGGCCAGCCCCAGCCCCGCCCCGGCGCTGAAGGCAAAGCCAAAGGCACTGCCGGGCGGCTGGACGCAGAGCACCCCTGTCATACAGCCGCCCGCATAGGCGGCAAAGGCTTCCACCCGGCGTCCGGGGGCCAGCAGAGCAGCCGCTGCACTGGCGCAGGAGAGCCCGGCCGCCGCCGGGCCGAGGGAGGCATCCGCCCCGCAGAGGGCTGCACCCAGCACGGCACAGCAGGCAAGGGCGGCTTTCCCCTGGCCCCGGCAGCAGAGGGCGGCTTCCAGCGCCGCGCAGAACACGACGCCAAGGCAGACCGGCCCCAGCGTGACCCCGCCCAGGGCCGCAGCGGCAGCGGCCCCGACGAGCAGCATCCCCGCGCCGGGCGTTTCGGGCGGGAACCGCCGCAGGGCAAAGCCCAGCGCCCCCGCCAGCAGGGCATCTGCCCCGCAGGTGAGCAGCAGGTCGACCCCGCCGCCGATGGGGCCGAAGGCAAAGCAGACGGCCCCCAGCCCCAGGGCTCCGCAGCCCGCCAGCAGGGCGGGCCGGAACCGACCCGGCCAGAGCCACCGTGCTGCCACAGCGGCCCCGATGGCGCAGAGCAGACAGATGCTGTCCAGTGACAGCGCCCCGAACCCATGGAGCAGCAGCCCCAGCACTGCCCCAGCCGCACAGGCGGCGAAGCAGTCCTCCGTAAAGCCGAGCGTCAGCCCCAGCCCGAAGGGGATGAGCGCCCCATACAGCACCGCCCAGCCGCCGAGCAGCCCGGCCAGAAAAGCCGAACCCTGCCGCAGAGCCGGGCGGACGGCTGCGCGCGGCAGCAGCGCCGCCGCAAAGGGATGGATGGCATCCTGCCTGAGAAGATCGTGCATAAAAAAATCCCCGCTTTCCGGCGGGGATCGTTTGTGTTGTTCTGTTTCCCGCGCCTTGTGCATATACTGTAGCGCGGCCGTCGGGCGGTTTTTGGGAGGGTGAAGCGAAGCGGCATCCTTTTGCTAAAATCAAGAAAAAAGCCCTGCGGCGTACAAAAACCGCAGAGCTTTTTGGAAATTTTAGAAGATTCAGCCGTTCAGCTTCTCGATGGCGGCTTTCACGCGGGCAAGGGTCGTCTCGCGGCCCATCATGCAGGCGAGGTCGGTGCCGCCGCCGGGGGTGCGCTGTCTGCCGGACAGGGCGATGCCCAGCGGGTAGAGCAGCCAGCCGTTCTTCTTGCCCAGCTCTTCGGCCTTGGCCTTGCAGGCATCAAAGACGGCGTCGCGGTCGGAGAAGTCCAGAGCTGCATCACTCAGCACGGGCAGCAGTGCTTCCAACGCTTCCTTTGCGGACTCCGGGGTGGTCTTCTGCTTCTTGTTGGTGTACAGGCTCACGTCGTACTCCGGCATCGCATCGAAGAAGTCCAGCTGCGCGGGGATCTCGCCCAGCACCTCGCAGCGGGGCTGCAGGTTGGCGCAGAGCAGCTTCTTGTCAATGGGGGTGTGGACGGCCTGGTCGATCCAGGGCTCCGCCGCAGCCAGGAATGCGTCCGGGCTCAGGCGGCGGATATACTCTGCGTTGATGGCCCGCAGCTTGAGCGGGTCGAAGATGGCCGGAGACTTGGAGATGCCGTCCGGGCTCCAGACCTTGCGCAGCTCGTCGAGGGAGAAGATCTCCTGCTCGGCGTATTCGCCTCTGGGGCTCCAGCCCAGCAGGCAGATATAGTTCAGGATGGCGGCGCTCAGGTAGCCCTTGGCGCGCAGATCCTGATAGCTTGCATCGCCGTTGCGCTTGGACAGCTTGTTCTGGGCGTCCTTCATGACCGGCGGGCAGTGGATATAGGTGGGGATCTCCCAGCCGAATGCCTGATAAAGCAGGTTGTATTTGGGGGTGGAAGACAGGTACTCGCTGCCGCGGATGACATGGGTGATGCCCATCAGGTGGTCGTCCACGACGTTGGCGAAGTTGTAGGTGGGCATCCCGTCGGTCTTGATGAGGATCTGGTCGTCCATCTCGCTGTTCTCGACCTCGATGTGGCCGTAGACCACATCGTCGAAGCCGGTGATGCCGGTGCGGGGGATCTTCTGGCGGATGACGTACGGCTCTCCGGCGGCCAGACGCTTCTGGACCTCCTCTTCGGGCAGGTCGCGGCAGCAGCCGTCGTAGTGGGTCATCTCGCCGTTGGCGCGCTGCTCTGCGTGCAGCGCTTCCAGGCGCTCCTCGGTGCAGAAGCAGTAATATGCCTTGCCCTCGGCGACCAGTTGTTCGGCATACTGTTTGAACATCCCCATCCGCTCGCTCTGGACATAGGGGCCGACCGGGCCGCCGATGTCCGGGCCTTCGTCCCAGTTCAGCCCGGCCTCGCGCAGGGTGTTGTAAATGACGTCCACAGCGCCTTCCACATAGCGGCCCTGGTCCGTGTCCTCGATGCGGAGGATGAAGGTACCGTCCTCGTGCTTGGCCATCAGGTAGGTGTACAGCGCGGTGCGCAGATTGCCAACGTGCATATAGCCGGTGGGCGAGGGGGCAAAACGGGTGCGGACTTTATTGCTCGGCATAAAAAACGCTCCTTATCTATATCGGCAAATAAATTTGTGAATTGCTACCCTTTAGTTTAACTGTTCAGCGCGATTTTGTCAACGAGGAGACGCGAAGAACGGCCGGAAGGGGGCGTTCTCTCCCGGAAACGATCAAAATCGTCGAATCTGCCCAATTTTCGGAGAAAAACTTTGGAGCGAAACGCTGCCGAAACGATTGACAAACGGCGCGAAAAACGGTCAAATAAAAACGACACATTTCAACACATTCGGGCGGAGGTAGAGGCAATGAAACAAAAATCGTTCGATGCAGTGCGGCAAAAGAGCAGGGCGCTTGCGGTGCTGCTCTGTCTGGCCGTTCTGCTGCTGACCGGCTGTGGTGGAGGCGGGGCAGCTGCACCGGAACCGCCCGCGTCTGCTCCGGCGGCGGGCAGAACGGACGAGGATACGGCTTCTTCTCCGGCGGCACCTGCGCCTTCGGAACCGGAATCGGTGTCCAGTTCGACAGCCGCGTCTGAGTCGGAAGCTCAATCGCCGCAGGAACCGGAGGTGGAAGACTTTCTCCGCTGTGAGCCGATGGACTACACCAGCGTATCGGCGGTCTGCTCCGGGCAGGAGGGCACCCTCATCGTGGTCAAAGTCCGCGTGGAAAATACGACGGAACAGGTCGTCCATGCGTTCAACACCAGCGCATCGCTTGGGAACGTGACGGTGGACAACGCAGTGGACGGCATGTCTGCGGACCGGGTCGCTGCGGGCAAGGCTGCAGAACATCTGACGGCGGTGCTTCGGACGACGCAGGAGACCGTGGTGAAAAAACCGGTCGTTGCGGCCCTTGAAAGCGCAGCCGAAGCTCTGCAGCCGGAGCAGAGCGCGGTGGCGTATGGGTATGTATTCCTCCCGGCCAGCGAAGGCAGCTGGACACGGGCGGATTTTCTGTGGAAGGAGCAGGCCATCGGCAGCCTGACGCAGAAGAAGAAGCCGCAGGCCTCTGCGGAGTCGGCTGCGCCGTCGGGCAGTACAGCCGCTTCAGCGCCGTCCGCAAAGCCGGAGCCGCCGGCCAGCTCTGAGCGCCCGGCCGTCTCGGAGCCGCCCGCAGCTTCGCAGCCCACGGCATCGCCGGGCAGCCCGGCCGGGTCCGAACCGTCCTCGCATCCGGAGACGTCAGCTGGGTCCGAACACCCCGCTGCATCCGAGCCACCGGCCTCGCCGCCTGCATCCAGCGCACCGTCGGCCCCGGAAACACCGGCAGCGTCCGGGACGCCTGCTTCGTCGGAAGTGCAGGAGCCGGATACGTCCGCGGCGTTCCCGGAGTTTGCCGTGCTGGGGCAGACCCTGACGCCGTCCGGTTTCTGTGTACACTTCCGGGTGAAGAACCACACAAAGGAGACGCTGGACCTGGAAAATACCGCCGCACAGTTTACGGATGCTGCGGATGGGACGTTCCGGGAAGACCGGCTTTACCAGGACGGCACGAAGAGCCGCTGGATCGGTTCGCTCTGTTATCTGACGAACGGAGCGCAGACGGACGAATATCCATGCTACGTCGTCACGTCGGCCCGGAGCATCGTGCTGAAGCCGGGGGCCTCGGCGGAGATCTGGGTCTATGGGCACCTGTCGGATACGGAGAAGGTGTCCTTGGTCGCCGTGTCGCTCTCTGCCTGCTGCGGCGGCAAAACGTGCCCCATCCCGGACGAAGATGCCCTGTTTCTGGTTCCGGGACGGAACGGTTCGAAGCGTGGGACGAGCAGCAAAAAATCTTAAAAAATCCCACGAACCGGAACTTTTCGCCCGGAGGCGGACTGCCTTCGGGCGTTTTTGTGCCCATTCCAAAAACATTCGGGAAGTTTTTGTCGAAACGGACCGCAGGCGTTGACGAAGCAGGAACTATTTTGTATACTAATGAAGCACTGGAACAATTTTCCTATCACCGGATTTGTGGCCGGGCAGCGTGGCCCGGAAAAAATGAGGAAAATACGAGAAGCAGTGTGAATTAGGCAAAGGAGAAGCACAAAATGAAAAGTACAGGAATCGTTCGCGGGATCGATGCGCTGGGGCGGATCGTTCTGCCCAAGGAGCTGCGCACCAGCATGAAGCTGGAAACGGATGCAAAGCTCGAAATCTTCGTTGACGGAGACGCCATCGTCCTCAAAAAGTACCGCCCAAAGGGAAGCTGTGACTTCTGCGGGACCGTCGATGAGCAGGCCGCGCAGTTTGCAGGCTACTGCATCTGCTCCGCCTGCCGGAAGAAGATCGGCGCCCTCTGAGCACGGGCCGCAAAAAGGAGAAGACGCTATGAGCCAGATGATCGATTTTACGCTGCCGTCGAGCGCACCGGGGCGGATGCTCCATGCGTTCCGCTGTGTGCCGGAGGGCGAAGTGCGCGCCATCGTGCAGCTCTCGCACGGGATGGTGGAGTTCATCGACCGTTATAAGCCGCTGGCCGAGTACCTCGCCGCACGGGGCATCCTCGTGACCGGAAACGACCATCTGGGCCATGGCGGGTCCATCCGGACCAGGGCAGACTACGGCTATTTTGCCGAGCCGGACGGCAACCGGGCGGTGCTGGATGACCTTCACGCCATGACCGTTCTGACAAAACAGCTCTACCCCGGTGTGCCGTATTTCCTGCTGGGCCACAGCATGGGCTCGTTCTATGCACGGCAGTATTTGTGCGAGTGGGGCAGTGAGCTGGACGGTGCCATCATCCTGGGGACCGGCTTCCAGCCGAAAGCGCTGGTCGCGGTTGCCCGCACGGTCTGCCGGGTGCTGGCGGTCTTTTTCGGCTGGCAGCATCGCAGCCGACTGGTGGCGGAGCTTTCGTTCCTGGGCTACAACAAGGGGCTGGAGGGCCGCACCACCCACGACTGGCTCAACCGCGACCCTGCCGAGGTGGACAAGTACCTCGCCGATGAGCGGTGCACCTTCACGTTTACGCTGAATGCCTATTACAGCATGTTCACGGGCATCCTGCGGCTGTACGACCCGGCCTTTCTGGCCCGGATGCCGAAAGACCTGCCGGTGCTCTTCCTGGCCGGTGATGCCGACCCGGTGGGCGAGCGCAGTGCGGGCGTCCGGCGGGCCGTGCAGAGCATGAAGGATGCCGGGATGCGGGACGTGCAGGTCAAGTTCTACCCCGGTGCCCGGCACGAGCTTCTGGTGGAGACGAACCGGGCCGAAGTCTTTGCCGACATCGGCGATTTTGTGGAACGGCACCTTCCCTGAGCGGCATTGCCGTGGGATCGGGATGGGTGTTCGGAAGATGAAAAAAGACACCTCATGGCGAGGTGTCTTTTTGTCTCTAAAACGGCTCTTTGTACCCAGAACCGTACCCAAGAATTTTTGGGTACGAAACTCGACACTTCTCGACACTTACTGTTACTATTTTGGATTTACATGGCTCACTTTCTAAAATTGAAGGTGAGCTTTTTCTATTGCAGAAACGGGAAGGAGGTTTTCCACATGAACACACCCATACCGAACGCTGCCCGTATCCTCGGACAGACGGGTGTCCTGCGTGCTGACGACGGCGGCAGGCGCAGGATCGGCCGCTGCGGTCACAGCCTTTTTGGCAAGGCCGGTATGGATGGTGAGCAGTGCCATTGCCAGCAGCACCAAAGCGCAGCCCAGCAGGCGGATATCCACATCACATTTCCAATCGTACATTCTGAAACGCCCCTTTTCCATTTTTGCCCTGCCCGGCGGACACGTTTCCGCTGCGGCGGGCCGACTGATGTTTCCTATCCTCTGCTGCGGACCCCCTCTATCTGTCCGCAGCAGAACAACAAAATGCAAAAAAGCCCAGAGCGATACCGCTCCAGGCTCCTTTGTCTGTATGTACATATCATATTATAATGTCCGGGGCGGATATTGTCAAGGGAAGTGAACGGGTTTCATCTCTAGGTGCCCACCGATTCATCTTGTTTGGTGTTTTGCATCCACCGCACCAGCGCTTCGGCGTCCTGTTTGCCTTTGGCGTACATTTTTTCAAGGCCGGCGCGGTTCTTGGTCAGGGTGGACATTCCCTCGGTGCTGTCCGGGGCGATGATGCAGACAAGGCCCTGTCGCTCCAGCTCCCGCGCCCGCTGGACAGCCGTGTTGTACCGCCATGCCCGGCGGCGCAGCCCCTCGGCTGCAGCGGGGTAATGCGACTGCAGCAGGTGTGCCAGATGCTTGTCCCGGACATCACTACTCACCAGCCCGATGGGCTTGGTCAGGATGAGAGCCACCCGGTCGCAGCCGTGGGCAAAGGCCCATTCCAGCGGGACGGGGTCGGCCAGGCCGCCATCAAAATAAGGCACGCCGTCGATGACGCAGGGCTGGTCGATGACCGGGATGCAGCAGGACGCCATGAGGACGCGGTAGTCGTCCGGGTGGAGGTCTGCCTTGGTGAAATACTGCGCCTCGCCGTTCTGTGCATTAGCGGCCACCACGCAGAGCTCTGCCGGGCTGCGGGCAAGCGCCGCGTAATCCAGCGGATTCTCGCCGCCTGCATTGCTGAGGGTGCCGTAGACATAGCCCAGATCGAGATAGGAGTGCTTGCGGATGAGGTTGTGCACGCTCATGTACTCCCTGCGGAAGGAGTATTCATCGTAAAAGGGCTTGTTCCGCCCATGCTGGCCTGCCAGATAGGACGCCATATTGGCGCTGCCCGCCGAAACGCCGATGCAGAGATCGAAGCGGAGGTCCTCCTCCAGGCAGCGGTCCAGCACGCCAGCGCCGTAAATGCCCCGCAGGCCGCCACCCACATCGATGACACCGTATTTCATGGTCTGTTCCTCCATCGTTTCATTCCATTTCCCTCCCAGTATAACGGGACGGCGGGAAATACTCATTGAGCAAACGGCGGGATCTGATGCAATTTGCGGCAGAAAGCAAGATCTGCCGCAATGGGGGCAAACAAAAACGGCCAGCGTATCATGTGCTCTGTGATATGTACCCCTAATACAGGACACCCAGTATTAGGGGTACATATTGACATTGAGCCAACTTCCCGGCGTTTTATTTTCTGCATGCCGTCTGGACATGCAAACGCACCAACCGCATCATCATTGAGCCAAGTGCCAGTGGGTTGTACCATTTGGCCTTCGGACAACCGCTGCATTCGTACACCGAGGACAAGGGCGACTTTGAAATCCCTGTGGAGGATGAGCCGGAGGAGACCGGCGAGGAGGATAACGCAGAAGAATAATTCTATTGGCGGCGTTTGCCGCCTTACATATTGCAATCCAAAACAGATTGGAGGGATTCTTATCGCAAAATTGATCGTGGTGGAAAAACCGTCCGTAGCCGTGTCATATGCAAAAGTCCTCGGTGCGACTAACCGCAAAGACGGTTATCTGGAGGGCAACGGCTATCTGGTAAGCTGGTGTGTTGGGCATTTGGTAGAGCTGGCTCCACCCAATGTCTACGATGCCAAGTACGTCAAGTGGAGCGTGGCCGACCTGCCCATCCTATCCGGACCATCAGAAGATATTTCTTCGCTGGAATCAGGTGGAAAAATACCATAGATTTCTGCGACACTGGATAATGGATCAGTCCGACAAAAAAGTCCTGCTGTTGGAACTTGGCGTGAGTGAGATGACGCCCAGTATCATCAAACTGCCCTTCTGGGAACTTACTGCCAGAAACGAAAACGTCTTTTATGCATGTCTTAATCGAGAGGCATCTCATAGTCCGGAG
>OCQB01002390.1_pt1 | contig 12598 bp, 14 predicted proteins | sample 1538631 | NCBI WGS metagenome assembly OCQB01 (sample SAMN04571713, study PRJEB22368) | human gut metagenome | biome: human gut; material: stool | host: Homo sapiens | place: Luxembourg | collected 2012-10-19
CACGGGGGACCTCGTCCAGCCGGTGCAGTGGTCCAGCGAGATGAACGATGTAGAATTGGCCCTGGTCTATTACAACTACCGTTATTACAATCCCGCCGATGGAAGGTGGATCAATCGTGATCCCATCACTGAAGAAGGGGGATGGAATTTGTATGAATTTATGGGTAATATATGCGTATATAAATGTGATTATCTTGGATTAAAAGACTGGACATGTGATAAAAAACATTTGGGGTGGTACGATAAATTATCCTTTACATTAACAAATACCATTGGAGGAGAGGAATACGCAGTATCTGATCCCCAAAGTGTTATTATTGGTACTTTTAAAGAAAAGCTTCAAGATGCAGCAAAAAGTATATTAGAGCAGGAAATAGACGGCAGACAAATTATTGAAGCAGCTAGAAAAGCTGTCAATGATAATTGGTTTATGCGAAGTCTTTCTGGAATAGTACAAAATACTCGAACGAATGCATATATATTGGAAGAAACAAAACTAAGTGTTAAGTTGGAATATTGTTGTTGTGAAATTGACAATAAAGGTAAAATAAAATATTTTATGAATCCTGTATCGGGCGTAGATAGCTTTAATCTAATATTCAGTCTAAAAGAAGCTAGTATGAGAAGAATGAACACCTATACTAATCAATTAAAAGTCATGCTAAAAAGAACTGCATCGAACCTTAAGAAGAAAGCATGTAAAAAGCAAAAAAAATGAATAATCTTAAATTTATATTTTACTTATCAGGAATATACTTGATTGCAGTTCCTGATAACATAGTCTTGGCAGAATCTTCATCATGCATCCCAAGCCATGCAACCAAAATAAATAAAATAAGATCAGGATTGCCGATGGTGCAATTTTATGAGAAAACTTTGGCATTGTATATAGAAGCAAAATTAGCATATTCTACTTCTGAATTGCCATCCTCTTTATTTAAGCTTCTTACAGGTTGCTCTCAAAAAGATATAAGTAAGTCTTCTGTAAATTTTTTAACCGATATAATATACGATTATCTTATAGCCGTTAAAACTCATCAGATACCTAGATCTGCCGAAATTGAAGCCATATTAATTAACCATCTTCTAATGAAGGATGAAGGGGATGACAAGGTCATTAACTCAATCAACAGACGAATCGGACCAGAAACCGGTATAAAAATAAGAATTTATTCAGATTCTGAGATAAACGATATTTCAGATAATTTATCTCATACTATTTTTCCTTTAGGTAGTTTTGAAGACTTATCTTCTTATCCGATATGCTCTATTGATTCTTATTCTCCTGAACTAATATTATACGTTTATGAAAATGGTGTTTATAATTTAAAAAAATGTGTAGAATTTTTAAATAAAATGAAACCTTCTGATATGTTTTTTAATGTGCATGATTATTATTCAAATAAACTGAATTTACTTTTATTTAAAACATGGAACATGTTAAAAAAAGAAAAATACACAGAAAGTCAATGGGAGCTATTTTATAGCATTCCCCTATCATCTATAGAAATAAAGAAATAAAAATCCTTTTGAATGTTTAGATTTTTATAAAAAATAAAGTCTACGATTTTCAATTTTTAATTTGAATCCTAATTACCGCAATCGTGCGATGAGCTTCACCAGCCGGGACGGCAGTACGGTGGTGGAATGCGACTACGACTACTAGGGACGCCGGTACATGAAGAAGGTCACCGTCAACGGAACGGTCGCCAGCCATGAACGCTACCTGTACCGCGGCTACCTGCAACTAGCGGCGTTGGACATGCTGGACAACCGGAACGTGCGTCGGACACTGTTGTGGGATCCACTGGAACCGGTGGCCGCGCGCCCCCTGGCCCTGGTGCAGGGTGCCTCTCTTTACTGCTATGGATGGGACTTCAACAAGAATGTGACGGAAGTTTTTGATGGGCAGGGAACGATCGCGGCGGCTTACGACTACTCGCCCTATGGGATAGTTGGCAGCACAGGCAACCTCGTCCAACCCGTACAGTGGTCCAGCGAAATGAACGATGGCAAATTGGCTCTGGTCTATTACAACTATCGTTATTATAATCCTGCAGACGGCAGGTGGATTAACAGGGATCCTATCGCTGAAGAAGGGGGATGGAATTTGTATGGGTTTGTTGATAATGAAGTGGTATTCTCTATTGATTATCTCGGAAAAGAAACTAACGAATTTGGCTACACAATGACTATCCCTGCGGGTTACATACCCATTCTTCTTATTATTGAGGGAAGTATATCAATAGAAAAAAAGAAAAATTGTGTATGCATTGAAGCAAAATTACGAACAGATGTTGGTATAGGTGTAGCATAAGACTTAAAATTAAACAAAAATGGTTGCCTATTCTGCCTGATATTGAATATTCTTTACGAACTATGGTTGCTGGATTAAGTAATGAAAAAATACTTAAAATTGACAATTGTAATGGTAAAACTTCAACATCCTATCGGGAAGAATTATTAGGATTGTCTCATAGAATTGATGCGGATATTACATTATCATCTTATATACAAGCATCTTATTCTATTGATTTTAAGATAAGTGCTGGGTTAACTTTGAATGCAAAACCAATATCTTTAACTTTAGATGCAACGGGGTATGTTAAGATTGCCGCTACTTTGAAAATTCCATTTTTTATAGATCAAACTGAAGAAATCGCTAACAAATCTTTTAATGAAAATAAAAAAATATGGTCTAAATAATGAACACGATATAATTAGTCATCTTTATTATGATTTACCCTGAATCTCCTTTAACTGGATATGAATATTTCGAATTAGTTTGTGGATGTATTTTTGTAATCCTATTTTTAAGAATCCTTGTTTGGATCAAAAAAAATACTCTTAATTTTTCATTTAATAACTTCCCTTTTTCAATTATCAAACTTACAATTTATTTATTTCTGATCTCTGGAATAATTGGAGTTTTGTCAACAATGTATCATGGTATAAATCTATTATGGGAAAACTTTTCGAATGAACTTTTAATATCATATACAGCATTAATTTTTTCTTATCTTATTATAGTCATTGAGTGTTTCAGAATAATAGATGTTTTGAAGAAAATCAAAAATAAATCTGATTCCAATTGAAATAATCATGAAAAAATGTTTTCAGACTTGTTTTATAAGAAGCTAGCGTATTACAAAGAACACAGGAAGAGAATTGAATCGGAACATTTTCCATATGATATCAGAGCGTTTATCTACCCGTACGATTCCCCCCCACTTCACCACTTTTGCCATCTAGGCCATGGCCTGCCTTGAACTAAAAATGTAGATTTATGTCTTCTATACTGTGGGTTCTTATTTCGTCCTTTTTGATGTGTTTATTAACATCAAAGACAAAGCAAGAAGAAAAGTTTTATAAAAGGAGAGAAATTCAGAATATAGTTAGAAAATACAAAATCAGTGCTGAAATTATAGGTTCTTTATTTCTCATTGTTTTATGTGCACTCATTCTGTTAGCTCTGTACCAATCTGGCGGATGTGTTGTGATCGCTATATTCCTAAGTTCTGTGTACACGTTATTATTGATGTCCTGTGTGGCTATAGTTGTATACGTTCTTTGTAAGATAAACGCACATTGGAATCCAGATGAACTTTATCTTGTAATTGCTATCCGAGGAAATATGTCTTACAGACGATTAAAACAAGTACATTTTTTTCTTTTAGGAATGGCTTTTTCAGGTTTTGTGTATTCGAATATTTATTTAATATTAAATATGTAATTTATATTTAAAAACGGAATGATGAATAATAGTCTTGCTGTAAGATTTCCAAAAGATTTTAGCTTTTGATATTCAGAAAATTGCTCAGATGAAAAACAGAGAAGATCCATGAAACAAGACTAGAGTAAACAGTTCCGTATTTTTAATTGCGATAGCTTATTATTACTCTTTATAGGATCGTGTCCGGCTCAGGCAGCCTCGTCCCGTCCGTGCAGTGGTCCAGCGAGATGAAAGACGAAGAACTCGCCCTGGTCTATTACAATTAACGTTATTACACCCTCCGCTGATGGAAGGTGGATTAACAGGGATCAGCTAAAAGAAGAAAATTTTTTAGAAATATATTTGAAAAATGAGTTAAAAAGCAGAATATTTCTTTTGAATTACCCAATCTGTATATTTTTTGTCGTAACTCACCTATTACAGGGGCGGATGTATTAGGACTTTGGGAAGTAGGTTCGAGGCCACCTAAAATAAATACCGTAGTTACTGATGGTAAAGGCGATTTAGAAGTCTATCTGGGACAAGCTCCGGAAGGAAGTGTAGATAGGAAATGTTGTCTGAATTGCTTAATGAAACATGAACAAAGCCATTTGAGCGACATCCTTGCTGCCAATCCAAGAATAGCATTTGATGACAAAGGGAAACCTTATCCGGCAGGAAGAGGAATTGTCAGTCCAGCTCATGGGCGAGAATTGATAGAATCTGAGATAAAAGCGCATGGAATAGAAATAAAGTGTTTACGAGAATCTCTCACAAAACCGAAAATAAGTAAGACATGCAGAAAGAGAATTGCTACAAGAATTAATTTTTTATCTCAACGTTTAAAAGCATACGAGAACAAGTTAAAATGACTATGATTGCAAGAATTATTTTATTATCCATAATACTTATTGTTCCTAATATAAAAGCCTCTCCTATATTGGTTGACACAACGAAATCATTGGTTCTTTCTAAAAAGAGTCCATACGTGGAATTAGAAATAATCGAAAGAGAAAATTTATTTGAATTTTATACAGTTGTAAAACCAATGAACAAGGGAGATAAAATTAATTTTCTTGTCTATCGGTACGATGATAAATCTCAAAAAATTACAACCATCATAAATGTTACAAGCAAACATGAGATCCAAATATCTTTCCCTATAAAAAAAGATGATCTTGGAAAATTGAGCTATTGTGCAACCAATACTCCAAAAGGTACATTCGGCGGCATAGGATATTTTGAAAGGAAAAACAAAAAAGAACTTGTTTTTCCTGATAGTGATACAGTATACATCATCGAAAATATACGAGATTTTCTTAAAAGAGAATAAGCGTTAAATAAATATTTAGTTTAAACTAAACCGTTTTTTAATAATGGATGGAATATTTTGTTTTAATACTATGGTATTGGCAAATAACGGCATCGAACACGCTGGACAACCGGAACATGCTCCACTCGTTGCTGTGGAATCCTTTGGAACCAGAAGTCACGCGTTCCCTGGCTTTGGTGCAGGACAATGTCCTTTACAACTTCAACAAGAACGTCACAGATGTTTTCGATGGGCGGTAGCTATTGCGGCAGTTTAGGACTATTCGCCGTGTGGAATAGTCAGCAGTACAGGAAGTCTTCTCTATCTGGTGTAGTGGTCTAGAGAAATGAACGATGGCAAATTGGCTCTGGTCTATTACAACTACCGTTATTACAATCCCGCAGACGGCAGATGGATCAATCGCGATCCCATCGCCGAAGAAGGGGGATGGAATTTATATGGGTTTATTAGTAATAACGCAATAAATAAGGGGGACAAGAATGGCTTAAGATTTGACCTGCCTATTCCTCATCCGGAATTTCCTACCCTAACAAGTCCCTTACTCCAGATGAGTTGGCATCAGTATTTTGTAACTATTCTATACCTGCACCAAAATGCACATGCCAAAATTCATCAAAGATTTTTGATCCTTATCCGGCCAAGGCAAAGTCCATATGTATTAATTTTTTGAAGAGATACCAATTTTCAATTGCAGTCATTTCGATAGCCCTTTGCTTGGTAAATGCTGAAAAGCAGTGTCAAGACGTCTCGTATTGTTCAGAAAGAAACAACTGTAGGCTAAAAGCCATGTGACTTGTTATGCCAGCCGAGGCTTTATTCCTTTTTTGGGACTTCCGGAAGGAGGTTCTGATATTGGTTGGAATATGTTACTTAATGATTCTCAATGCAACTAATATACAACATAATTCATATCATATTAATTTGCGGGGTTGCTCCTTGGCTTATTGGCGCCGGGCATTCCATGTGTTTATCTAATTTTCACCATGCCGTCATGGCTGGATTTTCAATGATTGTATTTTCATTTCCAGTAACATTTATATTGGCTGTAATTGGCTGGGTAATCTTGCGTATTTTCTCTAGTGAAATAAATCAACTGGTAGCTTGTTTTTTAGGACTGATTATCGGACTCGTTATGGGCGCTATGCTGGACCGTATCTTATGCGATGAACATCATTATTTTTTTATATTGTCAGGAGCGGTTGGATTAATGGCAGGATATATTGAATTTTATCTATTTAAATTATATAATGATGAAATAGAGGAATAGTTCTATTACATTCGCCATCCAAATTAAGAGGTGTTGTGTGGATAAACAGAATATCCTTTCCATTAAATTAAGAAGCCGAAAGAAGAAACTACTGCCATCGAGGAATGTAGTTATTAACTACGTGGAACAGAAACGTCCGCGCCGACAGCTTCACTTATAATGCCAGAAGTGAACTCACTAGAGCCGCCTTGGGAACAGTCGCGTCAACATCGGCAATCGCAAGACGGCGCGGGAAATAGCGGAAGAACTCACTTACGTGGTCAACGAACTCAACCAGTACACCCGCATGGAAGAAAGTGGGGAAACGCCCTTTGTGCTGCAATATGACGCTTCAGGCAACCAAAAAACATTGATCAAGACTGCAACGGGCGTGTGGACAGCTGTGTACAACGCAGCCAACCGTGCGGTAAGCTTCACCAGCGAGGGCGACGCATAGTAGTGGAATGCGGGTACAACTCCATGGGACGCCGCTACATGAAGAAAGTCACCGTCAACGGGACGGTCGCCAGCCATGAACTCTACCTGTACCGTGGCTACCTGCAACTAGCGGTGTTGGACATGCTGGACAACTGGAACGTGCTTCGGACACTGTTGTGGGATCCCCTGGAACCGGTGGCTACGCGTCCCCTGGCCCTGGTGCAGGCCGCCTCTCTTTACTGCTATAACGGACTTCAACAAGAATGTGACGGAAGTTTTTGATGGGCAGGGAACGATCGCGGCAACTTACGACTACTCCCCCTATGGGATAGTTGGCAGCACAGGAAACCTCGTCCAGCCGGTGCAATGGTCCAGCGAAATGAACGATGGCAAATTGGCTCTGGGTCTATTACAACTACTGTTATTACAATCCTGCAGACGGCAGGTGAATTAACAGGCATCCGCTAAAGGAAGAGAATTTTTTAGAAATATATTTGAAAAAGACTGTCCGGTAAAAGTCGTTTTTGCTGTAGCAGGATTCTATCTGTTTGTTACTGTACGGCAGGGGCTTTCTGAGCTTCCGGTACGGGCAGGGGCGTTCTCTGGATGGTGACGGGCGTTCCTACGCTGGTTTGCTTGTAGAGAATTTCCGCAACGTTCCGCGGCAGGCGCACGCAGCCATGGGAGATGGGGTGGCGCCGTACCTTCCCCACATGCAGCCCCAGGCCCGCATTGGTAAGCCGCTGCCAGTAGGGCATGGGGGAACCGTCAAAGCGGCCTCCCTCCGGAACGGGGTCCGTGGATTCGGCGTTATAGTTGATGCATTTGCCTTCCGCATCATACATCTTGCCGTAAAGGTTGGAGGCGTGGTCTTCCTTTTTGGAGATGACGGTGTAGTCTCCCGTTTTGGTCGGGTAGGCCTTGACGCCGGAGGAGAGGGGAAAGTCCATGGCGATCAGGCCGTCCACCAGGTACTGGCCCCGCTGCTCGTCCAGGCAGACGAAGATTTTACGGGATTTCTTCGGCTTGCGGTTCAGCAGGGTATCATCCTTGTAGACGTCATACGTTTTCCGGTAGTCCTTGCGGGCTACAAAGTGGGCATACGTGGAGGGATGGAACGGGTTTTTATACTCCGGGACGGATTTGTCCACAGCGCGCGGATCCGGCAGGGCCGTATGGCCCTTGCCGGAGTGGGTGCAGGACGTCCACCCCATGAGAACCACGGGGAGGACGGCCAGAAGAAAGAGATGCTTCATAAGCGGTGAAACCGGGAAGGGCCCCCCGGATTACTTGGAACGCGGAATCGTGAGCTTCTGGTTGATGTGAATCATGTCGGACTTGAGGCCGTTGGCTCTCTTCAGCGCCTTGACGGAGGTGCCGTTCCTGCGGGCGATGGCTCCCAGCGTATCGCCCTTTTTCACGGTGTAGGTGCGTGCCTTGGGAGCGGGCTTGCGCGTGGTGCTCTTTCTGGCGCTCGTGCTGCGGGAGGATTTGCTGCTGGCCGTGGTTTTCCGCGTGGGGGATTTCTTGCTGACGGAAGGCTTGGCGGGCGGATTATAGGCGTAACTGGAAGAGCTGGAGGAGCTCTTCACCGGGCTGTAATGGCCGGATTCATAAGCGGGATCAGAGCTTTCCGCAATCCACGGCGGGATTTCGCCGCTGGCCGGTTCCGCAGTGTCATAGCCGGCCGTGGAGGAATTCTGGGTGGAGCAGGAAGAGAAGGGGAGCACCAGCGCGGCAGCGCAGGCGCAGGTAAAAATGAATGGCGCTTTCATGTGTGCCCTGTTCATACTAATTTATGATTTCGGTTTCAAGGCGCTAGCGCGGATTGCCGGGATTTTTTTTCAGCCCTTGTCCAGATTATAAAAGGTTTCCGCATTTTGCGTCGTTGCGCGGGCCAGCTCATCCAGTTCCATGCCTCTGGAAGCGGCGATGAAACGGGCCGTATGGATGAGGTGGGCGGGTTCGTTCATGCGGCCCCGGAGGGGTTCCGGGCTGAGGTAGGGGGAGTCCGTTTCCAGCATGATGCGGTCTTCCGGGCACCAGCGCGCGGTTTCCGCCACCACGGGGGCGTTTTTAAAGGTGGCCACCCCGGTGAAGGAGACCATGCCGTCCAGTTCGTCAAAAATTCGAGCGGCCTGGGCCGTGTCTCCGATGAAGCAGTGGAACACGGGGCGCACGCGGCCCGCGTGATTCCGGGCAATCGCCAGGGCGTCTTCAAAGCTTCTGGACCCTTTCCGGTCCCGCGTGTGCAGGACAATGTTGAGGCCCAGGCGCGCCGCCAGGTCAAAGTGCTGTTCCAGCAGGTTCTGCTGAAGGCGTCGGAAGCTGTCAGGCTCCCAGCCCCGGGGGGCTCCGTGGAAGTAGTCCAGCCCCGTTTCCCCGATGGCGGCCAGGGGGATATCCTGCGCCATGCGGGAAAGACGGTCCGCCCAGCCCTCCGGCGCTTCATGGGCGTCGTCCGGATGGATGCCCAGCGCGCAAAAGACCACGCCCGGGAACTGGCGCGCCCACGCCGTGTTCGCCTCCCAGTCATCCGGGCGGGCTCCCAGCGTAATCATGCGGTCGATGTCTTCCCGGAGGGCATGCTCCACATAGGCTTCCCGGCGGGACTGGTCGAATTGCGCGGAAGCCAGATGGCAGTGCGTGTCAATAATCATGGCGTAAAAACCCTGGCAGGGCAGGGGAAGTCTGTGGATATTTCCCGGTTTTGAAAAGTGCAAACACAGGGCATGCCTGATTTTTCCTTGCCACGCGGAAGTGAAACGCACAAACTGCCGCGCATGAAATGTACGGCTTTGTGCATGTGCGCCGGCCTGTTGTCGGCGGTTTCCCTTCAGGCAGGAACCCAGCAGATAGAAGCGCCGCAGGAGGGCCCTGTCATCAGTTTCCATCTGGAAAACGACATGTTCGTGGGAGATGACGATAATTATACCAACGGCGTCCGCTTTGCCTGGATGTCCGGCACCACATCCCGGAGCCACTCCTTTTCCGGCATGCTGGGAACAGTGCTGGGGGGCACGAACGCTTCCGCTTCCTGGCGGCGGTTCATGGGCATGAACGGTTCCCCCAACCTCCGCCAGCAGTGGGGGCTGGACCTGACCCAGCTCATGTACACTCCGGAGCAGAAGGCTACCTACCCCATTTATAACCAGCATCCCTACGTGGGCAACCTGACGCTGGGCCTGACCTCCCTGGTCAAGAATGAAGACAGGGCCAATTCCCTGGAGCTGCAATTGGGCACCACGGGCACGAATTCCCTGGCGAAAGGCTCCCAGCATTTCATTCATAAGCTGTGGGGCATGGAACAATGGCCCGGCTGGTCCAACCAGCTCCCCGGGGAAATGACGGCCAATCTGTTTTTCAAGCGCTACTACCGCCTGCGCGGCCTGGAAAAGCGCTACAGTTCCGGCTTTGAAACGGACGCCCTGGCGTACTGGCACGCGGATGCCGGCACGGTGAAGGTGCAGGCGGGCGGCGGCATGTCCTTCCGCTTTGGCTATAATCTGGGCAATACTTCCCCTGAAAACAGCATCCGCGGGGCCACCAGCGCCGCGCCGCCCTTCGTTTACAACAGGACGAACGTCGCCAACTGGGGGTATTACGGCTATCTTCACGCCGCCGTGCGCGCCGTGGCCCATGACCTGTACCTGGACGGCACGGTGTTCCGCTCCTCTCCGGAGTACGTGAACAAGTATCCCGTGGTGGGGGAATGGGGTTACGGCTTCGGCCTCCGGTACAAGCGCACGGAACTGCTGTTCGGCCTGCACTACATCACCAAGGAGTACACGCAGCAGGAATCCATGCAGTGCGTGGGCGTCCTCCAGTTAAAGCATACTTTTTAACGGCTGCGTTCTTCGCAGGCGGTTCATAAACGCAACGGCAGCTTGCAAAGGTGAAGTTTGCTGTTAGAATTAGAATTGCGGATTCGTATGTAACAGGACAATCCGTTTTTGCATACCAACGTTGACACATACTTACTTCATGAGAACGACCAGATCCTGGCTTTTATCCTGTACCGCGCTGGCGGTAGGCTCCGCCATGTGCGGCCTGGGAGCCCCGGGCGATTCCTCCCCCGCGCCCGCCCCCACAGGGCTGGAATGGGAACAGGAACAGAACCTGCATTTGAACAAGGAGGCCCCCACGGCCTTTTTTGCGTCTTTCAGCGATTTGCAGTCCGCCCTGAAAGTGCTGCCTGAAAACAGCAAGTGGCGCAAGTCCCTGAACGGCCAGTGGAAGTTCCACTGGGCCAAGGATCCCCAGAGCCGCCCGGCCGATTTTTACAAGCCGGATTACGACGTGAAGGACTGGAAGGAAATCAAGGTGCCCGCCTCCTGGCAGACGCAGGGCTACGGCACCCCCATTTATTCCAACCAGCCGTACCCCTTTGAACGCTCCTGGCCCTATGTGATGAAGGAGCCCTCCAACAAGAATTACACGTCCTACAAGGAACGGAATCCCGTAGGCTCCTACCGCCGCACGTTTGAAGTGCCCGCGGACTGGGACGGCAGGGAGGTGTACATGCAGTTTGACGGCGTGGATTCCTTCTTCTACCTCTGGATCAACGGGCAGTACGTGGGCTTTTCCAAGGATTCCCGCAATCCGGCCCGCTTTGACATCAGCCCCTACCTCAAGAAGGGGGAGAACGTGGTGGCCGCGGAGGTGTACCGCCATTCCGACGGCGCGTACCTGGAATGCCAGGACATGTTCCGCCTGTCCGGCATTTTCCGCAACGTCTCCATTTTTGCGGTGCCCAAGGTCCACATCCGCGACTTTTTCGCGCAGACCAACCCGGTGGACCAGCGGGACTGGGCCCTGAACATTGATCATGCCAAGCCCGGCACCATGAACGGGGACTGGCGCCTCCAGGTGGACGTGGACGTGCGCAACCTGTTCCCGGCGACCGAGAAGCTGGAAGGGTGTACCGTATCCATGGCCCTGTATGACGCTTCCGGCAAGCTGGTGGAGCCCGTCAAGCCCAAGGACGCCCCGTATGACGGCGTGCTGGAAAAGCCCCTGCGCATCACCGGCATGAAGGATTTCAAAACTTCCCTGCTGGGCATTTACGCCAAGCCCAAACTGTGGTCCGCGGAGGACCCCAACCTGTACACGCTGGTGCTGACGCTGAAGCGTGACGGCAAGACGGAGGAGATGGTTTCCTCCCGCGTGGGCTTCCGCAACGTGGTGATTAAGGACAGCGTGTTCCTGGTGAACGGCCAGCCGGTCAAGGTGAAGGGCGTGAACCGCCATGAAAGCCACCCGGAAACCGGGCACTACGTGACTCCGGAACAGATGGAGGAGGAAGTGCAGATGATGAAACGCGCCAATATCAACCATGTGCGCTGCTCCCATTATCCCGCGGACCCCTATTTCTACTACCTCTGCGACAAGTACGGCATTTACGTGCAGGATGAGGCCAACATCGAGTCCCACGGCTACTATTACGGCAAGGAGTCCCTTTCCCACCCCATCGAATGGATGCCGGCCCACGTGGACCGCATCATGGCGATGGTGGAGCGCAACAAGAACCACCCCAGCGTGATCATGTGGTCCCTGGGGAATGAGGCAGGGCCCGGCCAGAATTTCCGCAGCGCGGAAAAGATCGTGAAGGCCAGGGACATGTCCCGCCCCACCCACTATGAGCGCAACAACGACATCGTGGACCTGGGTTCCAACCAGTACCCCTCCGTGGACTGGACGCGCTCCATGGCGGCCAACAAGAACTTCCCGAAGCCCTACTACATTTCAGAGTACGCGCACAACATGATGAACGCCATGGGCAACCTGGCGGACTACTGGGAGGCTATTGAATCTTCCGACCGCATCATGGGCGGCGCCATCTGGGACTGGGTGGACCAGGGCCTGTACA
>OCQB01002393.1_pt1 | contig 12584 bp, 6 predicted proteins | sample 1538631 | NCBI WGS metagenome assembly OCQB01 (sample SAMN04571713, study PRJEB22368) | human gut metagenome | biome: human gut; material: stool | host: Homo sapiens | place: Luxembourg | collected 2012-10-19
TTATGTGGGCTATTTTTCTTTTGGAAAGGAGCCAAAGGCGAACTTTCCTATAAAGTAAAAAATCCCCTCTGTGATTGCTCACAAAGGGGATTTTGATTTATTAGATTAAGATCATCTAAACAATAGGTAATGCCTATTTATCAGACATTTCTTTTAATCTGTTGTATTTAGCTTCTGCGTTTGCTTTAGCTTCTGCGAACAGTGCTTTAGCTCTTTCAGGGTTCTGACGAGATAATGCATTGTAACGAACTTCTCCCATGATGAAGTCTTCGTATTCTGTTGTAGGAGCTTTAGAATCTAAGTGGAATGGATTCTTTCCTTCAGCAGCTAATGCTGGGTTGAATCTGAACAGATTCCAGTATCCAGAAGTAACAGCTTTCTTTTCTTCTGTCTGAGCAATCTTCATTCCACCCTTGATACCATGGTTGATACATGGAGCGTATCCGATTACTAATGATGGTCCTGGATAAGCTTCAGCTTCAGCGATTGCTTTAACTGTCTGGTTGTAATCAGCACCCATAGCGATCTGTGCTACATATACATATCCGTAGCTCATTGCGATTGCTGCAAGGTCTTTCTTCTTAGTTCCTTTACCAGCTGCCTGGAACTGAGCGATTGCTCCTAAGTTTGTAGACTTAGATGCCTGTCCACCTGTGTTAGAGTAAACTTCTGTATCGAATACGAATACGTTTACGTCTTCTCCAGATGCTAATACATGGTCAACACCACCGAATCCGATGTCGTATGCCCATCCGTCACCACCGAAGATCCACTGAGATTTCTTAGATAAGAATTCTTTCTTAGCAAGGATTTCTTTGGCAGCGTCACATCCACAAGCTTCTAATGCTGCTACTAATTTATCTGTAGCTGCTCCGTTCTTGCTTCCGTCTGCATATGTGTCTAAGTATTCAGCTGCTGCTGCTTTCACATCTGCGTTATCTGTAGATTCAGCTAATGCAACAACTTTTTCTTTTGTCTGTTCTCTTAATGTATTCTGTCCTGTGAACATACCTAAACCAAACTCTGCGTTATCTTCGAACAGTGAGTTAGCCCAAGCTGGTCCCTGTCCTTTAGCGTTTGTTGTGTATGGTGTAGCAGGTGCAGATCCACCCCAGATAGAAGAACATCCTGTTGCGTTTGCGATGTACATTCTTTCACCGAATAACTGAGTGATCAGTTTAGCGTAAGGTGTTTCACCACAACCAGCACATGCTCCTGAGAACTCAAGCATTGGCTGTCTGAACTGGCTTCCTTTAACGGAATCAGCTTTGAACTTAGCAAGTACTTCTTCTTTAGCTGGTAATTTCTGACCATAGTCATAAACTTCCTGCTGATCTCTCTGAGAATCTAATCCCTGCATTGTAAGAGCTTTTTCACCCTTCTTACCTGGACAGATGTTTACACAAGATCCGCATCCTAAACAGTCAAGAACTGTAACTGTCATAGCGAATTTGTATCCTGGCATTCCAGTCATATCAGCTGTCTTAGTAGCTGCTGGAGCTGCTGCTGCTTCTTCTTCTGTCATAGCTACTGGACGGATTGTTGCATGAGGACATACATAAGCACAGAAGTTACACTGGATACAGTTATCTGGATTCCAAGAAGGAACGTCTACTGCTACTCCACGTTTTTCAAATGCAGATGCACCTAAAGGCATATGTCCATCTACGTAAGGTACTAAATCGCTAACTTTAAGAGCGTTACCTTCCTGTCCATTAACGTAGTTCTGTACGTTGTTGATGTAATCAACAAGAGGTTTGTTATCTCCCTTAGCTTCAACGAATAAGCTTTCTGCTTCAGCGTCAGCCCATTCAGCTGGAACTGGTACTTCAACGATAGCTTTTGCACCAGCATCGATAGCATCGTGGTTCATCTTAACGATAGCTTCACCCTTCTTGCTGTAAGAAGCTGTTGCAGCGTCTTTCATGTATTTGATCGCATCTTCTTCAGGGATGATTCCTGATAATTTAAAGAATGCAGACTGTAATACAGTATTGATACGTCCACCAAGTCCGATTTCTTTACCGATCTTGATACCATCAATGATATAGAACTTAATGTTGTGTTTAGCTAAGTAAGCTTTTACCTGTCCTGGAAGATGTTCTCCAACTTCTTCTGGAGTCCAGCTGCAGTTTAACAGGAATGTTCCACCGTCTTTTAAGTCCTGAACCATGTTATATTTTGTTAAATATGGTGCACAATGGCAAGCAACAAAGTCAGCTTTGTTGATCAGGTATGTTGATTTGATTGGGTCATCTCCGAAACGTAAGTGGGACATTGTAACACCACCGGATTTCTTAGAATCATAATCAAAGTATGCCTGAGCATATTTGTCTGTATGGTCACCAATGATCTTGATAGAGTTCTTGTTAGCACCAACAGTACCGTCGGCTCCAAGTCCCCAGAATTTACATGCTACGATGCTGTCTGGAGCTGTAACTGGAGTTTCTCCTCTTTCAAGAGATAAGTTTGTAACATCATCCACGATAGATAATGTGAATTCGTTTTTATCAACGTTTTCGAATGTAGCGATGATATCAGCTGGTGTAGTATCTTTAGAACCTAATCCATAACGTCCACCATTGATTGTGCAGCTTTCGAATTTTGTTCCTCTTAATGCGTTAACAACATCAAGGTATAATGGTTCTCTTGCTCCAGGCTCTTTAGATCTGTCTAATACGTTGATAACTTTTGCTGTATCAGGGATTGCTTCTACTAATTTCTCAGCAACGAATGGTCTGTAAAGACGAACTTTAACAACACCGACTTTTTTACCCTGTTTCATTAAGTAATCGATTGTTTCGTCGATTGTTTCACAAACAGATCCCATAGCGATGATTACGCTCTCAGCGTCTTCAGCTCCATAGTAGTTGAATAATTTATAATCTGTTCCGATCTTAGCGTTAACCTGATTCATGTAATCTTCAACGATTGCAGGGAAAGCATTATATGTTGAGTTAGCTGCTTCTCTTGCCTGGAAGAAGATGTCTGGGTTCTGAGCTGATCCACGAAGAACTGGATGTTCTGGGTTTAAGCACTCAGCTCTGAATTTGTCGATTGCTTCATAATCAACCATATCTGCAAGATCATCATAATCCCACATTTCGATTTTCTGAATTTCATGAGATGTTCTAAATCCATCGAAGAAATGTAATACAGGAACACGTCCTTTAATTGTTGCTAAATGAGCTACTGCTCCTAAGTCCATAACTTCCTGAACACTAGAGCTGCAAAGCATTGCGAAACCTGTCTGACGACATGCATAAACGTCAGAGTGGTCACCAAAGATGTTCAGTGCGTGAGATGCAAGTGCACGAGCAGATACATCAAATACGCAAGGCATCTGTTCACCAGCGATCTTATACATGTTAGGGATCATTAATAACAGACCCTGAGATGCTGTATAAGTAGTTGTTAATGCACCAGCTGCTAAAGAACCATGTACAGTTCCTGCTGCTCCTCCTTCAGACTGCATTTCAACTAATTTTACAGGATGTCCGAAAATATTTTTCTTTCCCTGTGTTGCCCACTGGTCAGTTGACTCTGCCATTGGTGAGGATGGTGTAATAGGATAAATTGCTGCAGCTTCTGTAAAAGCATATGATACGTGTGCAGCGGCTGTGTTACCATCCATGGTTTTCATTTTTCTTGCCATGTTCTCTTCCTCCTAAAAAATCTCGTGTGAATATATCCACACATTGTTAATCTCTACGTCCACCTAGCATATGGGCGTAGAAAATATCACTACAACTTTCACAAGTTGCTTAAAACATAAACAAAGCTGTATACATATAACTTTTGTATACAGCTTTATTCTACATTATTTGCACAAGTTTTTAAAGAGATTTTTATGTATTTTTAGGTATTTTTTTTTGTACGCCAAAAAAATAACAATCTTTTTGAATCCTTAGTAAAATACTCAAGATTTTGAATTCGTTGTATTTGTGCTATTTGTACTATTTTTATCTTTTGTGCTTGTGCTTTTCGCATTCTTATGTTCATCGAATGTTTTTGTGAAAATATGAGTTCCCTTTTTGCTTCCGTCAGTTCTATAATATAGATAATCATGTTTCTTCGGATGCATCGCAGCCTTGATCGCCGTGTCTGACGGATTACAAATCGGTCCTGCTGGTAACCCTTTCATAACGTAAGTATTATACACCGTTTTCACTTTCAGATCTTTATAATAAACTTTCTTCGCATTATATAATCCATTTGTTGTGGTATACAAAACGGTCGGATCGATCTGAAGTCTCATTTTCGCTGCAAGGCGATTCTCAATAACTCCTGCGATCATCGGACGTTCTGACATATTGCTTGCTTCACGTTCGATCATTGATGCGATCGTCATGATCTCTGCCATAGAACGCTTTCCTTTATAAGATTTCGCAAGTGCTGAATATTTCTTATCGAAATTATCAAGCATCTTCTGGATCAGATCTTCTGGTTTGGAACTTTTGTAAATCTTATAAGTATCCGGATACAGATAACCTTCTAATTTGTACTTTGTTCCCTTCTTTGGGTCAATGTCTTTAATAAAATCGTTTTTATACTGATCTGTATTCTTCGCAGCCTTTATAAATTCATCTGCTTTAAAGACTCCCTGTTTCTCTAGTCGTTTTGCTATCATATCAATGGAATATCCTTCCGGGATCATGACTGTGACGACTCTTCTTGCCTCTGCAAGTTTTCTGGCCTCTTCTGCTTTCTGCTGCCTGTAAGCCATATATTTTCTTCCAGCAAATATACCTCCTGCCACAATGACCACTAGTAAAATGATGACTCCAATGACAAATGGAACTCTGGAACGATTTCTTCTTCCACGTCTGCGCCCCCTTCTGCGCCTTCTGGAATTATGATCAAAATCTAAATATAAATCCATGATGTCCTCCCAAATTTTTATTATCGTATGATTTTAAAATCATACTGTGTTCCTATGCTATTATACTCGCATTTTGTAGAAATAAAAGGGTTTTTATTAATTTTCGTTCATATTCTTAACTTTTTTGTAATTTTTGTGAAAAAATATGCATATTTTGGATTGTAACTCTTCTGGTCAAACTGCTGTACTTTTTTTAGTATTTCCATTATAATCAAAGCATAGCCGTAAATGGCAAAAGATTATAAAATATAGAAAGGAATTTCATATTATGGCAAATCCAATTGTAACGATCACTATGGAAAATGGTGATGTAATGAAAGCAGAATTATATCCGGAGATCGCTCCGATCACTGTTGAGAACTTTGTAAATCTTGTAAAAGACGGTTTCTATGATGGTTTAACTTTCCATCGTATCATCAACGGATTTATGATCCAGGGTGGATGCCCATTAGGTACAGGAACAGGTGGTCCTGGACATACGATCAAAGGAGAGTTCAGCCAGAACGGTGTGATCAACAACTTAAAACACACTCCTGGTGTTTTATCCATGGCTCGTTCTATGATGCCTGATTCTGCCGGATCACAGTTCTTTATCATGCACAAAGCTGCTCCACATTTAGATGGACAGTACGCAGCATTTGGTAAGATCATCGAAGGAATGGATGTTGTAAATAAGATCGCTGAAGTTGCAACAGATTATTCCGATAAACCATTAGAACCACAAGTTATGAAGACTGTAACTGTGGAAGAATAATCAACTATATCCTTACAGCACAGAGCCGGACCATCAATCTTCATTTGTATCCGGCTCTTAATTTTTATAAATATTTAGATGGGGAATGATAATATGAGTGAAAACAACAAACTAATCTTTCTGGATGTCGATGCGACTTTGTACAGTAAAGAACAGCGTCTGGTTCCAGAATCTACGATCAAAGCAATCCATGAAGCACAGGAAAATGGTCATAAAGTCCTGATCAACACTGGACGACCTCTTGTTTATTTTGAAAAAGAGATTCTCGATATTGGCTGCGACGGTTATCTTTGTTCTAACGGAGTTCACATCCTTCTTGATGGCGAAACGATCTATCACAAAACAGTTCCTAAAACAGTGGTCGAACAGATCAAACGGATTTGCGAAGAAAACAATATCTATGGCACCTTTGAAGGGGAAAAATGTTCTTATTTCCGCGATCATAATGTTGACTTTCATCCACATTATGGATTTATGATCACTGCTTTTGACCTTGCTCCTTATATGGCGCATGAATTTACATGGGATCATGTTGAAAATCCTGATAAAGGGACTGGTCTTACATATGTCGCTGATCATCTCAACATCTCTACAGATGACTGCTACGCATTTGGAGACAGTAATAACGATATCTCCATGTTTAAAGCTGCTGGCCATGGAATTGCTATGGGAAATGCCTGTGATGAATTAAAAGAAATTGCGGAATATGTTACAGATTCCGTAAACGATGACGGGATTTATCATGCATTTGAACATTATCATTTGATTTAATATAAGAGGGGTATTGCAAGTTTTTGTTACTACTTTTGCAATTTAGAAGAAAAGCAGCTAGAAATCTTAAATTTTGATTTCTAACTGCTTTTTCTTTCAATAAATATCAGAGATTACTTTACTATTTAATTTTAATTGTAACCGTCTTGCTCTTTCCGCTTCCATCCACTGCTCTTGCTGTGATCTTCACGGATTTTTTCTTTCCAGCTTTGTATGTTGTTACAGTTCCTTTGGAAGAAACTTTCGCATATTTTGTATTGCTGCTTGACCATTTTAAAGTTCTATTTGCCCCTGAAGATGCACTTGTTTTTCCTTTCAGATATAACTTCTTACCAGCTTTTACTGATTTAACTCCAGAAATGTAGACTTTCTTTACGATACCTTTCTTGACATAGATCTTATATGATGCTTTCTTACCACTTCCGTCTTTGGCTGTCGCTGTGATCGTTACTGTTTTTCCACCCATTTTCTTCTTCGTTGTAACGACACCGCTGCTGCTAACTGTTGCAACTTTGGTATTGCTTGATTTCCATGTAACACCTTTATTGTATGCGTTGGATGGTGTTACGATCGCCTTTAATGTTACTTTCTTACCAGTTGCGATCTTGTTAGATGTTGTTGTTGTGATCGTAATCTTGCTGACTTTGATATTTTCTACTGTTACGATGCAGTACATTACATTTCCGTCAGATGTTATTGCCGTAATAATTGCTTTTCCTGCAGCCTTAGCTGTTAATTTACCTGCTGCATCAACTGTTACAACTGCTTCGTTAGAAGATGTCCATTTTACTGTTCCAATTGAAGCTGTTGCATAATCTGGTAAATATGTGATCTTCAGCTGTTCTGTCTTGCCTGGATTTAATGTTACAAATGTTTTGTTTAATACAACCGCCTGTGTAGGAATCTTACCTGTTTCGTCTGTTGTGTAAACTTTGATCGTTTTTGTTGTTGTTCCAGCTTTTAATGTCAGTGTTGCCATCTGACCTTTTGTTCCGGCTTTGATCTTATCTCCTGTAATGGATACTGCTGCCAGATTAGATGATGTGATCGTGCATGCTTCTTTGCTATCTACGAATACACCTTTTGTAAACTGCTGTATTGTTAATTCCTGTCCTTCTTTTAGATACAGGCTGTCGCTTAAGAATGACATTCTTGTCGCTGTGCTTGCTGTTGTTGGCAGATATAATGATTCTAACTGTGCTTTCAGATCATTTAATGCTGTAAAATCTGTCACAGATGTTCCTCTTAGATAGAGTGTTTTTAACTGTTTTAAATTCTTTATGAAACTGATGTCTGTGATGTTTTTGTTGTTTTCGAGATCGATCTTTTCGCAATTGACTGCTTCGGATAAACCTGCTAAATCTGCATTCGTCAGATCTTTATTTTCTAAATTAATAGATTTTACATTTTTGATCTCTTCTGTTGAGATCATTCCATCGTTATTTGCATCTGCCTTTTCTTTTTTTCCATCTTTATCTGCATCTGTCTCTAATGCATCGTATACTTTGTAACTTGTCAGTGGAATGATATCTTTTCCTACGGCTGCTACCTGAATCTCAATCGTTGCTGTATATGTCTTTCCTGCTCTTGCTACTACCGCTTCTACCGTTGCTTTTCCTGCTGCTTTTGGTTCCAGATAGTATGTCTTTGTTCCATCCTGCGCTGTTTCTGTGCGGATATTTAAGATCTTTGTATCTTTTGATGTGATCGTTACTACATCATCTTTTTCCAGATTATTTAACTTGATCTGTTTCTTAAATGCTCCTACACTTACATTTGGATCATTTTTATCAAACTCTGGTGTTGTTGCACTTTTGGCTGTCACATTTACTGGAATCGTTACAAATACTGTTGGTGTTGTTGTACTCTCAACTTTCAAATTCGTCGTTCCTGCTTCTGCTGTATCCACTGCTTCCAGACTTATGGATCCATCTGACTGAACCTGGATTGATTTTAATTTTGCTGTTGTTCCTGCTGCTACTTCCTCAGAATACTTAACATCTTTGCATCCTTTTAAGATTCCTTTTGGAAGGATAGGATCATTTGTTTTGGCTCCTTTTTCTACTGTGATCGGATCTTTCTTGATCAACGCAATTCTGTCTGCTGTGGAAACCTTTGTACCTTCCAGATTGATTTCCTTTAGATTCGTCATAGATTTTAATGCATCAATCTTACTTACATTTGTATTCTTGCTTAAATCTAATTTTTCACAACCAGTTGCATACTGAAGATATGCTACTTCTGCATCTGTCAGACCTTTATCAGAAAGATTGATCTCTGTCTTCGCTGCTAAGTCTGCTTTGGTAAGTGCACCTTCTTCCTTTCCACTAAATACCTGATACATCGTTTGTGAAGTAAATGGAATGATATTATCATCTTTGCTTAAATTAAATTCAAGCTGAGCACTTACTCCATCTAATGGCTTTTTATTCTTTTCAAATGTTGCTATTACAGTAACTTTTCCGCTGTCTTTTAATGCAATCGGCATATACTTCACAACTTCTGTTCCATCTGCTTGTTTGAAAGTCTTTTGTTCAATCTTTAATGCTGTTTGATCAGAAATATTGAAGTTGACTTTATCAAAGTCTTTTGCCTGAGTTCCCTGGAATTCATAATACTTGAAATTTCCTACTGTTACATTCTGGGATTCTGCCGCAAATGAAATCCCACTTGTAACTGTTGGTGTGGTTGTACCTTCCTGTGTCACCGCTGCCTGATTCCCCTGATCTGCTGTTGCCGCCATTACCGTAAATCCGTTGACCGGTATCATAGATATGCTGAGCAGACATGCTAACAGTTTCTTTCTACTCTTGCCATTTAAGTGGCTGAATACTTTCCATCCTTTTTGCATGAAATTCGTCCTCCTTTTCTTCATGTTTGAATCTGCATATTGCTTTGTTTATTATAACACTTTTTTGTGTAGAATGCATAAAAGAGTGATCAATCTGATCACTCTTTTAGCGCATTTTGGGATTATTTAATTTTAATCGTTACAGTTGCTTTCTTTCCACGTACTTTTTTCCGTGGAATCTTAGTCTTCTTCATAAGTGAAAGCTCCCTATTAACTTATTATCCCTATTTACAATTACTATACTTTTTTAATTATACTCCTGCATTAATCTTTATTCAATGTATTTGTTCACATTTTATACACATTTTTCATGCATACAACAACAATAAAAAGACTAGGACAATCAGTTTTGGAAGATGTATATCTATACAATCCAAAACTGACTGTCCTAGTCTTTTGTTCATTAGAGTTTTTATTTAATTATTTTTATATCTAATGCTGTGGCGCTCCATTAGGTTCCAATGTTCCTCCAACCTGTTTCTTCATTCTGAATCGGTAGAAGATGATCGTTGCTAATGTTGACACAACTAAGATTCCAACAAATACTGCAATATCCTGTCCGATCCGTCCATCCATGGATAGTGTGTGACGGAATGCGTGTACTGTATAGCTGAATGGCATATATTTGTGTAATACTGTGTAGAAGTGTGGTGCCATATCCAATGGATATGTTCCTCCGGCTGCACCTAACTGTACGACCATGAATACTAACATGACGTAACTTCCGACACGGTTTAATAACATCTCGCCAAAGCAGATCAATGACATAAATGCCATGGATGCTAAGACGGCCATTCCAAATGTTTTTCCTACGTAATGTGGTTCGAGTCCATTGATTCCCATTAAAACTGCAACCATGATCACTGCCTGCGCAATGGATACTGCTGCCATAACTGTGACTTTGCTTAACCACCACTGAAGTCCACTCTTGACTTCTTCGTTTTTCTCCATTAAAGGATACATTAATGTAAATGCCATACATGCTACGAATAATCCAACGGACATCATATATGGTGCCATTGCGTGACCATTGTTATCAACGTGTGAATATTCTACATTCTTAGCTTTTACTGGTGCGGCAAACATTTTGTTTGTCTTCTTGGTTGCCTTGATACTGTTAACCTGATCTGCTCCTTTTTGTAAGGAATCTTTTAATGTCTTGCTTCCACTCTGAAGTGTTCCGATTCCATTTCCAAGAGTTGTAGATCCTGCTGCTAACTGACTTGATCCACTTGCGATCTGTCCAGCTCCAGATGCTAACTGTCCGGCTCCACTGTTTAATGTATTGTTGTTAGCAACTAAGGCTGCTGTTCCTGATTTCAGTGTTTTTGTTCCTTTGTAAAGTTTTGCTGTTCCTGACTTAAATGTTGGAAGTTTTGAGCTTACCTGACCAATTCCACTATTCAGCTGAGTTGCTCCGCTATTTAATGCTTTGGAATTGTTTGTTAATGTTGTAAGTCCTGTGTTCAGACTTTCAACTCCTGCTGTGTAGTTGGCAATTCCAATCTTTAATCCGCTTGTGCTGTCGTTGATTCCAGATTCTAAGGTTGTCATTCCTGTCTGTACTTTTGTAGCACCTTCTGATAACTGGGTCAACGCCTGGATCATACCCATTGTATCCTGAGTTGTTCCCTGACGGTCTAATGTTGTTTTTACTTCATTTAAGCCTTCATACAGACCATTCATCATCGCTTTTTCGTATCCAGAAAGTGTCTGGGATGATTCTGCAAGTTGCTTAGATGATTTTGCTAAAGAACTAACATATGCTTTCACTGTTGCAAGTTGCTGTTCACTACTTGCGGACTGTGTTTTTGCTGTTGTTTTTGTATCTGCCGCTTTCTGTGCATTTGTATATGTTTCATCAACATTATTTTCAACATCAGATGCTGCGCTATCTACCTCGTCGATTTCAGCTAATAATGCTTTTTTATCTTCTTCGCTTAATTTATCAAGTACAGATGAATTCTTTAACTTGCTTACTTTGCTGTTTAAATCAGATACACTTGACTTTGCATTTGCTGCACTGCTTGCTGCCTTCTTAGCTGTTTCATTGTTTGCTGTCTGTGTTGATGTCTCTGATGCGGTTGATCCAGCAGAAAGCATTTGATTTAATTCATTTAATTTTGTATTAAATGCTTCTAATTGTGTATCGAAATTGCTTCGTTTGCTTATAATTCCATCTTTCTTCGCTTCATTTTCTTTTAACTGAGTTCCAAGTCCATTGGATGTTTCTTTTGTCTGACCCAACAGATTTTTAAGACCTGCTGATAATGTTCCAGTTCCATCTTTTAAATCCTTACTTCCACTGGATAATTTCTCAACACCTGCATTTAATGCTTTATTATTCGCTGCAAGCTGTTTGCTTCCAGCCTGTGCTGTACTGACTCCGTTTGTGTACTGGGAGATTCCTAATTTTAAGGATTTAGAGCCATTGGATAACTGAGTTGCTCCTGTCTGCAGAGCTGCAACTCCATTTTTCAATGTCTTTGTTCCTGATTTTAAAGATTTTGCTCCACTATCAACTTTGGCTACACCTGCTGTGTATGTTTTTAGTCCTACAGAAAGTGATTTTGCTCCATTCTGAAATGTTAATGTGCTGGATGCTAACTTCTTTAAATTCTGTTCGATCGTATCATTTCCAGCTTTCAGCTTCTTCGCTCCGCTTTCGATCTTTTTAGATCCATCTGCTGCTTTCTGGAAACCGCTTCCGGCTGTCTTGATCTGATCAAATACGGTCTTTACATAAGTTTCTGTTACTTTTTCTCTGACTGACTTCTCAATCTTCGCCATGGCACTATCATCCATCTTGGATGCTACATAGTTCGTACCTGGGTTTGTCTTGTATGTCAGTTTCATCTGTTTTGGATTCTTATCCATTAATGTTGTTGCATTCTTTGAGAAATTTTCTGGAATGGAAATGATCATATAGTATTCTCCACTCTTCAATTCTTCCTCTGCTTTCTTGTCACTTACAAAATGAAAATCCAGTGATCCTGAATCTTTCAGATTCTTTACCAGATCATCTCCTACTTGTAATGTTTTTCCCTCGTAATTTACCTTCTTATCGTGATTGACTACCGCTACTGGTAATTGATCTGCATCTCCGTATGGATCCCACATAGAACCAAGGAATACAGATGTATAAATTGCAGGAATCGTAATGATCGCGATCAAAATGATAATCATCCAGGGGTTCTTTGAAATTTTCTGCCATTCTCGTTTTAACATGATCACAGCTGCTCCTTCCTTGCATTTTTATTACTTAAATAGAGGTCATACCTCTTTGAATCATTGGTTATTATATGCACTTCCTTGATAAAAGTCAA
>OCQB01002394.1_pt1 | contig 12582 bp, 10 predicted proteins | sample 1538631 | NCBI WGS metagenome assembly OCQB01 (sample SAMN04571713, study PRJEB22368) | human gut metagenome | biome: human gut; material: stool | host: Homo sapiens | place: Luxembourg | collected 2012-10-19
CGGCGAAGCGCTACGGCGTGAAAAAGGTCGTGCCGAAGATGTCGCGCATGGGGTATCTCGACATCGTGAACCTCACGGGCCTCGACACGGTCATCTCGCCCAAGGCCATCATTGCAAGCCAGATCTCAAGTTACGTCCGCGGCCTTGCCAACTCGCAGGGCAGCGCGGTGGAGAGCCTGCACTATATCCTCGGTGGCGCGATCGAGGCGGTCGAATTCACCGCGACGAGTGCCACGCACTTTCTCGACCGGCCGCTCAGCGACCTGCATTTTCGAAACGGCCTGCTCGTTGCGGCCATCGTGCACAACGGCCGGATGGAGATCCCGAACGGCCATTCCCAGATCCATGCGGGCGACCGCGTGATCGTGGTGGCGAAAAAGCTCTTTTTGCAGGACCTCAACGATATTCTCGGCTGATGTGCCGGCTGCTTGCGGCAAGGAAGTTTCATTATGAACCAAAATCTTATTCTCAGAATCGTGGGCGTCATTCTCTGTATCGAGGCGCTTTGTATGATCCCGCCGCTGCTGCTGAGCGTGTTCGGCGGTGGTGTTGACCAGAGGGCCTTTTTGTACGCGCTGCTTATCTGCGGCGGCGTGGGAGTGCTGCTCTCGCTCATCCGCGCGGACAACGCGCGGCTCCAGACGCGCGACGGCTTTGTCTGCGTGGCACTGTGCTGGATCGCGCTGAGCGTGTTCGGCGCGCTGCCGTATTTTTTCAGCGGCAGCTGCAGCTTTATCGACGCCATTTTCGAGACCGTCTCCGGCCTGACGACGACCGGCGCGTCCATCTTCCCGTCGCCTGCGTCGCTGCCGCAGGGCATCCAATTCTGGCGCGCGCTCACGCAGTGGATGGGCGGCATGGGTATCCTCGTTTTGATGCTGGCGCTGCTGCCCAAGCTCAGCGAGGGCAGCGTGAACCTGATGAAAGCGGAATCTCCAGGCCCCATCAGCACAAAGCTCCGCCCCCGCACGGGTGAGACGGCGCGCATCCTGTACCGCATCTACATCGCGCTCACCGTGGCGGAGGCGCTGCTGCTGCGCATTGCGGGCCTCCCGCTGTTCGATGCGATCACCACGGCGCTGACGACGATCTCTACCGGCGGCTTTTCCATCCGGGATGCGAGCATCGCGTATTATCAGTCGCATCTTGTCAACTGGATCCTCATTTTCTTCATGTTTGCCGCAAGCGTGAACTTTACGCTCCTCTACCTCTGCGTGACGCGCCGCTTCCGCGAGGCGCTCAAGAGCGAGGAGCTGCGCGTTTACTCGCTGGTCGTGGTCAGCGCGTCGGCAATGATCGCGGCGGACCTGATCGTGCGCACGGGGCGCGACATCGGCTCGGCCATCGAGAATGCGGCCTTTCAGGTAACAACGCTCATTTCAACGACCGGCTACTGCACGGAGGATTTTGACCTCTGGCCGCAGTTCTGCCGCTGTATCCTCGTGCTGGTGATGCTTTTCGGCGGCTGCGCGGGCTCTACGGCGGGCGGCGTCAAGGTCTCGCGCATCGTGCTTTTGTGCAAGTCGCTGCGGCGTGATCTACGGCGCGTGATGCACTCGCGCGAGGTGCGCCCCATCACGCTCGACGGACATCGCGTGACGGAGGAGACCGTCTCGTCCGTTTCGGTCTTCTTCTTCACCTATATCTCGATTTTGCTGCTTGGCACGCTGATTTTGTCGCTTGACAACATCGACTTTACCGCGGCGTTCACCGCCTCGCTCACGGCCATCAGCAACGTGGGCCCGGGCCTTGGCGCAGTGGGACCGACGTGCAACTTCGGCTTCCTCTCCGGCATCAGCAAGCTCACGATGAGCGCCATCATGCTGCTCGGCCGTCTTGAGATCATGCCGCTGCTTGTCCTCTTGATGCCCTCTGTCTGGCGCAGAAAATAAAAGAAAATCAAAAAGGGTGGATTGCAATTTTGCAATCCACTCTTTTTGAAAAGGATTCGCTGCGCTTCGTGCCTTGCCGCTCGCAGCGCGGCTGCGACACACGCTCCGCGCAAAGAGTAAATTCCGACGCGCCTGTCGTCGGAATTTACGATCAAACAGATTTCGCGTCTGCGGACGCGAAACTCTGCGAGGCGGTTTGCCTCCATTTTAGCAGCAGGGCCGAGTTTGTGATGACAAGCACGCTGCCTGCGTTATGGACCAGCGCGCCGACAACAGGGTTCAGTGTGCCGGTGATGGCGAGCACGATGGCGATGAAGTTGAGCGTGAGCGAGAATGTTATATTGAGCTTGATGGTGCGCATCATGCGCTTGGAGAGCGCGATGAGGTGCGGCAGCTCCGTGACTTCGTCGTCGACGAGCGCGATATCCGCGGCGTCCACGGCGATGTCGCTGCCCACGCCGCCCATTGCGATGCCGACATCGGCGGCCTGATAGGCGCGGATGTGGGCGAGCTTGTCCTCGGGCAGGCAGTTTGCGTGCACCTCGCCGATGTGGAGCTGCGCGGCAATGGCCGCGGCGGCGTTCTGATGGTCACCCGTGAGCAGCACGGGCTGGACCTGAAGCGCGGAGAGCCGGTTGATCATGCCAGCACTGTCCTCACGGATTGTGTCGGACAGGGCGAGGAAGCCCGCGAACACGCCGTCCACGGCGGCGTAGGCGACGGTGCAGCCCTGCGAGAACTGGACAACAGCGGCCTTAGCGGCCTCTTCGGGAATGGCGATGCGGTGCTCGGCGAGAAGCTCCGCGTTACCCGCGAGGAGGGTTTTACCGTCAACGCAAGCGGAGACGCCGCGCCCCGGCACCATCTGGAAGTTTTCGGCCTCGCCCGTCTCCTGTTGACAGCAGCGGGTGATGGCCTTGCCGAGCGGGTACTCAGAATAGCGCTCCGCCGTGGCGCAGAGGCGGTAGAACTCGTTATCGGAGAGGGAGGGCAGCGCGCTGTGCACCAGAACGACCTTCGGCGTGCCGTAGGTCAGCGTGCCGGTCTTGTCGAAGGAGATCTTCTTCACGGCGGCGAGACGCTCAAGCGCGTCGCCCTCGCGGACGAGAAAGCCGTGCTTCGTCGCCTTGCCGATGGCGGCCATGATGGCAGTCGGCGTTGCCAGCACAAGCGCGCAGGGGCAGAAGACGACCAGAATCGTCACCGCGCGGATGATCTCACCGGAGATGAGCCACGTCAGCGCCGCGGCGGTCAGGGCAATGACGACGATCCATGTCGCCCAGCGGTCGGATAGACCGACGATCTTGGCCTTGTCCGCGTCGGCGGACTGGACAAGGCGGATCATGCGCTGGATGGAGCTGTCCTCGCCAACCTTTGCGGCCTTCATCTCGAAAGCGCCGAACTGGTTGACCGTGCCGGAGGAGACCTCGTCGCCGATGCCCTTGTCGACCGGCAGCGATTCACCCGCCATAACGGCCTGATTCACAGATGTCTGGCCCGATACGATCTCTCCGTCGACGGGGATGGTCTCGCCGGGCAGCACGCGCAGCAGGTCGCCGACCTTGACGGCCTCGGCGGGGACGGCCGTTTCCTTTCCGCCCAAGATGACGCGCGCGGTCTGCGGTGTCAGATGGACGAGCTTTTCGATGCCCGCGCGGGCGCGGGCGACGGTCAGCTCTTCGAGAAGACCGCCGAGCTGCATGATGAACGCGACCTCACCCGCGGCGAAGTCTTCACCGATGCAGACCGACGCGATCAGCGCGAGCGAGACGAGCACGTCTGCCTTGATGTCGAACGCCGTGACAAGACCGATGACGGCCTCTAAAATGATGGGGATGCCGCAGAGGATGATCGCGGCCCACGAGGCGTCGAACGGCAAGGGGACGAGATCAAAAATGCTGACGATCAGCGCGATGCCGGAGATCACGAGCAGTGTGATATCTTTTTTTGTGCCGCCCAGCTCTAAAAAATGCTCCAGCTTTTCCATTGCCAGTTTCACGGAAGTGACCCCCTTCTGTACCATAGGGGGTATGGGCTTATTATACATATGGGCGTATAGGTTGCAAAGCGCGCAAAAAGAGAGAAGCAGCACAAAACTGCTTCTCTTCTTTCGTGCAATTCTACTGAAAACGGGCGCGTGAGAGGGTTTATCTCCTGCTCAGCTCATGTTCGAAAAGCGCTCGACCGCCTTCGTAAAGTTCTCGATCGTTTTGTCCGCGTCGCCGTGCTCGATGCCGTCACGCACGCAGTGCTTGATGTGCCCCTCAAGCACGACCTTGCCGCAGCCGTGCAGCGCGGATTTGGCCGCATTGATCTGCGCAAGAATATCCTCGCAAGGGACGTCCTCGTCCACCATGCGGTCAATGGCCTGCACCTGACCGATGATCTTTTTGAGCCGACGGTGCAGATTGTCGGCGTCCATACACTGTTTCATCGTTTGACCTCCATACCTGTTGGGGTATCTGCATTGTGCACTCTGCGCCGCGATTTTGCCAATATGCGCTGCCGCGCCGGTTTTGTGCGCCTTTGGCGAAAAAATGGCGTTTTGCGGCAATTTTCTCTTCCTCCGCGGTGTTGCAGAGCATAAAAAAGTGTGATAGGATATATTAGAAATAGCATGACCGGCGGCCATATTGCCGCCGGAGCGATTTTGAGGTATCTGAATGAAGAAAAGCGACAAAACACCCAAGCAGACCCACCGCCGCGCGGACCCGAACGTCATGGGCCTCCACGCGGATGTGGTGGAGCAGAATATCACCGAGACGCTGGAAACGAACTACATGCCTTACGCGATGTCCGTCATCGTTTCGCGCGCCATTCCGGAGATCGACGGTTTCAAGCCCTCGCACCGAAAGCTCCTTTACACGATGTACAAGATGGGGCTTCTCACCGGCGCGCGCACGAAGAGCGCGAACATCGTCGGACAGACGATGCGCTTAAACCCCCATGGCGACGCCGCGATCTACGACACGATGGTGCGCCTTTCCAAGGGCTACGGCGCGCTGCTGCACCCGTTCGTCGATTCGAAGGGCAACTTCGGCAAGGTCTACTCGCGCGACATGGCGTGGGCGGCCAGCCGATACACCGAGGCGAAGCTCGCGCCCATCTGCGCCGAACTCTTCCGCGACATCGACTCTGACACCGTCGATTTTGTCGACAACTACGATAACTCGATGAAAGAGCCGGCGCTGCTGCCAACAACGTTCCCGAATATCCTGGTCTCGGCCAACCAGGGCATCGCGGTCGGCATGGCGAGCCAGCTGTGCGGCTTTAACTTGGGCGAGGTCTGCGACACGACGATCGCCTTTTTGAAAAATCCTGAGGTGCGCATCAGCGAAACGCTGCTCGCGCCCGACTTCCCGACCGGCGGCGAGGTCCTGTACGACCCGCGCGCCATCGAGGACATCTACAACACCGGCCGCGGCGGCGTAAAGGTGCGCGCCCGCTGGCGCTACGACAAAAAAGAAAATCTCATCGAAATTTATGAAATTCCCTACACCACCACGACAGAGGCCATCATGGACAAGGTCGCCGAACTCATCAAGGCGGGCAAGGTCAAGGAAATTTCCGACATGCGTGACGAGACCGACCTCTCCGGCCTCAAGCTGACGATCGACTTAAAGCGCGGTGCCGACCCCGACAAGCTGATGCAGAAGCTCTTCAAGTCGACGACACTGCAGGATACGGCGTCGTGCAACTTCAACGTCCTGATCGGCGGCATGCCGCGCGTGATGGGCGTGCGCGAGCTTTTAGACGAGTGGTGCGCGTGGCGCACCGAGAGCGTCAAGCGCCGCGTGTACTTCGTGCTCAAAAAGCGGCAGGACAAGCTGCACCTCTTAAAGGGCCTTAAAAAGATCCTGCTCGACATCGACAAGGCCATCAAGATCATCCGTGAGACGGAAAAGGAGGCCGACGTCGTGCCGAACCTGATGATCGGCTTCGGCATCGACCAAATCCAGGCGGAATACGTCGCCGAGATCAAGCTGCGCAACATCAACCGCGAATATATCCTAAAGCGCGTGGAGGAGACGGCATCGCTCGAGGCGGAGATCGAAGACCTCGAAGATACGCTCGCGCGCCCGTCGCGCATCCGCAAGATCATCGTCAGCGAACTTGAGGACGTGCGCAAAAAGTACGCCGAGCCCCGCCGCACCGGCATCCTCTACGACTATGCCGAGGACGCCGAGAGCGAGGAGGACGCCATCGAGGACTATCCCGTGACGCTGTTTTTGTCGCAGCACGGGTACTTTAAAAAGATCACGCCGCAGTCGCTGCGAATGTCCGGCGAGCAGAAGTTCAAGGAGGACGACGCGCTCAGCATGAGCGTGGAGAGCTCCAACGCCGCCGAGCTGATGTTCTTCACCGATAAGGCGCAGGTCTACAAGACGCGCGCGAGCGACTTTGCCGACGGCAAGGCGAGCCAGCTGGGTGACTACTTACCCGCCAAGCTCGGCATGGACGAGGGCGAGAGCGTCATGGGCATGGTGCTGCCGGGCGACTACAGCGGCTATATGATCTTCTTCTTTGAAAACGGTAAGGCCGCAAAGGTCGAGCTGTCGGCCTACAAGACGACCTCGAACCGCCGCCGCCTGACCGGCGCTTACAGCGACAAGAGCCCGCTCAAAGCGCTGTTGCATCTCAAGGAAGACCGCGAGATCGCCGTCTATTCGACAGAGCCGCGCGTGCTGATCGTCAACACGGCGCTTCTTGGTGAGAAGACGACGCGCACGACGCAGGGCGTCGCGCTTTTGACGCTCAAAAAGAAGTACGTGCTCGACACGGTGCGCTTCCCGGAGGAGACCGGCATCACCGACCTTGCCCGCTACCGCGGCCGCAGCATTCCCGCGACGGGCGCGCTGCTCAAGACGGAGGACAGCGACGACAAGCAGCTCTCGCTGATTTGACGTCGGAAGCCTGAGAGAAACATATGAGGGGAGAAAATTTATGAAAAATAAAAAACTGCGCGAGCAGATGAAAAGCTATATCATTGTCACGCTTGCCTGCGTGCTGTATGCCTTGTCGTTCGATTGGTTCTATGCACCGAATGGCTTTACGGTCGGCGGCTTTACGGGTATTTCGCAGATCATTAACTTTTTTGCACCCATTCTGCCGGTCGGTACGATGGTCATCGTGCTCAATGTGCCGCTTTTTATCGTGGGACTTAAAAAATTCGGCTTCGCATTTTTGTGCAAGTCCATCTACACGATGACGCTGAGCTCCATTTTGATCGACGTTGTCGCGGCCATCCACGAGTTTGCGCCCATGGACCCGCTGCTTGCGTGCCTGTACGGCGGCGTGACGCTCGGCATCGCCTCAGGCCTGCTGTTCCGCGAGGAGACGACGACGGGCGGCTCGGAGCTCGGCGCGTGGATCGTGCGGTCGCACGTTGAGCGCCTGTCGATCGGCAACATCTGCCTCGGCATCGACCTGACGATCATTCTGATCTACGCCGCGGTGTTCCACAGCCTCAACAACGCGCTCTACGGCGCGCTCGCGCTCTATATCACGACGAAGGTGCTCGATCTGGTCGTCTACGGCCAGAACACGGCAAAGGTCGCCTACATCATCAGCGACAAGTATGAGGAGATCATGCAGGAGATGCTGCGGCGCGACATGGGCGTGACGCTCCTGAACGGCAAGGGCGGCTACACGGGCGCGGAGCGTCCGCTGCTGTTCTGCGCCATCCGCAAGAAGGAAGCGGTTTCGATCAAGCGCTATATCAAGGAGCTCGACCCCGACGCCTTTTTCATCGTCTGCGACGCGAGCGAGGTGCTCGGTGAGGGCTTTGGCGAATACGACCCGCAGGGCCTCTAAGGATATCAGGATACAAGGAGGAAGCAGGAATGGATCTTACGACGGTGGAGAAGAATCTCAAAGAGCGCGGCTTCAAGGTAGCTGCCTTCGCGACGGCGAAGGAAGCGGCGGACTATCTGAACGCGCAGATCGACGGAGAGAGCGTGTCGTTCGGCGGCAGCATGACGCTCTCTCAGATGGGGCTTTTTGAAAGCCTCGGCAAGCACAACAAGATGTTCAGCCACTGGAACGTGCCCGACGGCATGAACGCTGCCGAGGTGCTCAAAAACGCCTCGACGTGCGACAACTACCTGCTCTCGGCCAACGGCCTTGCCGAAACGGGCGAGATCATCAACATCGACGGGACGGGCAACCGTGTGTCCTCGTCACTCTATGGCCACAAGAGGGTGTGGTTCGTCGTCGGCAGCAACAAGATCGCGCCGACCTATGACGAAGCGCTCTGGCGCGCCCGCAACATTGCTGCACCGAAAAACGCGCAGCGCCTCGGCGTGAAGACGCCGTGTGCCGTGAACGGCGACCGCTGCTACGACTGCAAGAGCCCGCAGCGCATCTGCCGCGGCCTTGTCGTGCTGTGGGAGGCCATCCGCAGCTGCGAGACCGAGGTCGTGCTCGTCGACGAGCCGCTTGGCTACTGAGAAAGAGAGATTTCGCCCAAAAGGAGGGAGCGCCGTGCGCAAAAAGTTCATTCCGCTTTCGCTGGCGCTCTGCCTGACGCTCTCGGGCTGCGGCGGCAACGTCGTGCTTGAGCGTTCCTACAGCGTTTCCACGCCGCACAGCGAGGTCTACTGGGAAAACGAGGGTGCGGACACCCTGCGCGCCGACAGCTATCAGGACCTCGTCAACGCATTGCTGCTGCTCCTTGGCGAGCACAGCGAGGAAGGCGTTGTGCGTATTTACAGCGAGGAAGACGCCGCGGCCATGGCCGAGCAGGCCTGTAAGGAGGTGCAGGAGGAGACGGCGTTGGGCGCGTATCTTCTTGACTACATCAGCTACACCGACACGCAGGAGCGCGCCTATTACGAGATGCACGTGCGCCTCGGCTACCGCCGCACGGCGGAGGAGCAGGCGGGCATTGTCACCGCGACGAGCACCGAGGCGCTGCCTGACCTTCTGCGCCTGACGGCGCGCGAGGGTTCGCTCAGCCGTATCGCCGTGCGCTTCACGTACTTCACCGCGGACCGTGACGGCATCCGCGACATGGTACGATCTGTGCAGGAGGAGGTCGACACCGGCTTTACTGAGCCGTGGCAGGTGAACTTCTACCCCGATACCGACGATGTCGGCATTGTCGAGGTCGTGCTGCGGGAAGCGTAAAAAAGGATAAGAAAAGAGCCTGAACAAAGCGTTCAAGCTCTTTTTGTGCTTTATAGGGGAGAGAGAAAACGTTAGGAGAGGATCGCGCGGTCGTTGGCGAACTCGTCGCCGCTGGCCTTCGTGAACTGCTCAAGAAGATCGGGCACGGTCAGCTTCTTCTTCTCCTCGCCCGCAATGTCGAGGATGACGTGGCCGTCGTGCAGCATGATGAGGCGGTTGCCGTACTGAATGGCATCGCGCATGTTGTGCGTGATCATCAGCGTGGTGAGCTGGCCATCGCGCACGATGCGGTCGGTGAGCTCCATGACCTTGGCGGCGGTCTTCGGGTCGAGTGCCGCGGTGTGCTCATCGAGCAGCAGCAGCTTGGGGCGCTTGAGCGTTGCCATCAGCAGCGTGAGCGCCTGACGCTGGCCGCCGGAGAGCAGGCCCACGGGGTTTTTCATGCGGTCCTCAAGGCCCATGCCGAGCTGCTTGAGCTGCTCGGCGAAGAACTCCTTGTCCTTCTTGCTGATGCGGCTGAACGGATTGCCGTGCGCCGCGCGCAGGTACGCGAGCGCAAGGTTTTCTTCGATCGTCATGCTCGGCGCGGTGCCGCGCAGGGGGTCCTGAAAGAGACGCCCGATGCGGCGGGAGCGCTCGTGCTCGGGCATGAAGGTGATGTCCTTGCCCGCGAGCGAAATGCTGCCCTCGTCGGCATAAAAGCTGCCCGCGATGGCGTTGAAGAGCGTCGACTTGCCTGCGCCGTTCGAGCCGACGATGGTGACGAAATCGCCCTCGTCCAAATGCAGGGAAAGGGAAGAAAGCGCCTTTTTTTCATTCACCGTGCCGGGGTTGAAGGTCTTGGAGAGATTTTGAATGTCCAGCATCTTACACGCCCTCCTTATTTCTGGCGGCCATTTTGCGCTTCTGGAACGTCGCCCACTTCTGGATGCTCGGCGCGGCGATGGCCAGCGCCACAATGATGGCCGTCAGGAGCTTCAGACACTCGACGGGCACGATCTTCGTGTAGAATACGATGGCGTAGATGAAGCGGTAAACGATCGAGCCGAGAATCGCGGCGATGACGCCCTTTTTGACGCTTCTGCGCCCGAGCAGCGTCTCGCCGATGATGAGGCAGGCGAGGCCGATGACGACGATGCCCGTGCCGGAGTTGATGTCCACAGTCTTCTGATACTGGCCGACGATCGCGCCGGAGAGCGCCGTGAGCATGTTGGCAAGGCACAGGCCGACCGTGATCGTGAACGACGGATTCAGGGACGAGGCGCGCACCATGTCGGGGTTATCGCCCGTGGCGCGGATGGAAAGACCCATGCGCGTGCCGAGAAACAGCACCAGCAGAAGACCGGCCAGAAGCGTGACAAACGCTGCGAGCAGCAGCTCGTACCACTCGCCGCCGATGCCGGTCTCGCGCAGCATCGTGAAGACGGTCTTGCCGCCAAGCAAGCTCTGGTTGGATTTCCAGCCCATGGCCATCAGGTTCACGGTGTAAAGGCCGGTGTTCGTGACGATACCGGCGAGGATCGACGGCACGCCGAGCTTCGTCTGCAAAAACGCGGTGACAAAGCCCGCGCACGCGCCCGCGAGCATCGCGGCGAAGATGGCGAGGACAGGGTGTCCCGCGGCCGTCACGGTGACGGACACGGCCGCGCCGAGGACGAAACAGCCGTCGGTCGTCAGATCGGCGATGTCGAGGATGCGGTAGCTTAAAAACAGCGCCATCGCGACCAGGGCGTAGAGGAAGCCCAGCTCAAGGGCGGTCTGCGTGATGATGAGCATGGGGAAATTCTCCTTTCAGGCCAATTTCCCCCGACGGAGGGTCGGGGGAAAGGCAGTTCATTTGCGGGGAAACGGTTTTCTTAGTCCTTGGTGGTCGTGACCTCGACGACGGTGCCCATGCTGTCGAAGCAGGAGTAGTCAAGGCTCATCGCGGCTGCGGTGTCGGTGTTGACGGTGATGATGCCGCCGTCCATCAGGTAGTAGTCCTCCATGGCGTCCATGCCGTCGGTGATGGCGGAGTAGGCGAGGTCGGCGGTCTTGGCGCCGAGGTCGGTGTAGTTCACGCCGCAGGTGGCGTAAGCGCCGTTGCGGACGAAGGAGTCAGCGCCGGTGTAGTGGGGGATGCCGGCCTTGGCGAGGTCCTCATAGATGGCGAGCTCGGCGGCCATGATGACGTTGTCAGTCGGGGTGAAGACGGCGTCCACACCGTCGGCGATCAGCGCGGAAGCGGCAGCGACGACTTCGTCGTTCGTGTTTGCGGTCTGCTCAACGTACTCGATGCCCTTGGCGTCGAGGTAGGCCTTCGCGTCGGCGATGGGCTTGGTGGAGTTGGGCTCAGAGAGGGAGTAGAGCAGGCCAACCTTGGCGACGTCCGGGTTCTGGGCGAACATCATGTCCATGATGAAGCTGGTGTTCAGCGCGTCGCTCGTGCCGGTCACATAGTCGATGCCTGTCAGGCTCGCGGCCTCGGGATCGGAGACGGCGGCATAAACAACGGGGGTCTTGGTGTCCTCAGCGGAGAGGGCAGAGATCTGCGCGGCGGTCGTCGCGATGGGGATGATGGCGTCGACCTGATCGGCGATCGCCTGATCGGACAGCTGCTTTAAGATGGTCTGATCGTTCTGGCCGGAGGTGATGTCGTACTCGATGGTCACATTATTGTCGGCTGCGATCTTGTCGAGCTCGGCGGCCACAGCGTTTGCGATCTCGTCGAGAGAGGCGTGGTCGAGCTGCTTGATGATGGCGACCTTGTAGGTCTTGCCGCTTTCGTCGCCGCCCTGCTGGGCGTCGTTGCTGCTGTCGTCGCTCTTGCTGCCGCACGCGGCCAGAGACAGGGTCATCGCACCGGCGAGGGCCAGGGTCAGAAGCTTTTTCACCATGTTGTTTTTCATTTTTGTTTTCCTCCAAATTTATTTGATTTCGGGTGGCAGATGAGGTCCTGGTTTGCCGGAACAGGAGGAATATAAAGAAAAAAGACCTTCATCCCATACACATGGGACAAAAGTCATCAAACTTCTGCGATACCACCCAAATTGACGTTTTGTAAAACGCCCGCTCGCTTACGCGCACCATCATACGCGCCCCGATGGATAACGGGTGGGATACCCGTCGGTCCCTACTTGACTTCCGCCGTTCGGTCCGCCCTCTGAAGTCCATTCACCGACCGTCCGCCGCCCCGATCACACCACCCGGGACTCTCTTTGTGCTTATCTGCATCGGCTACTTCTCTCCGTCATAGGTTTGAAGCTCTTCACTTGTTGGTTGCATTATAGCACGCGGGGCCCACTTGTCAAGTGGGTTTTTCAAAAAAAGTTGCACTTTTTTGATTTGCCCAACGGGTGAGGGAGTTTCCCGCGCACGGCGCGGGAGGGAGAGGCAGCGCCGATGGCGCTGCACGGATAAGGGGGCCATTCTCTCACGTGAGAGAATGGCCCCCTTAGACCCCCAAGAGAACGCAAGGGGCGCTGCCCCTTGACCTCCGACATTGGCAGTTTGTAGCTTGAATGACTGCACGCGCTGCGCAATGTAAGTGCGGTGTACATGGCTTCGCCATGAATCCCTGCGA
>OCQB01002398.1_pt1 | contig 12569 bp, 9 predicted proteins | sample 1538631 | NCBI WGS metagenome assembly OCQB01 (sample SAMN04571713, study PRJEB22368) | human gut metagenome | biome: human gut; material: stool | host: Homo sapiens | place: Luxembourg | collected 2012-10-19
TAGAACACCGTCGGTACATAGAGGGCGTAGTTTGCCCTCATGTACCGCTACGAGTATTCTTCTAAGCGGAAGCGGTCCCGAATGGAAAAATAGGAGCTTATTTTTCTAATAAAAGCAAAACTATAAAAATTTTTGTTGACATGCTATTGATATTTTGTTATCATTAACCTACCCGTGAGGGAGTAGTTTGCACGAGCTTAATTTGTGTGATATGTCAACATACTGTCCGCTTTGTGGTCTGGCATATCTTAATGAACGAGACTCATGTATGGCACGCCATACTTGTGTCTTTTTTTATTTTCAAGGTAACTATTCAGGACCAATGTTTGACATGGATGGATCGTCGTGCTTGCACGTAAGAGACATTCATTGGCAAACATTGGGCCGAATAGGGCTCCCCACTCCTATATGAGCATTTTTAGCCTTGACAAAGGCGAGAAAGAACACGCAGTGTTCGTAAATGCGAATAGAGGGTGGGGATGCCTGAATAGTTACTTCCAAACTGGTAACTATTCAGGACTAATGTTTGACATGGATGGATCGTCGTGCTTGCACGTAAGAGACATTCATTGGCAAACATTGGGCCGAATAGGGCTCCCCACTCCTATATGAGCATTTTTAGCCTTGACAAAGGCGAGAAAGAACACGCAGTGTTCGTAAATGCGAATAGAGGGTGGGGATGCCTGAATAGTTACTTCCAAACTGGTAACTATTCAGGACTAATGTTTGACATGGATGGATCGTCGTGCTTGCACGTAAGAGACATTCATTGGCAAACATTGGGCCGAATAGGGCTCAAAATTCTTAACAAGTAGGAGAAAAAATATGGATTTATTAACAATTTTAGTCCTTGGCATCGGGTTGTCCATGGATGCCTTTGCCGTATCAATCTGCAAGGGGTTATCCCTTTCCAAACTTACCGCTTCCAAATGCCTTATCGTCGGCGCATGGTTTGGTGTTTTTCAGGGGATTATGCCACTGACCGGTTATTTACTGGGAAGTCGTTTTGAACATTATGTAGATACGTTTTCTGCGTGGATTGCCTTTTTCCTTTTGGTGCTGATCGGTGCCAATATGATTCGTGAATCACTTTCCGAAGAGGAAAATACTTCCAATGCCGAATTTGGATTTAAAACCATGTTTTTTCTGGCAGTAGCTACCAGCATTGACGCACTGGCGATTGGCATTACCTTTTCCTGTATTCCGGTTGTCATCACAAGGACTTTAAGCCGCACTGCCAATACTCTTCTCGCCTGTCTTTTGATCGCGTGCACGACATTTCTCATTTCCGTCGGCGGCGTAAAGATTGGAAATGTATTTGGGACACGCTATCAGAAAAAAGCAGAAATTACCGGAGGTATCATCTTAATCTGCCTCGGTATTAAAATACTGATCGAACATTTTTAATGATATCCCATGGCTAGAACCGTAAAGTCTTTTTTGCGGTTCCCTTTTGCCATCCGAATTTCAATCGTATGTACCTTTTTTGCTTCTTCATTTATGGCAAGTACAATCCTTGCATTGTTCCACCCATCTTTATCATAGCCATTGACCGTTTTGATTTTCTTTCCGTCCACGAAAATATCCGCTTTCCCGGTATGACTGTTTTTCGATAACTTGTACACCACCAAAAATTTATTGCAACTTACTTTGATTTTCAACGGCTTCTTGGAATTTTTCTTTTTGTGTTTCCAATTATAAGGAAATTTATCCTTGCCATTAAAACGAAAGATTCCGGTTCTTTCATCTTTTGTCTTAAACCCGCCTGCGCTGACTTTTTTAATCTCCTGCTTTTTCCCTTTTTTGTTTTTTTTCACACTATGTGTGGTAAGCATTTTCAATGTTTCAAAACCATCTGTCTTATACGGTTTTACTTTTGAAACGTCCTCAATCTTGTCCTTTTGCGGCATCTGACAGTCCACTTTTTCAAACAGATTAGCGATACAGTCTGCCATAAATGCGTGGCCTTGATTGGTTGGATGCCAGTAATCATGAAAAAACCAATCTGAAAAATCCGGATTCGAAAACTGACTTTTTACGCCGTTTTTAATACTGATCATCGGTAGTCCATAATATTTTCCATAAGGTATGTAAGTATCCTGCATATTAAAATTATCTCGAAATACAGAGAAAATCAAAACCACAGCGCTTCCGGATTTCATGGCACGCCGGATCAAGCCCTCGTAGGCGCCGCCTTTCGTGCACTCTTCACGGTCATTGACGGCAAATTCCAAAAATAAAATGTCCGGTCCTTTTCCCGTTTTTATTTTCGACTCAACATCTCTATGATAACGAATCGCCCCCAGAGAAGATGGCGTTCCACTCATTCCAGCATTGATAAATTCTGCATTGTGAAACAGGCTGTATTTATTTGTAAATTTTTTCCAGGATTTTTCTGCATAACATTTCCTATTCGGACCGGCTCCTACCCCTTCCGTGATTGAGCCGCCAAGATATGCAATCGTCACTTTTTTGCCGGTGCGGGCTTTTTCAAGCACGTTCTTTAGACGGGCATTATTTCCCGTCGAAACCAAGGAGTCCGAAACCATCGTCGCATACTCCTGCTTACTAATATTTAATGTATAAGCTTCTGCCTGCTTTGGTGTACTGCACAGCCAAACGCATATGAGCACCCAAAGACACGGCAGACCTGCCTTTTTTACTATATTCATCCTTGTTTCCCCGTTTTCTTCGTTCGTATCCACCATCTTACTCTTTTCAAAAACGAATGTCAATACATTCTCATTTTGTATCCTGTAATCCGTATAAACCGCTCTTTTGACCTAAATGGCGCTTTTCCCTTTCAGACCATACGCCCGCGACAATTCTTTTGACCCAAAGTGGCTGTTTTCCCCTTTAGACCATATGCCCGCGACAATTCTTTTGACCTAAATGGTGTTTTTCCCTTTAGACCATACGCCCGCGACAATTCTTTTGACCTAAATGGCGTTTTTCCCTTTCAAACCATATGCCCGCGACAATTCTTTTGACCCAAAGTGGTGTTTTTCCCTTTCAGACCATACGCCCGCGACAATTCTTTTGACCTAAATAGCGCTTTTCCCTTTCAGACCATACGCTCGCGACGACAATAAAAAAGCCGGATCTAAATTGAGGGACATTCTCATTTTGTATCCTGTAATCCGCAAAAACTATCGATCGGATCTTTTCCGACAAAGGCATCCGCTCCGCTCGAAAGCGCCTCGATCAGTTTTTCCAATGTATTTTCTTTGGCATCATAGATATTAATATACGTACGCACTTGCGGGATGTCCGAAAGCATCGTCGGTTGTCCGCATCCGACTGCGATCACAGGTACTTCAAATACATACCACGGAATTTCACCGCCGCCTTTCGACATCCCGAAACTTGGCCTGCCCGCCATCACATCGCAAAGCGTGATCACAAGATCTGCCTGTTCACGAAATTCTGAGATGGCATTCTTTCCGGCAAAATAAATATTCAGATCCGGTTTTTCTCCTTTCAAAGCCTTCTGTTTCATCTGGTCAAGCGGACTTTCGTAAACATACGCATCGTATCCGCGTTCGCATAATTTTTGTTTGACTGTCTCTGCCGGATTTTTTCCTTCCATGCCGCACAATTTCAGCAGTTCCACCATCCCCGTCTCATGTCCTTTAATGTGCACGATCATAACTTTCTTATATTTTTCCGGCGAAATCGGCAGCACATCTTTGTCTTTATATTTCACAAGCGTAAGGCTTTTTTCGCTGATCTCACTCTGCTTTTTCTTAAATTCTTCATTTCCGAGTACCCTGTCCAGTGTATCTTTCTCCGGAACCATCTCTGCCGCACTTTTCTTATGAAGCTGTAGGTGCGCCTTAATTCCGAGGATTCTTGTCAGGGCTTCCGTCATCCGCTCTTCCGAGATCACCCCTCTCTGATAGGCGGTAAGCATCGTCTGAAAATCTTCCTGCGGATCATTAAAAAACAGGAACATATCACAGCCGGCATTGATGGCACGCGGAAGCATCTCTTTTCGCGTCATCTGGTTTGTCATCGCCACCATATGGGAAGCATCAGTCACTACGACCCCCTGAAATCCCAGTTTATCACGCAAAAGCGTCGTCATCAATGTTTTGTTCAATGTCGCAGGCATCCACACTTCCTCTTCCGGCAGTTCCGGGGCAAGTTCGCGTACATATTCGGGAAGCATGATATGACCGCCCATAATCCCTTCGACTCCATTTTCAATCAGTTCTTTGTAAACCATGCCATACGTCTCGTCCCAGTGTTTTGGCGAAAAATCATTGACATGATTGGACAGGTGGGCATCACGGTAATCCACACCATTTCCCGGAAAATGTTTTGCCACACAAGCAAAATCCGTATTCTGGTGCGCACCCCTCACATATTCGACACTGCATTTTTTTACCATTTCCGGATCATTGGAAAAGGCTCTTGTCGAAATTTCGGTATTCATCGGATTGTAATAGATATCGCAGACCGGTGCAAATGCCATATTGCACCCGATTGCCGCCGCTTCTGCATTTCCCATGCGCCCCATGTCTTCCGCGTAATCATGGTTTCCTGTCGCTCCAATCTTCATGCCATTGCCGATATACGTGCCATCCGTGCATGCACCATCGCCGCCGGATTCCGTATTGCAGGCGATAAACAACGGAATCTTGCTGTTTTCCTGCAAAATGCGGTTCTGCTTCCATACCTCCCGCGCCGGTGCCGGATTGTAGCGACAGCCTCCGAGATGATACGTCTGTATCAATTCAATCAGATCTTCCTCTTTTTGTGATGAGGTCAATTGGAAAAATAATTGTCCTACCTTTTCTTCGTCGTTCATTGCGGCAATCGTCTCGTGAACCCAGTCACAATCTTCTTCTGTCAAAAAAAATGGATTTGCTCTCAGATCAATATTCATTTTCTTTCATCCCTTTCTAAATTTTGATAAAACTGTCTTTCATATTTCTGCTGCATCTCTTTTGTATAATTTCCATTCAGCCACGCCGGAAATGCACTTTCTCTTCCTTCCTGCCATGACTCCTCTTCTTTTCCGGCAAGAATTGGGAAAAATGGGATCCCCGCAACATCAGCACTTTCCTTATCGCCCAAAGCATCTCCGACCATCAAAACATGAGATGATTCGTATCCCAATGCACATACTTTTTTGAGGCACTCGCACTTTGTTCCCTTCTCTTGTGTCATACACTCTGTAACATAGTTTAATACACTTGCCTCTTCCCATTCACGGCATACCGCCTCCCGATTTGCTGACGAAATGATATAAATATCTGTTTCTTTACATATTCTGGAAATGATGTCTTTTGCCCCGGTAAATACCCTTGTCTTCTCTTTGGGAATCTGATTGATCGATTCATTTACTTTATCCGACCAGTCGAGTACCTGCTGTAATAATTTTGAACCGGTCTTTTTCACTTCTTCGGCAAGTGCTCGTTCCGAATATTCTCCCGTCGTCTGCAGCCAATGTTCCAGCCGGGGAAGTTCGTCCGCCTCACTAATCTTGTCTCTGAACTCATACAAAAAACGATAAATCCCTTGAAAACGATTGATTCCTCTTGTTTTCTGCCAAAGATTGATCTCTTCCCAGCGTTTTTCGGCTTCTTTTTCCCATGGCAGAAGATTCCACATTTTTATCGCCTCCGGGCCAAAACAAAATCGGTGTTTCGGTGTCATCGTATCCATGACACAACCGTCAGAATCCACACAAAAAGCATAATTTTTCATTTTGCCTCATTCTCCTTTTCTACCAGAATCCGCGCATTTTCCTGCACCTTTTTCCGATCCAGCGGATACAAAAATGCCAATGAGAGAGCGAGAAGGACAAAACCGACCGCCGGTGCCAGACAGGTAATATGATAGATTCCATTGACGACGGATGGTTCAAATGCTGTCGCCTGACTATATCCGATGATGCTTAATAGAAGTCCCGCCACACCGGAAGACGCCGCCTGTCCTACCTTTCTGGCAAAAGAATACACCGAATAGATCGTTCCATCGGATCTCCTTCCGTCATGAACCTGCGCGTCGTCAATCACATCCGTGATCATCGCCCACGTAATGAGTGAAAAGATCGCAATTCCGACATAAGCAAAGGTATAAAATACGACAAACACATACGCATTCTGTAATTTCAAAAAGTTAGTTACAAAAAGCACTGCTGCCCCAAACAAAGCGGCGGCGATTCCCAGCTCCTTTCTTCCCAGTTTTGCCGAAAGCGGCACCGTAAAGGAAGCACAGATCAGTGTAATAACCGTTCCTGCCAGTCCCGATAAGGACTGTGCCCGGATGTTACCGTAAAAATTGGGGAAAAGATACGTTGTCATATTCGTAAGTGTCATTTGTGCCAGAATCATACAGATCGAGCTGACGATAATCCCGATCAGGGCACGGTTATGCACGATCCCCGAGAGCAATTCCGAAACACGGAACTGACTCGTCGTCTGCTCCACCTTTACTCGCTCCGTCGTCATAGCATAACAGATCAGATAACAGATCACAGCTCCGATCGAGCACACCAGCGCGGCAATCATCATGCGTGTTCCGGAAAGCACATTATTTCCGTTTTCATCCTGATAATATACGACAAGCGGCATCACGACTCCAATCACGGTTCCCGCCAGCGACGCACCGATTGTTCTCCAGTTTGACAGCTGTGCACGGTCCGATGGATTTCCGGAAATTGCCGATACCATCGAACCATACGGAATATTGATCCCGGTATAACACACACTCCCCCACAGAATATACGTAAAAAACATCCAGAATATCTTAAATCCAAGCGGCATATGCGCAAACCAGCTTGCGTACATCAAAAAAGATGCCACGGCGACCGGACCGCACATTCTCCGAATCCAGATCACAAATTTTCCGCGTTCTGTCGGTTTGGTACGATCCACGATCTGTCCCATCGCCACATCGGTAACGGCATCCACTACGCGGGCTGCCATCATCATTATACCGACCACTCCGGCGGGAACTCCCATGACATCTGTATAAAATTTCAATAAAAACATGCTTGACAAAATAAAGGTAAAATCATTGCCAAAATCGCCAAACATATAACCTGCTTTATCCCTTAATCCAAAAGGGCGTACATTCTGCTCCATAAGTTCCTCCATTCCAATTTTTGTCATTCAATGACTGCTGTTTGAAATGTAGTATGTGCAAAAATACGTCTATTATTCTTATTCTTTCATGCAATCCGTCTTCTTTCGAATCCTCTTTAAAAATACATATCCCACGAGACAGGCTATGAACTCAGTAATCGGGAATGCCCACCAGATGAGCGAAACTCCCATTTGTCCGTTTCTGACAAAAACAGAAAAAATCCCTGCCAGCGGCAAAATGATAATAAACTGTCTGATCAGCGAAATCACAAGCGACTCCATTCCCCCATCCAATGCCTGATAAATGCCCTGATACGCGATATTGATTCCCGCAAAAAGGAAACTGATAGAGATAATTCGCATGGCACTCATAAAATATTCTCTGGACTGTCCTGCATTAAATAAAGAAGCAAATGCACCCGGGAAAATCTCTGTAATCATCACACCAATAACCATAAGTGCAATCGTATACATTAATCCGTATTTAATTCCATCCTGAATCCGCTTTTTGTTTTGCATACCGTAAGAAAAAGCGATAATCGGTGTAATGGCATCGCGCAGTCCAAACGCTAAGAACAATACAAACTGCTGCACTTTATAAAATAGTCCGTATGCGGTCTGTGCAGAAGCACTAAACTTCAAAATCAAATTCATAACATAAACCATGATCGACATAAGTGCCTGTGCAATGATTGCCGGAAGTCCGATCACATAAATTCCTTTGATAATTCCACGATCCGGCTTCATATACTTTGCGTCATGTTCAAATTCTTTATTTAATTTTATATGAAAAATAAACAAAAGCACCGCAGACGCAACCTGTCCGATCACCGTTGCATAGGCAGCTCCTTCTACTCCCATTTCCGGCACCGGACCGATTCCATAGATCATAATCGGATCAAGAATAATATTTACTACCGCTCCCACAACCTGACCTATGGTAGAATACAGGGAACGCCCCGTCGCCTGCAATAATTTTTCAAACAAAGAAAAGAAAATGATTCCAAACGAAATGACGCAGCATATTCTAAGATAACCGGTTCCCATCGCGATCACTTCCGGATCCACGGTCTGCGAAGAAATGTATGCTTTTACACCAAAAATTCCAAACAACAGACATACCACATATATGACTGCTCCTAAAAACAGGCTGTTTCCTGCCACTTTCGCCGCCTTTTTACGATTTCCCTCTCCAAGCGTTCTTGCTAAAAGCGCATTGGTTCCCACACCGGTTCCGATTCCAATTGCCACCATCAGCATCTGAACCGGAAATACGAGCGTAAGTGCATTCAATGCCGCTTCACTTCCCACTTTCATATTTCCCACAAAGGCACTATCCACAATATTGTAGACTGCCTGCAATGCCATCGATAAGATCATCGGTATTCCCATCTGAACCATGAGTTTCTTGACCGGCATCTCCCTCATCTTATTACTTTCCGCCATTTTTAAATCCTCCTATCTAATATGTATGTGTTGTCTCCTCGCAACACAAAAAAACGAGCAGTCAAACTGGATTTACGCTAGTTTGCTACTCGTTTAAAATGTATTATATGGGTCTTTTTTCAAAAAGTCAAGCGAATTTTTCACTATTTTAGTTCCGATTTCAAATCGGTTCTTTAAGATTTTTGTCACATTATCCCCTATATGTATTTGACACACATCTAAGCATGTAAAATTAAAATTAGCAGAACTGAATTTTCCAAAAAAAGTATTACATCCTAAACAGCTTTTTTGACCCACTATTTACGAACTGTATAACAGGGCCTGAAACAATAATGGTAACAATCGTACATACTCCAAAACTTCCCCCAAGTAAGACGCCTGTTACAACCATAATAACATCCAATATCATACGGACAATCTTAACCTGCCAATTATTCTTTTCCGCTAATGCAAAGGTAACTGCCTCATAAGAACCTCTTCCCAGAGAAGTTGACGCATATAGCCCGGTTCCCGCTGCAAACAGAATGACACCTGCTAACATAATAAAGAAATTGATCCACATATATCTACTGTAGATATGTAAATTTGCAAACAAATCCACGCAAAGACTATACACAATCTGGTATAATACAGTTCCTATATGAATCTGTTTCCTGTCATAAATTACGGCAAATAAAATCATTACAAGGGCAACAACAAAAGAAGCCATCCCAATACTTATGTGGAATGTTTTGGAAATTCCCTGCCAAAGTACAGCAAGTGTTGCGCCTCCAAATCCTGCATACAATGCCAGCGTAATTCCATAAGCAGCAATGATTGATCCCACTATAATTATAAGTATCCTTTTTAACAATTTGTCGTTCTTCTGACTTTGTAAATCCCTAATGTTCATAACATTACGTCATCCCTTTCTTGTAACTTTTAGTTGCCAAAATCGGAAGTTGTCAATAGCGTTTAACAGAATTAAGATTCTTTTTATTCCTTTATTCTGCCTTATTAAGATGCCACAAATCAAGAATACTTCTCAATTTGTGGCACTAATTCATTAAACAAAATGTGCTATAATCGAATGTCTTTCTTCAACTATATTAAACCTAAATGTTTTTCGACACAAGTTAATGTACTCTCAACTGTACTATCCACAGTTCTCTCTATCCAAAAGAAAGAACTGCTTTTAATCTCCTCTATGCGATTTACATTGAGTTCATATAAGGTAATATTCACAGTTTGTTTGGCTTTTTCTATATCAGTCGCTGAATTTAAGTACTGAAAAAATCCCTGATGATCTGGTCGATTACCATATTCATCAACAAGATTAGATGGGTCTTTTATGAGAAAAACAACTCTCGCTGGTTCAGAAAAAGCGAGTGCCTGAGCAACTGTAAGATGACAATCGCACAAAACTTTCTTATTTTCTGATAAACGAATCAAATCAAGAAGAACAAATTCTAACTGTTCACGAGTATTATTCAACAGCCAATTCTTATATTCTTCAACTGTTCTTCCAAAAAATTCATCTGCACTGTTAAAATACGTATTCATCGCAGGCTGAAATAATGGGTTCGACATTTTTTTGTGCTCGTCGAATCTCTCATCAACATCAAATAGTTCAAATCCATACTTTTCTGCCAACGCACGTGAAACGGTTGTCTTTCCTCCACAAGGTGTTCCCGTTATAAAATAAACATTTTTTAAGTACTCTTTGATTACATTATCTTGAAATATCATTGCACAATCTCCTTTATTAAATAGTTTTTTGGGTTCTGCCTATACATAAAACTATTTAACATAGTTCTATGAACTCAGATATTTCTTAATTTTAAGAACATCATCATATTCATTTCACCTCCACAACTTTCGATTTTCTTAATTCAACAAACTTGACTGCATTGCAGGATTCTATCCTTGTTTTCAATCAAGATTGCGAACTTGTTTCGCAATTACCTATATAGTAGTAAAAATCCTCAGCAGAATTTCTCCTGCTGAGGCACCTTTATCTCATTCCATCTGTTTACTTTATGTACTTATCCAGTTCATGAGATACCGCAAGCACATTGTCAAGTTTCTGTTTTGCCTGCTCGGCATTGTTTAAATTCTCAACTGACAGATCCGCTACCTGTACGGAAGAGGACGTCACTTCTTCCGTTGTTGCAGAAAGATTACTGATATTGTCTGCAATCTGATTGTTTGCATCCGACAGACGGTTTAACATGCCGTCAATGCCTTCGATCTCCTGAACCAGTGTATTGACATTCTCATTCATTCCCGAAAAACTCTCAGACGCTTTCGCAATCATGGAATCCTGCGCATTGGTAGCCTCAATCGAACGGCTCACCGCCGTTGCTGCATCCTCTGCATTTTTAAACAATTCATCCAGAATCTGTGCAATGCTTTCTGTCTCACTTCTGGTTTTCTCTGCCAGCTGACGGATTTCATCAGCCACTACAGCAAACCCTTTTCCGGCTTCCCCTGCACGGGCACTCTCAATAGAAGCATTGAGCGCCAGCAGATTGGTCTGACTGGAAATGGAAAAGATGGTATCTGCAATACTCTTTACTGCCTCGGTACGCTCCTGTAACGCTTTCATGGAATCTGCCACTCCGGAGTTTGTCTCTGCGATTACCGCGGACTGTTTCTTCAGATGTTCCATGATCTCCATACTCTTCTGATTCAGTTCCCCGGACTGCTTTGCCACTTTTACCATATTCTCGGAACTTTCCAGTGTCTGCTCAATTGAATGCTGGATATCCTGTGTCATGGTTGTCTGTGTCTGGATATTTTCCGCCGTGCTATGCGTGCTGGAAGAAATATCTTTCATCGCACCATTGACCACCTCTGTCGATCCATTCAGATCATTGACAATCTTCATCACGGATTCCGTACCCTTACGCACTTCTTCCGCCACACCGATCACATCGTCTAAAATTGCCTGCTGCTTCCGCTGCTCCTGCTGTTCACTGTGCCGGGTATCATGGTTGAATTTCTGTGCCACATTTGTTGTAAAGATCACAGCAAATACCAGTACCCCCAGTGCCAGCAGATCCAGTACAAGATTGGTTATCCCGGCTACGCCTTCCGGCTGCTGACGGATCTGACCAAAGACAGTCAGCGCATTCAATACAAGATAACCGATGCCGCCGATTCTGGAATATTTCGGATCAAAAAACAAAATACAGCCGATAAAAGGAGCCAGTCCCAGAAAACGGATAAAGCTCTCCGTATAAGCAAAAGTCATGAAAAATGATACGAGATATAACCCGATCAGTGCCAGATATCTCAGCCGCTCCGATTCCGGACGCCGCTTCCATCCGATGAGCAATGCACCTCCGGAGACTACTGCAATCACACTGACAAATGCTGCAAAGCCCAAAGAACGTACTCCTTTTGCTCTTGATGCCCAGAGCATAAACAGAATAAATGCATAAAAAATCAGATATTCTGTTACAAGAAAACGGTTTACTCTCTGTATCTGCTGCCCTTTTTCCGCAAAGCGATAATATTTTTCTTTTATTTTCATAATCAGTCCTCTTTCCTATTATAGTTATAACACACGAAAGTTTCTGTTTCCATACTAGCACAGAGCAAAATAAAATGCAATTCTGTCCGCTGTAATAATCTTATTCCAGTTCTTCCATGACACTCTTATATGCCGGACGAATAATTTTGTTGCATAACTTTGATGTTGGCACCGCCATGCTTTGGTCCTTTCAGGGAAGACATTGCTGCAGCGATGGCAGAATATGTATCCGTACCGGCAGAAGTAACCACACGGGTGGTAAACGTACTGTTATTACCGCCGCCATGCTCTCCATGTTTTCAATCAAGATTGCGAACTTGTTTCGCAATTACCTATCTCCATATATTTTAAATGGTATTCTCTAAATAGCCATTTATTCTTATTAATTAGGATTAATTGACTATAATTATTATATAGTATTATAGTACTTTAGTCAATACAAAACAGTAATGATGATAGCGTAAATTGTTTTTCGGAAAAATGTAAGCAGACCAGCCCTTTGATAATTT
>OCQB01002407.1_pt1 | contig 12540 bp, 8 predicted proteins | sample 1538631 | NCBI WGS metagenome assembly OCQB01 (sample SAMN04571713, study PRJEB22368) | human gut metagenome | biome: human gut; material: stool | host: Homo sapiens | place: Luxembourg | collected 2012-10-19
AGACAAAGTACTGGCCGGAACTATCAATCACGACGGAGTTCTTACGATAGAAGCCCGTGCCGTAGGTGCGCAGACTCTCCTCTCTCAAATCGTGCGGCGCGTACAAGAAGCACAAGGGAGCAAAGCTCCGGCACAACGGTTGGCCGACCGTATCAGCCGTAAATTCGTCCCGACCATCATCATTCTCGCGATTCTCACATTTATCGGCTGGGAATATTTTTACGAGGGGCCGGGCGTACTGGCATACAGCCTGCTGGCCGCTATATCGGTACTGGTCATCGCCTGCCCGTGTGCACTGGGATTGGCTACCCCCACGGCTCTGATGGTGGGAATAGGTAAAGCAGCCCGAGAACATATTCTTATAAAAGATGCCGTCGCCCTCGAAAAAATGGGACAAATCGACAGCATCGTCCTCGATAAGACCGGCACGCTCACACAAGGCCGTCCCGAAGTCATCGACATCATATGGCTGAAACCGGCCGACGACCAATACATCGACCTGCTCATCGCTGCTGAGACCCAATCGCAACACCCATTGGCCAAAGCAATCGTTTCGCATTGGAACGATCGTATTCCGGGAAAACCTCTTATCGAACACTTTGAAAACATTTCGGGAAAAGGTATCGAAATAAAATCCCGGGAAGAAACATTCCGTATAGGCAACCGTTCTTTCGTGTTTACGGATTCAGCTCTTTCGCCCGAAACCGAAGAAAAAATTTCATCGTGGTTATCCGAAGGGAAAAGCGTAGTCTACTACGGCAGTCATGAAGGAATCATCGCCATCATCGCCATAGCCGACAGAATAAAAAAATCATCGGCCGAAGCCGTAACCCAATTGCAGCAACTCGGTATCGAAGTGTACATGCTTACCGGAGACAATGAAGCGACCGCCCGTGCCGTCGCCCAATCGGTCGGAATCACCCGTTTCAAAGCGGAAGTACTGCCACAAGATAAAGAAGACTTTGTATCCGACTTACAAAAGGCTGGAAAAACCGTCGCTATGGTAGGAGACGGAATCAACGATTCGCAGGCATTAGCCTGCGCCGACGTGAGCATAGCCATGGGGCAAGGGACCGATATAGCGATGCAAGTAGCAATGGTTACACTCATGAATTCCGACCTTCTCTTGCTCACACGTGCCATACGGCTTTCCCGCAGCACGACGCGCATTATCCGAGAAAACCTCTTTTGGGCGTTCATCTACAATGTCGTATGTATTCCCATCGCCGCCGGGATATTGTTCCCGATAAACGGCTGGATGCTCAATCCCATGTGGGCGAGTGCCGCTATGGCATTCAGCTCGGTATCGGTCGTTCTCAACAGCCTGCGATTGAAATGGAAATAACTCATCTAAAAAATAAAAACTATGAAAACAAGCACATTCAAAACAAACGCCAAATGCGGCGGATGCGTCGCCAAAATAGAAACCTCTCTCAATACGGCGGTAGCCCGCAACCAATGGAACATCGACCTTTCCACACCCGACCGGATATTGACAATTACCAGTGATTTGTCCGACGAGGAAGTTGTGCGACTTGTTACCGCTGCCGGTTTCAAAGCCGAAAAAATAGGTTAAGGACCTCATCTATTATGAAATACGCCCCGAAGGAATATTTTTTTCGAGGCGTATTTTGTTTTTAGAATATTTTGTCTCCGATCTTCCGAAACTCGGAATAAATTGTTATTTTTGTTGTAATCATACGATAGCCTCTCAAACCGAACCACTTAAAAAATGGATCATACTTTTTCCCTCTAAATCTATACTCTCCTATATTGATTGAAAATCTACCGATATGAAAAACAAAAGAAACACGATTCTCTATTTCCGATTTTTTCTTCTCGTTTTCTTTATATCAGCCGGTACAACAATACCCGCACAGGGACAAGAAAACGATATTTTACTGAACAAAGGGGTTGAAGCCTATAACGCCAATCGGTATGATGAGGCGATCGAATACCTCCGACCATCGGCACAAAACGGGAATCCCATTTCCCAATTTTTCTTGGGGAACTGTTACTTCAACGGAAATGGAGTAAAAAAAAGTTATAACGAGGCGGCTAAATGGTTCTATAAATCTGCTCTACAAGGTGTAACATACGCACAAACCCTTCTCGCCACTCTTTATGAAAACGGCTTGGGAGTAGAAAAAGATACAGACGAAGCGCTGAAACTTTATACATGGGCTCAAAACGGCGGTAAGCCAACTCCCGAAAATACCTCCCTGAAACCTTTAAGACTGAAAACAGACAAAGGAAAGTCCGACAATACGGCAGATATATTAACGGATTTAGGACAAACTTTGATAAGCATAGCCGGGAATACACCAGAAAGTAATTCATCCCAGGCAGAAACAGAGAACAGATCCACAAAACAAACTAAAAATCATTCTACGAGAAAAAATAAGGAAAAGGAGATGCAAAATAAAAAATTCCTCGCGGCATACCAGAATGCAAACAAAGCTTACAACGGCTGGGAAGACCAGTTGAGGGACATGAAGCTGAATCCTGAAAAATACGCGCACTTGTCCGACGACCAGTTTTGCCAAAAAGTTAGTGATATACAAAATAAAATGAAGAAAATCAGAATAAAAATTACAAACGAATACGACACACAGCAACGGAAATCCAATCTCGAAGATTGGACTCCGGCACGTTGTCGCTAAAAATCGCCCCCAATATAACAAGTCCGATAAATTAATCTATTCAAAGTGTAACCTTTTTTCGCATATTGCGTCTAATCCATAAAACAGGAACCATGAAAAAGACGATTTTGCTATTACTGCCTCTCCTGCTCACAACAGCATGCAGCCACACAAAAATCATAGAGCGACCAGAAATTGCACTCAACAGTTCGACAAACTATCTGTCTCTCGAACGTGTCGTATGTACTCCCGAGGCAACCCGTCTCGACCTGACTGTATGTTGTATTCCCGGAAAAGGCTTTTCGATAGAAAAAGAAGCCTATCTGCAAAGCCGGGAAAGCGGACTGAAATATGTACTTACAGGTGCAGAAGGCATCGAACCGGGCAAGAAAATAAAAACCGACTCTACCGGGCTGGTCGATATTTCATTACTATTCGAACCGATTCCTACCGATGAAAAACAAATCGATTTCATCGAAAGCGAAGACTGGCAACTCTTCGGTATCGACCTGAGCAAAAAGAAAAAGCCTGTACAAATAGAATGCCTCATAGAAGGGACTGTCATAAACCGCCCCCAAAGCTCGGCCATTCTATTGAACACATCAGAAAAAGTATTCGACCGACACACCAAGGGAAATATAGTTATCCCCATACGCAATGGAAAATTTTCTTACTTGTTGCGAACCGATACCTGTACGACATACGGACTTTGCTTCAACGACGAATGGGTAAACGGACGCATGTTGAATAAGATTTTTTTCGCTGAACCGGGAAGCATTTATCTGACTATCGAAGGAGATGATTCTGTACACATCGAAGGAGGGAAACTTACCGAAGAATATCAAAATATCCAGAAATACGGACGAGATCGCCTGCAACCGATTTATGACAAACGAGACTCCCTCTACGACATAGAGAAACTTTACACACCCGAGGTATATGCCCTTTTCAAAGAAATGGATAATTGTAATGACCCGACTCAACGAGGTCTATTGGGAGAAAAGTTCCAAAACCTGCGTGTAGAAGGAAAAGCATACAGCCGAGAAGGTAATGCTTTACAAAAAGAGGCCGAACAGACCCATGCCGAAATCGAAAAATGGGAACTCGACAGAATCGCCGGCCAGCCCTCTCTTGCAACCTACTATTTGCTTTTTGAAAAAATAAAAAGGGCGGTCGTCTATTCGAGACAGACCATACCCGATTCCATTATCGAAATTTATCGAACCCTTTATAAACCGATATATCCCGACCATCCGTTTACCCGGGACATAGAACAATATATCAAAGCACAACAAAGTTTTGTCGGTGGGAAATATATCGACATCGTTCTACCTGACACGACTGGAACAACATACCGTCTGTCGGACCTGATACAAGGATGCAAAATAGCCCTCATCGACTTCTGGTCGATACACTGCGGTCCTTGCCGACGTACCTCAAAAGCCATGATTCCCGTGTACGAAAAATACAAAGATAAAGGATTCCGCATCGTCGGTATCAGCCGCGACGGTAGGCAACAAATGATACGAGGAATACTCCATGACGGCTACCCGTGGATAAATCTCATCGATGAATATAACAAAAACCAAGTATTCAAAAGCTACGGTATCGAAAATACTGCCGGATACACATTCTTAGTCGACGGAAACGGAACAATCGTCGCTAGCGGAGCCTCGGTCGAAGAAATGATCTCTCTTATCGAAAAATACTGCAAATAACGACTACTGGACTTCTCTCCTATGCGTATGGCGTTAGCCTTATATAAGGCTAACGCCATACGCATTTTATATATTTAACATATTTGCAAAAAACCTTTTTTCTCCTTTTTAGTCTAAGTTCTATAAAATATAAACCCAATCTGCCATGAAAAAAATCACACTTCTTGCAATTGCAGCTTTAATGACTCTATCGATCGGTAATCTATCGGCACAAATACGTTCGGACTACCGGCAAAAAGTAATGAATTGGACCCGTACAGCTTCACGCATCGACAATCGTTTCTTTACTCTTTATACCGATGAAGCCAAACGTATCGCCGATAACTTGGTGCTCTATCAACTCGATTCGGGAGCATGGCCTAAAAACATCTATTTTCCGGGTGAAATAACAGCCGAACAACATAAAAAAATCTCCGAAAGCAAAAAGCATCTCGAAAACGGGACTATCGATAACGGCTCGACGACAACCGAAATCATCTACCTGTCGAAAGTCTACAACGTAACTCGGGAGAAAAAATATAAACAAGCAGCCCTGAAAGGCATCAAATACCTTCTCAAAGCCCAATATAAGAACGGTGGATGGCCACAATTCTATCCAAATGCCAAAGGTTACGCCCGCCATATCACTTATAACGATAACGCCATGATAAATGTCATGAAATTGTTGCGTGATATTTACGAATGCGAACCGCTCTACTGGTACGTTCCCCAAGAACTACGGGAAAAAGCCAAAACCGCATTTGACAAAGGGGTCGAATGTATTCTCGCCACACAGGTAATACAAGACGGAAAACCTACGGTATGGTGTGCACAGCACGACTTCGAATCCCTCGCTCCGGTAAAAGCCCGTGCCTATGAGTTACCCTCACTCAGCGGACAGGAATCGGACAATATCGTCCTATTGCTCATGGATATTCCCAACCCCTCTCCCGAGATTATTGCTGCCGTAGAAAATGCCATTGCATGGTTTGAAAAATCGAAAATAGAGGGTATTCGTCTCGAATACTACCGCAATGCCGAGGGGAAACGCGATTACCGTGTCGTATCGTGTGAAAAATGCCCGCCCATGTGGGCCCGGTTCTACGACCTCGACTCCAACCGTCCATTTTTCTCAGATCGGGACGGTATCAAAAAATACGACATTTCACAAATCGGACATGAACGCCGTACAGGTTATAGTTGGTACAATCGCGACGGAAGTACCGTACTGTCCCGCTATAAAATGTGGAAACGCGAGCTTGACGGGAAAAGCGGTCGTCCCGAAGGCCGTGCGGTAAACAGATATGGAAATCCCCGTATGTAATCGTCGTTGTATTGATTTACAGAAAAAGGTAAGGCGTCCCGCCGGGACTGCCTTACCTTTTTCTACCTTTCGAGTGGCACAAAGGATTGGTGCTATATCGAATAAACAGATTTTCTTTCTCCTATTATGTCATTCTTTTTACGTTCCGTTTCAGGAAGATATATGTTATTCCGAGCACATGCGAGGAATCTCGTGCCATTTGCAAGGGATTCTTCCTCCCTTACGGTCGTCAGAATGACATGTGTATTCAAGAGTGCAGTCCTTTGTCATTCCGAGCGAGGCCGGTAGGCCGACGAAGAATCTCATGTTACTATCACTTGGGTGAGATTCTTCATTTCACTTCGTTCCATTCAGAATGACATTGCTCCGTGAGGACTGTATCTCTTACCAAGAGATTCTTCGGGGTTATATTCCTCAGAATGAAATTAATGTCATCTCGAACGAAGGTGAGAGATCTCATGCAAAATGTACTGCTTGGTATGAGATTCTTCACTCTGCTCACACTACGTTCAGAATGAAAAAGTGATGTTATTACGAACATATGCGAGGAATCTCGTACCATTTGCAAGGGATTCTTCCTCCCTACGGTCGTCAGAATGACATGTGTATTCAAGAGTGCAGTCCTTTGTCATTCCGAGCGAGGCCGGTAGGCCGACGAAGAATCTCATGTTACTATCACTTGGGTGAGATTCTTCATTTCACTTCGTTCCATTCAGAATGACATCACACAGCAAGGAGTGCTACATTTTGCAGGAGATTCTTCGACGCTACACGTCTCAAAATGACAAGTGTACTAATCCAAAACCAACACGAGAAATACAAATCCAATCACATTCGATAAAAGTTTTTCCACCCACAACGGACAGAAGATCAAACCGAAAAGCCGACCTTATTTCCAAAAAAAATTTCGGGACAACCTATTCTCAGAGGAAAGTTGTAAGCATCATACCCCAATAACGAGAAGTATTGTCCTTATCGTAACATTGCTCTATAAAGAGCTCCTCATAAAACTGTTCAAAAATACAAAGCGGGTTACCGATCTGCAATCGATAACCCGCTTTGAGATTTTATCTTTCAAGTTCCATTGCATACTGCAACAGAAAAAGGAAAGTTTTTACAGCGTAACCCCTGTTTTAAAGATAGCGATTTCGCGATAACCTTTGCGCTCGTTATTCACATGCTCACCGCTTGCTACGGCAATTATGTACTTGATAAAACGTTCGGCAACAACGTACCGGCATTGAAATCGATCCAACCGGGCTTATGGGCAGCCAAATTACTGTTGGTCGAAATTTTCATCGTGGGAACATAAGTTCCGAACGGTGTTCCGCGTCCGGTCGTAAACAGCACCATCTGACAACCGCTCGAAGCCAAAGCCGTAGCAGCAACAAGGTCGTTACCGGGAGCACTGAGCAAGTTAAGACCTTTGGTTTTGAGACGTTCGCCATACATCAGCACATCACGCACGATCGATTTTCCACACTTCTGGGTGCAACCCAACGATTTTTCTTCGAGCGTGGAAATACCGCCAGCTTTATTTCCCGGAGAGGGATTCTCATATACCGGCTGGTTATTTGCCATAAAATAGGCCTTGAAATCGTTGATGAGGTGCACGGTCTTATCGAAAAGTTCGGGCGTACCGCAACGGTTCATAAGAATCGTCTCCGCACCGAACATCTCGGGAACTTCCGTCAGCACCGTCGTTCCGCCTTGTGAAACGAGGAAATCGGAAAACACGCCCAACAAAGGGTTGGCCGTAATACCCGAAAAACCATCAGAACCGCCGCATTTGAGGCCGACACGCAATTCGCTCAGGGGCACATCTACCCGCACATCCTTAGATGCCTTGCCATAGAGTTCTCTCAAAAGCGACATACCGGTCTCGAACTCATCATCGACTTTCTGGCATACCATGAATTTCACGCGCTCTTCATCGATTTCACCCAAAAGTTCTTTGAAAGCATCCATCTGGTTATTCTCGCAACCGAGACCGACGACCAATACAGCACCGGCATTGGGGTGCTTTACCATATCGCGCAATACCTTACGGGTATTTTCGTGGTCATTGCCGAGTTGCGAACAACCGTAATTGTGCGGGAACGAAACAATAGCGTCGACCCCTTCACCGTTTGTTTCTTTACGAAGCTCCTCGGCCAACTGATTGACAACTCCGTTTACGCAACCGACTGTCGGGATAATCCATATCTCGTTACGTACACCCACCTCGCCGTTTTTGCGACGATACCCTTTGAAAGTAAGGCCTTTATCGGGCTGTGAAACATCGACCAATTTGGGGGTATAAGTATAATCGAGCAATCCTTCGAGATTGGTTTTGATATTCTTCTCGTTCACCCACGCCCCTTTGGCAATAGCAGCACGGGCATGACCAATGGGATATCCATACTTGATAATATGCTCACCGGCCGCGAAATCCTGCAAGGCCACTTTATGTCCGGCAGGAATATCTTCGGCTACAACAATTTCGATACCGTCGACCGTAAGCCGGTCGCCCTTTTTCAAGGGATCGACGGCTACGACAACGTTATCGGCAGGATTGATTTTAATAAAACGTGTACTCATAAAAAAGGATTAGAGAATTGTTTTTACCGTTTCGAGCATACCTTTTTCCTGAATCGAATCGAGATAACCTTTCACAGCATCGGTGAGACCGGGTATATTGTTGAGGTTTTCACCCCAAATCGATTCGGCAGCCAATACGCCCTCAGCCACCTTCTTGGTACAGCCCGTTGCCCACAAATCTTTGAGCAGTTGCATGATTTCGGGTGCATCATTGGGTACGATTTCGGCACCGTCGGCACGAACACCGCCTTTATAATAGGTAATGATAGCAGCCAGCCCCAACACGAGCCCTTTGGGCAACTCGCCTTTGCGTTCGAGATATACTTTCAGACCGGGAAGGTCGCGAGTTTCGTACTTCGGGAACGAATTGAGCATAATCGAAGTTACCTGATGGTCAACGAACGGATTGTTGAAACGTTCGAGCACATCTTCGGCAAATTTTTTGAGCTCGTCTTTCGGCAGATTCAATGTTTCCATCAACTCGTCGAACATCACCTTATGAATGTATTTACCCACTACTTCGTGCTCGCAGGCTTCACGTACGATGTTGATACCCGAGAGGTAAGCCACAGGCGACAATACGGTGTGCGGGCCGTTGAGCAAGGTAACTTTTCTCTCGTGATAAGGAGCTTCGGACGGAACGAAAAGTACGTTAAGGCCGGCTTTGTCGGCGGGGAATTCTTTGGCTACGCTCTCGGGAGCTTCGATTACCCACAAGTGGAAAATTTCGGCTTGTACCACCAAGTTGTCGTCATATTGCAATTTTTCCTTAATAGCGGCAATATCTTTGCGGGGGAATCCCGGTACGATACGGTCTACGAGCGTAGCATATACGCCGCAAGCCTCTTCGAACCATTTTTTGAAATCTTCACCGAGGTTCCACAATTCGATATATTGATAGATGGTTTCTTTCAGTTTATGCCCATTGAGGAAAATAAGTTCGCAGGGGAAGATGATAAGGCCCTTGGTCTTATCGCCATTGAATGTTTTATAACGGTGATAAAGCAACTGAGTCAGTTTACCGGGATAAGAAGAAGCGGGAGCATCGTCCAATTTACAAGTGGGATCGAAAGCGATACCAGCTTCGGTCGTATTGGATATGACGAAACGCATCTCGGGTTGCTCGGCAAGTTTCATAAACTCGTCGTTCTGAGTATAAGGATTGAGCGCACGGCTGATGACATCGATCATCGTAAGGCTGTTTACCACCTGACCTTTATCAAGGCCTTGCAGATTTACGTGATAAAGGCAATCCTGCTCATTGAGCATATCGACCATACCTTTTTCGATCGGTTGTACAACAACTACGCTACTATTGAAATCAGCTTTCTCGTCCATATTATAAATAATCCAATCTACAAATGCACGTAGAAAGTTTCCTTCTCCGAATTGAATGATGCGTTCGGGATATTTATTGGCCCGAGCAGTAGTTCTGTTAAGCGGTTTCATAGGTTTTTACTTTTTAAATGTGAGTTATTTTAGAAAAGTTGAAAATCTGTATAATAATCGATGTTCTCGGCTGTAAGAATATCGATAGGCATAAAATTGCGTCGCGGAACTTCTTTTTTGAAAACTTTATATTCGCAAAGGGCTTTCATGCCCCGATACCCTTGCAATTCGGGTCGTTGAGAGAGCAAATATCGAATTTTACCTTCTTTCAAAGCCTTGATATTGGGCAACAATGGTTCATAGCCCAACAAACGGAAATGAGACAATTGCAAATCTTCGAGATAATAGACAATGCGAAAGACTCTCGAATTGAATGTTATTCCTTCTCTTACATGGGGGTATTGTATAAAAAAGTCCCGAATAGTCTGCAAGTTCAACCGATCGTCCGACGGGTGCAGCATCACTAGCCGTAAACGGTGTTCTGGGAATTTTTCCTGTACATATTTGAGAAATCCCTGATAGCGAAGATCAGACTGGTTGGATCCGACATTGCCGTAACGGTTGATTTTAAAAACAGCAATATCTTTTTGTGGCACGATATCGGACAAAAGGAGTTTTGCGGCCAAATATCCACTCTGCAACGAATCCATTCCGAAATAAGAAAGAGCATTCGCCGCCTCTATATCCGAATCGATAAAGACATAAGGTATCTGCCGGCCGTCAAGCCGTGAAGCTAAATATATCGACGGATCCTTAAAAATCGGGGCCAGCAGTACGGCATCGGCATTCGCCGCCAGCAATCTGTCGGCCGAGACTTCGAAATCACGACTGTCGTACTGGTCAAAAAGAATTTGCTCGACATCGATATTCAGATTGGCATATTCTTTGGCTGCCAGATCGACTCCGCGCAACACCTCTATCCAATAATCGTATCCCCCGGCCTTAGGCAACAAAGCGGCCACCTTATAATGGCGTTTCGATGCCAAAGCCGAAGCGTAAAGATTTGGACGATAGTCCAATTCTTTCAATACCGTTTCTATTTTCTCGCGAGTCCGTACCGATACCTCCCGGTTGTGTAAAACCCGATCGACGGTACCAGCCGACACCCCGGCCAGGCGGGCAATGTCTTTTATACGGATTTTATCCGAGTTTTTCTCCACGGTGCTGCTTATTTTCTATTGTCAAAAACGGTCTTTTTGTTCTCGCAAATATATGGTTTTTATTTTGTACATCAAAAAAAAATCGTAATTTCGTGCCCGAACACGGTACAAACCGAAAGGCGTATTTCCGGTTCTGTGGTAAACGAGAAATAACGAGAATGTGATACCTCTGCGTAAATTCTTATGTATCATCTTCAAAAAACGTCATCGGGAAAAACCGTATTATCGACAAGGGGAAAAATATCAATGAATATACCTTTAAAAACTTCATCATTATGAAAAATTTTATGGATGAAAATTTCTTGTTGCAAACCCAAACCGCACAAGAATTATATCACAATCACGCGGCCAAAATGCCGATTATCGACTATCACTGCCATTTGATACCCCAAATGGTAGCCGACGACCACAAGTTCAAATCGCTGACCGAAATATGGCTCGGCGGAGACCATTACAAATGGCGTGCCATGCGTACCAACGGTGTAGACGAACGTTACTGCACGGGCAAAGATACCTCCGACTGGGAAAAATTCGAAAAATGGGCGGAAACCGTTCCTTACACCATGCGCAACCCGTTGTATCACTGGACTCACCTCGAACTGAAAACGGCTTTCGGTATCGATAAAGTTCTCAACCCCAAAACCGCACGGGAAATTTACGATGAGTGCAACGCCAAATTGGCTCTTCCCGAATATTCTGCCCGAGGCATGATGCGTCGTTACCATGTAGAGGTAGTATGTACGACCGACGACCCCATCGACTCTCTCGAATATCACATCAAAACCCGTGAAAGCGGATTTGAAATAAAAATGCTTCCCACTTGGCGTCCCGATAAAGCCATGGCCGTAGAAGTACCTTCGGAATTCCGCGCATACATCGAAAAACTCGGGGAAGTGAGCGGTATAACCATCTCAACTTTCGACGATATGGTAGCCGCCTTGAAAAAACGCCACGATTTCTTTGCCGAGCAAGGCTGCAAACTCTCTGACCACGGCATCGAAGAATTCTATGCCGAAGATTATACCGACGCCGAAATCAAAGCAATATTCAATAAAGTATATGGTGGTACGGCCCTTTCGCACGAAGAAATTCTCAAATTCAAATCGGCCATGCTTATCGTATTCGGAGAAATGGATTGGGAAACCAGCTGGACACAACAATTCCACTACGGCGCTATTCGCAACAACAACTCCAAGATGTTCAAACTCTTAGGGCCTGATACCGGATTTGATTCGATCGGAGAATTCTCCACAGCAAAAGCGATGGCCAAATACCTCGATCGTCTCAACAGCAACGGTAAACTCACCAAGACCATCTTGTATAACCTCAATCCTTGCGCCAACGAAGTAATTGCGACCATGCTCGGAAACTTCCAAGACGGAACGATCCCCGGGAAAATACAATTCGGTTCGGGCTGGTGGTTCCTCGATCAAAAAGACGGTATGGAAAAACAAATGAACGCTCTTTCTCTTCTCGGTTTGTTAAGTCGCTTCGTAGGTATGCTTACCGACTCACGCAGCTTCCTTTCTTATCCGCGTCATGAATACTTCCGCCGTACCCTTTGCAACCTCGTAGGAAACGACGTCGAAAACGGGGAAATCCCTTACGCCGAAATAGACCGGGTACGTCAAATGATCGAAGACATCAGCTATTACAACGCTAAAAATTTCTTTCAATTTTAATATCAATCAAGACAAACTGCTATGAGCAAAAAAGTTGTTACTTTCGGGGAAATCATGTTGCGACTG
>OCQB01002427.1_pt1 | contig 12486 bp, 9 predicted proteins | sample 1538631 | NCBI WGS metagenome assembly OCQB01 (sample SAMN04571713, study PRJEB22368) | human gut metagenome | biome: human gut; material: stool | host: Homo sapiens | place: Luxembourg | collected 2012-10-19
CTTGGTAGAGAAAAGCTTGTACATAACTGAATAATTAGCGTAAGGATTTATTGTTTAAAGCCTGCCGGCATTAACTGGCGGGCTGTTTTTTCTAGGCACCTTTTCTAGGTGCCTTTTGCCGTATATGCCTTTTGCTTGTTTTTTTGAATTAGTTTTTCACTGCTCTCTTAATGCCCCTTTCCTGCAAAGCACGAATTATAGGGTAGCCTTTTTAAATAAAGGAAAAATTGTCGTTTCTTGTATTTGCAAGAAACGTTGCGTAACTTAAGCTAGTATTTAGAAATGAACCGTAACAACATTAAAAACAAACTGCACGGATCATGAAAAATCGATCAGGAAAACTGTTTGAGCAGAACAATTCGCTTGTGAAAGGAGCAAGGATGACCGAAGGAAAAATATCCCGTCGTAATTTTTTAAAAGGAGCGGTAGTTGCTTCGGCTGCTGTTGCTTTCGCACCCTTGCTTTCTGCTTGTAGTGCGCAAGGGGATGGCGACGAAGCACTAGATACTGCTCAGGCAACTTCTCAACAAGCCACTAACGAAGCTTCCATTGCCGAAAGCGGAGTGTTGGTAGCTTATTTCTCTGCTACGGGAAATACCAGGTCGGTAGCAAAAACAATTACTCATTACACTAACGCAGACATGTTTGAAATTACTCCTTCCGAACTCTATTCAGAAGAAGATCTTGATTACAATGACGAAGAAAGTCGAGTCAGTCAAGAACGTGCTAATGGTGTATCTACTGTTGAATTAGTGGAGACAACTCCGTCTGGTTTTAGTGAGTATTCAACAGTATTTATTGGCTACCCAACTTGGTGGGGAGATGCTTCATGGGTAGTTAATAATTTTGTGACAAATAACAACTTCGAGGGTAAAACAGTTATTCCGTTTTGCACCTCGGCTTCTTCTCCTATGGGTTCAAGCGGAGATAATTTGGCAGCTTTGGCGGATTCGGGAGAATGGCTTGAGGGTATGCGTTTTGGTGGCATCAATGCAGATGAGTCGGAGATACAAAGCTGGATAAGTGAACTCGGACTCCAAGAATAAGTGTATTGTGATTGCTGAATATGCAGGAGAAAAGATGAAAATAGTCGTGTTACAAGGAAGTCCTAATTTGGATGGATCCACTGCAATGATGGTAGATGAGTTTACCAAAGGAGCTCAAAGTGTAGGGCACACGGTTGTCCGTATTGATGTGGGCCGAGCAAATGTCCATCCGTGTACGGGATGTGTGCGTTGTGGGTATGAGGGGCCTTGCATTCAGCATGACGGAATGGATGCAGTGCGCGAAGATATCTTAGCTTCAGATATGGTGGCATTTGCGACTCCGCTCTGCTACTACGGAATGTCTGCTCAGCTTAAGATTGTGCTCGACCGATTCTGTTCCGCGAATTTTAGTATCACATCAAAACGTATGAAGTGCGCATTGTTGGCAGTAGCCTGGAATTCTGATAATTGGACATTTGATTCGCTTGTATCTCATTATCAAACGATAGTCCGCTATTTAAGTATGCAAGACCAAGGAATGGTGTTGGGATGTGGTTGCGGAACTCTTGGCATGACAAAACATTCGCCGTATCTAAGAGAGGCGTATGAATTGGGCGCGTCTTTATAGACTTTCACTTTGCAGTGGAGTTAATGGAAGAGTTCGCCAAGGAATGTCAGTAAATAGTAATGAACGTAGAGCTGGATTAAAAGGCAATGCAACAGTAGAGCCCTTAAAAGCGGGCTCTTTGCGTCTCGTGACGAGGTATGCTTTTCTGATGCGGTGGACCCGCGATGCGAACGTTTTGCAATACGAGGGCTTTTGCGATGCGAACACCATTGCCCTAAATCCTGCTTCGACTTCCGATGATATTAGCGATGATCTGGCCCGAAAGACACTTCATCAAGTGATACAGGTGCGTCACCGTTAAAACAGTGCACGTAATTCTTTTCTTCGAACGCATGGATATCGTCAGCACTGTAACCCAGCTCTTCCAAAACAGAAGCGGTGTCGTAGCCGAGTGGTTTAGCGCGAGTTATTTCAGGATCACCCACAGAAGCCATGCGAACAGGGCTGGTAGTAATGCAGTGATCGCCAATGCTGTCGTAGTGAATAGGACGCAAAATATCATTTGCGTAGGCTTCTTCGTCACTCATGACGTCTTCCATTGTGTTGCAACGAGCGTAAGGAACGTCCTTTTCAATAAAGAGTGCCTCCCAGTAGTTCCAATCATGTTGCGCAAAAGCATCACCAATGAGCTTTACGACAGTTGCTACTTCTCCTGTTTCGTTGATTTTGGCACAGTTGGTATAGCGTTCGTCTTCTGCGTATTCGGGCAGACCGATCAAACGCATAACAAAGGGATACCATGCATCGTAGGATCCGTAGCAGATAAGGAACCAAACACCATCTTTGGTGCGATAACAATTATTTGTAGGGCAGGTTGCCATATTTCGATTCTTTGGATAAGGAACGCCAAAAGGTTGAGAAACAACGGCAACTTGCATTGCCCATAAAGCCATATGGTGTAAATTGACCGTAACCAAGTCGCCTACACCAGTTTGTTCTGCACGCCAAAGGGCGCTCATAAGACCCATACCAAGAGCGATGCTGGCATTCCAGTCACCAAAAGCAGCAGGCATATTGCCAGGCATAAAGTGCTCACCTGCTTGAGGGATAGACATCAGCAATCCTCCGCGTGCAGAGTAGCAAGTGGCATCGAAACCCTTGGCATCTTTCATGGGGCCACGCTCACCATAGCCGCGCATTTGACCATAAACAAGCTTGGGGAATTTTTCGTGAAGGGATTCATAATCAAATCCAAGGCGCTTTAAGCTTGGAGTACGCAGGCTCGTTACGAAAATATGAGCCTTTTCAATCAGTTTCAAGGCAATTTCGCGTCCACCTTCGCTTCGGACATCGAGCGATAAGAACTTTTTGTTGGCATTGCTCATGTCGAAAGCAGGATTATCCATGCCAAGTTCAGGCATACCGAATCCTGGCCCATCAAGACGGTGCAAGTTACCAGAGAGCGTTTCGATTTTATATACGGTGGCGCCGAGTTCTCCTAACATACGAGGGCAGGCAGGCATGGCAACATAATCGCCTAGTTCTACGACCACCAAACCTTCAAGTCCCTTAGGAAGAGTAGACTCATTGCTTTGATTGTTGATTTGAGTATCCATTAACCCTCCAAGATACGTATGTAATATCACTTTTCTGCTTTATGAAGAGAAGTGCTCCTAGTAAACGTCCTCAGCATTTACTTGCCATGTTTTGCGTCAATGCTTCTACGTTAAAATCATCACGCTCTAGTTTAAAAGAACTCGATATAAGTTGGGTTTACGTTTGCAGAAAAAATAGCGCAGGATTTGATGGGGCGGAGGGATTGTAACTGGATTTGATGGGGTAGAGTAGGCTTTGATGGGCGAGAGTAAATTGCTGCTGCAGGTTTTAATGGGCGAAGCAAATGCGCTGATTGGAGATAATAGGCACCTAGGAAAAAAAATAAGAGCCCCGAAGGGCTCTTATAGTGTTATCCCGAATTCGCGTACAAACGGATGGCTTTAGGATGACTTTAAGGTTGTGAGGCAGGACTCTTGAGGTTCTTGAGGCTTCGGAGGTATTGGATGTTTTAGATATGCCAGATACCCCAGACACTTCAGATACTTCAGGCGTCTCAGTAGCCCCAACCAATAAAACTACTCGTTTGCAGCTGCGGTTTCTGTAGCAACCTTTTCACTTTCGGCGGTTTTCCATACAGGAGAATCTTTGCCAGGTTTGAAGTCGATACCAGCCTTGCGACGTTCTTTGTAGTCTGCCGTGGCGGAGAACAATGCGTCAGAAGAAGAGTTGATAGCGGTTTCAACAGAGTCTTGAATTACGCCAATAACAAAGCCAATACCTACAACCTGCATTGCGATGTCGTTGCTGATACCGAAAAGCGAACAGCACAAAGGAATAAGCATCAAAGAACCACCAGCAACGCCCGATGCACCGCAAGCACTTACTGCAGCAAGTATGCACAAGATGATTGCGGTTACAGGGTTAACTGCAATACCTAAGGTATGGCAAGCTGCCATAGTCATAACAGAAATAGTTACCGCAGCGCCTGCCATGTTTACCGTTGCACCCAGTGGAATAGCAACAGAGTAGGTGTCTTCATGAAGACCAAGGCGACGGCAAAGGTCCATGTTTACAGGGATGTTAGCAGCGGAGCTGCGAGTGAAGAATGCGGTGATGCCGCTGTCCTTTAAGCAGCGGAATACCAAAGGATAAGGGTTCTTGCGGATGTTCAAGAATACAAGAAGGGGATTTACCACCAAAGCCGCAAAGAACATGCAGCCCAAAAGGATTGCAAGAAGCTGACCGTATTCGATGAAGATTTCAGGACCATTTTGAGATACGGAAGTGTAAATAAGGCCCAGAATACCGAAAGGAGCACAGGCAATAACCCAACGTACAACTGCAGAAATTGCATGGGAGATGTTGCTGAAGAAATCACGCGTCGCTTCAGAGGTATAGCGCATCGCGATACCCAAAACAATCGCCCAAACCAAAATGCCCAGATAGTTTGCATTTACCAGTGCATCTACGGGGTTAGCCACCATGTTGTTCAGCAAGGTCATAAGAACTTCGCCAATATCTGATGGGATAGCTTCTGCCTCACCTGGATCAGCCAAGGTAAGGGAAACAGGGAATGCAAAGGAAGCTACAACTGCGGTAATAGCAGCACACAAAGTGCTAATTACGTAAAGCGTAATAACAGTGCGCATGGATTTTGGCAACTTGGTGCGGCTGAGTGCGTTGATAACCAAAAAGAATACCAAAAGAGGGGCAACGGCCTTCAGTGCGTTTACAAACAAGGTACCCAGAAGTTCGATAACAATAATATCTTTTGGACCGAACAGGCCGATAAGGGCACCGATGATTAGGCCAATGACAATTCGCTTGATAAGGCTCAAGCTTGTCCAGGCGTTTACAATTGCTTTCATAAACAAGACTCCTTGATTGGATAAGAAACAAGCGCATTTTAGAAAAGAGCCTTTAGCAACCTAGTAGAAAACTAAGTAGCGAAACGCGCTTTCGAAAAATGCAAATGCTTATTATAGCTCTCTGTGCAAATAGAAAGTGCTCCATTTGTTATTTCTTGGAAATGTGAGCGAAATGTTCAGGCGATTGGCGGCAAGTACCTGCAAAAAACAAGCTCCCCGATAATCGAGGAGCTTGATAGGCGAGTGTAGGAAAATCTTAATCTAAGGAAGAAACTATTACGAAAGAGTCCTACACTTAAGCGCTTTATAAGAAGTAGCTAAACAAAGCGGTTTACTATGCCTTGTACTTCTTTACCAGCTGACGACCAGCAATGTAGTTCATGACTTCAGTGGTGCCGCCGCCCATTTCGTTACCACGGAGGTCAGCCCAAATGCGACCAACACGAATTTCCTTGGTGTAGCCAATAGCAGCATAAATTGCCATTGCCATGTCAGCTACGCGGGTGAGTTCTTTACATGCATAACCCTTGAGCAGAGCAGATTCAAGACGAGTAGATTCGCCGCGGTCGATCATGTCTACTACTTGATACAGACGGAGACGTACGTTTTGGATGATGTTTTCCATCTCGCAGAGGTGTTCCTGGATCTGGGTCAAGTGAGCGATTGGCTTCTTGAATGCGATACGCTCAGAAGCATAAGCGCCAGCGTCGTTCAAAGCAGCCTGTGCAAGACCGAGAGAAGAAGCAACAACCAAGCAGCGTTCAAACTCGAGCTTCTTCATGAGAAGCTTCCAGCCCATGCCAGGTTCGCCAAGGCGCATATCCTCAGTAAGAACTACGTTATCGAAGAACTGGTCAACAAATGGGATCGCCTGCTGGCCAACCTTTTCAAGATGAGCAACGGTGAAGCCAGGGGTATCGTTAGGAATGAGCCACAAGGAGTACTTGTCGTTTTCGTAAGAAGGATCTTCGTCCTTAGCTACAACCATGGTGTAGATAGAAAGACCGCCAAGGGTAACCCAGGTCTTCTGACCATTCAGGATATAAGTGCCGTCTGGCTGCTTCTTGGTAACGCAGGTCATAGCGTTGTTGTCGGAACCAGCAGCAGGTTCAGAAATTGCAGAACAAGCGATGCAGGTGCTCTCAACATTTTCGATAGCATCCATGATCATTTCTTGCTGTTCTTTGGTGCCGAAGTCAATTACGTCGGTAATGGTATTGAAGTCGGTTACGAAGGGAAGGGTAACACCAGTGAACTCATGAAGCTTTTCTACCAAAAGAACCTCGGTAAGCTTGTCTACTGGAACGCCACCAACTTCCTCAGGAAGGCCAAGGTGCATGAAGCCTGCTTCACGGTAAGCCATAGCTGCTTCTACGCTGATGTGATGATCTACTTCGTATGCCTGCTTTACTGCTTCGTCGGTGAAGTAGCGGCTAGCATATTCACGAGCGCTTTCAATCAGCAATTCCTGTTCGTCAGTAAGCTGAAAATCCATAATTACGATCCTCTCCTCATTATTTGATCGAATGGAACAGAAAAACATTCACGATCGAACGTCCTGTTCAAACCATATCCTAGCATTTGAACGCGTTTTGCTCTATGAGGGGAACTATTTACTTTTCGTATACTTTTTTTAAATTTCTGAAACTGATTCTTATAACAATTGTATAGATGCAAGTGAGACGGGAAAAATGGAGTTACCAAGGAGCTCTGATTCCCGTCTCGGCTTACTTAGAATGCTGCAGATAAGAGCTTAGTTTCTTAGCTTCCTCCATGCAATAGCTACAATCAGTGCTGCACTTCCCGCTACTATTGCCGCTCCCACGAAAAGTGGTGCAATAAAGTCACTGGTTTGAGCAAGACCAGATTTGTCGTCAGAGCCGGAAGTAGTGTTGTCTGAGGGGTTTGTATTGGTTGAGTCGGCCGGATTGTTTTCGGTGCTGTTGGAATTATTGTTTCCAGAGTTGCCGTTATTTCCGCTGTTATTCCCGGAGTTATCTCCATTGCCGCCATCATTTCCACTGTTCGTATTTTCCTCAGAAAATACGACATGAACATTAACGGGTCCACTGACATTTTTGACCGTGAGCTGTGATCCGCTAAGTTCGTAATCAAGCCCTGCGGTAACGCTGATTTGCGCATTGTCTAAGCTGTAGTTCTTGTCGGGAGAAAGTGAGAAAACAACGTTATTGCCTTGCTCTACGACATAGGATCCATCATTTGTAGTTCCTTCTATGCCAATAACGCCATGTTCTGCGGTTGCAGTAACCCTCCAGCAAATAGGCTGATTTTCAAAGTTTGCAACTGCATCTTTAGGTTCTGTGTAGGCTTGTTCGATCGTGAGGTCTCGATTGCTTCCGTTCGCGACAGCGGTTGCGTTTTTAATGGCAACTTCAAGTGTTGCATGGAGATCTTCGTCATATACGCGTCCGTTTGCGCTATTGATTTCCTCTTGCTTAAGGAGATCCTGCGAATAAGTAATTGCCTGAGTAAGAACATCAAGGGAGGCAGAGTTTGAGGGGTCGGATACTGCATAAAGCGAAGCGATTTCCTCTTCACTCAAGGGGCGATCCCACATATCTAAATTGTCCATAGTAAATCCGTTGGAGCCATATTGCTTGCCACCATCAACGCCGAGAAGCATATTGAGACCGCTGGTCATATCTCCAATTACGGAAATGTCGGTGGTCTGCACTAAGTTTCCATCGAAGTATGTGCGCGCTTCTTGCACATTGCGGTCCACTTCAAATGACATCATGTGCCATGCGTTGGTGTAGCTAGCTACCGTGCCGGTGGCGTAACAGCCGTGGTCGTATACGTCGTCACCAAGAGTGAATTCGATCTTGGTCGAGTTGCTTCCTTCGGGAGCAACGTTAATGCCACTTCGATACCAGTTAGTCCAATTTTTATTCGAAATAAAGGAACCGTAGCCACCAAGATCTTCGGCGTTGATCCAGAAATTGATGGTGAGGTTTTTGTCGGTTCCTAAATTCCATTCTTCACGGTTTCCGAGGTCAACGTAATTGCTTGCGCCAGCAGGTATATATACTGCGCTTCCGTTATCCTCATTAAAGCTTTTAGTGAAAGAAACCGAACCATTTGCGCTGCCCATTACATCAGAAATGCTATCGGATAGGTCGTTTTCGAAATCCATGCTGAAGAATTGCCCTTCAGAAATACCTTCAGGAAGCTGAGGCTGATTGGGTAATTCGGGGAAAGTAGCGCTACCTTCGGTTCGGAAGGTGTAAGTATAGGGCTCGGAAGCGTTTTCGAAATCATCATAGGCGACAATGGACGCGGTGTAGTAACTCGCTGGCTGGAGTCCACTCAATTCGAATCCCATGGTATTGGGAGTCATATACCAGCGAGAGTAAGCTTTGAATGAACCGCTCACACTTACCTGGCCGCCTTCATTAAAGTAGGGTACTTGCTTGGTGGTGTAGTTGACGGGATTGCCTGCGATATCGGTCAGAGTAATCTCGTAGTAGTTTACTAGCTGGTCATCAGCTGCATGAGAAAACCCGAGAGTGGTAGAGGTTTCGGTGGTGTTGGATGTGGTTACTTCGGTATCATCTTTCCACCAAGGGGCGATAGTGGAGCGATTCTCGTCAGTGTAGGTAAATCCTTCCTTACCGAGCGTTGTGTCGACTACCCAAGGCATCCCAATCCAACGATTGTGAGTCATATCGTAGCGACGAATTACGGTAGAACCGTCTTCGAGTACGGAAATAAAGTTGCATGTTGCCTCATAAGGGGTAAGGGAGCCTTCGGTTCTGTCGCCTTGTCCGCCATTAAAATATCCCGAATCAATACACGGACCATCCTGATAGATGTAGTTCATCGAACCATTTTCGAAAAAGGTGAAGTCCTTTTGGTAAATGCTTGTTTCGGGCTCTACAGAAAAGTGGGTGTGCGCAGATCCTACAAATGCCTGGGGATAATCCTTTAAGAGATCCTGTAGATATCCAGGCGCAGCTGAATTAGCGATGTCGTAGTTGGCATGAAAGGGGCCGCCAAGAGAGGTGTTGGCGTATCCGCTATGAGTTTGAATGAAGATTGGTTTGGTGGGGTCATAATCAGGGGTACTTGAGATTTCTTCAAGGGTTGTCTTTAGGAAGTCGGTATAGTCCCAGTAATCAAGAGAAATAAAGTCATATCCGTTGATCTTGATATGAATATTGCCTTTGCCAGTTTCGGCGTCAGGGTAGAACCATTTTTCGTCGTCTTTGTGATTGATATCCATTACGGTTCCGAATAGAGTCGGAATATCATGGTTTCCACTGGCGAGTAGCATGGTTGCATCAGGGAAATTTTCGGAGAGCGATCGCTCTACTGCACAGTACCAACCGCCTGCGCGTGATGCATGAATGTCGGTTTTGTCACTATTGTTCCAGGCATTCATCTCGGGGCTGTTGGCACCTACTACATCGCCGTTATCTAGAACTGCTTGGACGTCGAAATTGTGGCTTGCCGCCCAATCGGCAACGGCTTTAAGACGGTAATTCTTTTCGTTGTATGATGCTTCGGTCGTATCGGTTCCTTCTTCTCCTCCGCCAAATTCGGTATCGGACATGCTGATAAAGGTAAGCTTGGTGGCAGCGGAGTCGTAGGCATTATTGGCCTCGTCGATTTTTTCTTGCGTCATTTCTTCGGCGTTGGAAGTGCTTTGTGCTTCTGCATTTGCTGCAAAGGCTATAGCAGGGGTGCCGGAGAGTGCAAGGGTGAGTGCTGCGCACAAGCACGCAGTTTTGAGCGTGTAGGCTTTAAGGCGCCCAAGCAAGTGGCTCATTGATTCCTCCTTTGTTTACATCGTGATCTGGAAAGCCAGAAACAATCCTAGAGAGGCGATGTAAAAACGAGGGAAGAAGAACGTAAGAAACTCGTTGCTCTTAGCGATGAATTCTTTCAAGATGTAAGATCTTCTCCATCGAAAATAATTGCGGTCAAAAATGTGATATGCAGCAGTGTGGTAGGGAATGGCCGCCCTGAGTTTTCAAATCACCGCAGAAAAGGATCTAAACTATTTTGAGAAGAATCCAAAAAACGAGAAACCGCATAAGAAAAGTATCTACTGATGTGAGGAATCCTTGCTTTCTTGATAGGTCAGTAAGGCTAAAAGCGGCATGACGAGCACGGTCAATGCTCCTGCGGAAACTAAAACCGAAGCTAGCGATGAAGACATAGCGCCCGCACTCACGGCAACCGAAGTGACTGCAACGATAAGAGGAAGAGCGGTTGTGCAGTAAAGAGAAACGGTAACTTGGTTACGCCAACCAAACGCTTTGACTTCGGGCGTCTTGTCGGTGCGCAATGCAATAAAAATAGGTACCGCACGAACTAAGAGAAGCATCGCAATAAATCCAATTAAAAGGAGTGGCTGGTTCAATACTGCAGTAACTTCAATTTTGGCGCCAGAAACTACGAAGAATAAAGGAATTAAAAATCCATACCCAATGGCATTTAATTTTTCTTCAAGGACATGGTCGTTTTCAGGGACAATATAGCGCAGAATAAAGCCCGCAGCAAAGGCGCCTAAAACAATATCTAAGTCAAAAATTGCTGAAACTGCTACAAGTCCAACGAGCAGGAACATGGTCACGCGCACGAATGTTTGCGAAGTAGTATTGCGTCCTCGAGAAAGAACCAGAAATATTTGATGTTCTGCTTTTGCTGCTCTTTGACCTAAAACCGCAACGAGTACCGCAAGAGCGATAAAGGTAAATAAGATAATTACCGTGATCCATGGAGCGCGGGTAGAGAGCAAAAGTGCCATAGCGATAACGGGGCCCAATTCTCCCCACATACCATAGGCAAGAACACTTTCGCCTGTTTTTCGAGTGAAAATACCACGTTCTTTCAAGATTGGCATAAGTGCTCCGATGGCGGTGGTGGTGAGTGCAATAGCAAGGGCTAGAGCATCAATGGAAAGTTCACCAAGGGAAGCATGATAAATACTCATAACAAGGGCAAATGCTAAAGCGAGTGTGGCAAGCCATGTTTTCAATCCTCGCTTGCCTTCGCGACCTGTGATGGTTTGCGGATTGATTTCAAATCCTGCAAGCAAGAAAAGCATGGCGCAACCTAAGTCAGATAAAAACAAAACGCTTTCATCGAGCCAAATATGGTTTAGGACTGAAGGTCCTAGTAAGGCACCGCCTATGAGGAGTAGAACGGTTTCCGGTATCGGTTTTTTAGGGATGAGGTTTGCGATAAGTGGAGCAAGCGCCGCTATGAGGGCGATGAGAGCGAGAGATATGAAATCGTGAGTCATATGAGGCTGATCCTTAGGGTTGGAAAATGACGACGCATATGGTGAAGTTTAGGTTGTTATGGCGTGTATGTTTAAAAGTAGTTAGAAAAGACTACGAATGTTTTTGATGAGAACGGATGGATTATAACAAGATAAAAGTAAGAACTCCTTTTCAAAGTGATTTTCTTAGGTAGTATTAAAAAGCTTTTTACTCGGAAGTCAAAAGAGGCTAAGGGTAAATAGGTAAAGAGCTTAAAGAAACAGCTATTAAGATGCAGCTATCAAATAACTAAGAGTGGCAACCAGAAGCAAAGCCGAATCGACGAATGAGCGAACATGCTGATCGGGCGGATAGGTGGATTTGCTCGGTAGTAGAGACGTGCGGAGGTTTTTGCGTCCTATGATGCAGAAGAAACAACGAATGAATTTAAGAGAAGCACTACCGTTGGCAGGTATTACGGTTTCCACTTTTATCTTCTGTACGTCTGAATTTATGCCTGTAGCGCTTCTAACTGATATTGCGCTCAGCTTTTCTGTTACAGAATCTCAGGCTGGCATGCTTATTTCAGTATACGCATGGATGGTGATGCTGCTCTCGCTGCCTCTTATGATCGCTGCTTCACGAATTGGGTTTCGCCGTTTATTTTTGATAATTGTGGCGTTATTTGCTTTTGGACAGCTGCTTTCTTCACTTGCTACCAGTTATTTTATGCTTATGGCAGCACGTATTGTAGTGGCATGTGCTCATGCTATTTTCTGGTCGATTGCGCCTCCTATGGCGGTTCGTGTAGTAAGCGAAGACCATCGTCATATGGCACTCGGCATGGTGGTAATGGGCGAATCAGTTGCTCTTATTGCCGGGCTGCCTATTGGTCGCGTCATTGGATTGGCGCTTGGCTGGCGTATGACGTTTGCTTGCGTTGCTCTTATTACCGTACTAATCCTGGTATATCTTTACTTCGTTTTGCCTTCTATTCCCGCTACTAAGCCATTCTCCGTTCGTAGACTTCCTGTTCTTGTGAAAACAAAAGCACTTCGTGGCATCTATATATTTGTGGGCGTGTTAATGACTGCCTATTATATTTGTTATAGCTACATTGAACCTTATCTACTGCAAAGTGTAGGACTTGAAGAACACGTGGTAACTATAGTGATCGCTTGTTTTGGTGTGGCAGGCATTGTGGGAAGTATGCTCTTCTCGAAACTGTATGCACGCATGCGACTAAAGTTTCTATGCGTGTGCTTGGTTGCTCTTGT
>OCQB01002440.1_pt1 | contig 12449 bp, 9 predicted proteins | sample 1538631 | NCBI WGS metagenome assembly OCQB01 (sample SAMN04571713, study PRJEB22368) | human gut metagenome | biome: human gut; material: stool | host: Homo sapiens | place: Luxembourg | collected 2012-10-19
CCCGCGCAATATCGATCCGCCGCCGCTGCCCGCCGGAAAGCCTGCCGACCGTGCGCTCGAGCAGATTCTCAAAATCCAGCAGCGCGGCAAGCTCCGCCATGCGCGCTTTGAACGCCTTTCCAAAAATCCCGTACAGCGCCGCGCGGCTTTGCAGATTTTCCCGGACGGTCAAAGCCTTGTCCAAAACGGAATTCTGGAACACTACGCCGAGCCGCCGCGTAATCTCGCCAAGATCATGCCGTCGATTTCCACGCTGCCGCCGTCCTTTGACAACTGACCGCACAAAATGGAAATCGTGGTCGATTTGCCCGCGCCGTTGACGCCAAGAAATGCGAACAACTCGCCGGTACGGACCCGAAAGCTCAGATCCTGTACGGCCTTGACCGCCCCGAAGCTTTTGTTTAGATGTTCGATCCGGATCATATTTTCCATAGAATCGCCTCTTTGCCCCCTCTTTCGTATGAAGCTGCGGCAAAGGCCTGTTCAAAACGATATTGGCGCCGGTTTTGCGCAGACCGCCGGAAACTGCGGCATACGTTTCCTTTTATTTCCAGAATCTTCCTATCTATTGTATACGGAAAACCGCCAAACGTCAATACATTTTTCACATATTTAGAATAAATTTATGAAAAAACCGATTCAGAGCGCGCTCTGAATCGGTTTTTTGAGAGAAATCATTCAATTTGCGGGAGCCGTTTCAATTCCGGCTGTTTTGCGCAGCGCGGACGAAACCACATCCAGATACACCTGTGCGGCGCGCTCCAGCCTTGCATAGCGGCTCTGCCAGTCAAAGCTGCCTTCATTGAGCATATAGATCAGATTCTTGTTCAGGTTCGCCGGCTGATAGCAGTATCCAAGATCATAGGCGCGCGTCTCAAAAATAATATCCAGCATCGCCGCGCTTTCCTCGTCGCGAGTATACTGCCCGGTGAGCGTCTTATCGTAGTAAGCAGGAATGATATATTCATGCGAATAGTAGCCGATCGCCTCGATGATCGCCGACGTGCGCTCCTCATCCTCCACCAAAAGCGGCACACACAGATAATTCATATAAAAGGGCGCGACCGTATTTGCATATTCCGCCTGATTTTCATCGTACAGCACATAGGGCAGAATACCGTAATCCGTCTCCATATCCCGGAACTCGCCGAGCTTGCCGATCGTTGTCATGAAAAAGAGCGCCTGATCTCCACTGAAGATCGGAATGTACTCTTTCTTCGCCGAATTATGCTGATATTTCAGCGAACTGGACGAATCCATCACCATGTTGAAAAATTTTTCCAGCATGTTGTTCGTAACCTCGGTATTGATCGACAATTCATAATTCCAGGTATCGGTGTTCAGTTCAACCATTTTCTGCCCGGCGGAATTGACGACGCCATACACCGCGTCCACCCAATAAAGCGTCCCGTATACGTCTGTCACGCCGTCGCCGTTGGTATCGTCCGTAACCTCCTTGGCGATCTCGTACATCTTGTCGATCGTCCACTGATACGTATTGACAAGATCATACAGATTTTCAATCTGATAGGTCTCGGCCAGCTTTTTGTTGAACGCGATGCAGTAGGTCTGGTCCATCATGCTGATTCCGAAATCCCCGGTTGTGAAGAAAAGCGTACCAGCAAATTCAAAAGCCTCGTTCGCCTTTTTGTCGTACCAGTCGTTGTCTTTATCGAAAAAGGGCAGCGAATTGAGGTCGGAAAGATACCCCTCATAGGCCAGTTGGCTGACGTCGTAGCCAGGAATCACACACATATCATAGTTATAGTCGCCCGACATGGCCTCTTTGACAAGCACCTGATAGGCTTCGGGAGACTGCTGATTGGCCGTTGTGTTCCGCTGCGCGGTCACGATTTTGATATTATACAGATCCTGCACCGCTTTGTTTCGCCGCTCGACCGCGGAATCCAGCACCGACGGATTCTGTTCATCGTACAGAAAATCATTCGTATTGACCGAACCGCGGCCAGCGGAGAGAATATGAAATTCGTGCCCGTCAAAATTATACTCGGGCAGCTCGTATTCCGCCTCAGTCGTTTCCTCACCGCCGCTAGACACCGATCCGGAAACATCCGGATTATTTTTGCCGCACGCGGAAAATGGCAGACAGAGCGCCAAAATCAGCAGCACGGCGAGTAATTTTTTCAGCATCGGTTGAACCCTCCTCCACATTCAAAAATAAGTGCACACGTCCGTTGCGGACTTTCAAAATCCGCCGGAACACGCCAATGGCCCAAAAACGCGCTATGGGATCAGCTTTTCCTGCGGTGTACCCGTCGGGCCATGCACGACGATGACATCCGGCCCCTCTTCCATCTCCACGAATTTCATCGGGTCGTAGCAAATATGGCGCGGAGAAATCTCGGTCGGGCTGAAATGCTGATGATAGAACATGATATAGCGCCCATCCGCCGTCCACGTATACACCGAATCTCCCGTGCCGCGGGTGAATCCGGTCGCGCGGAGGATGGGATTGTACTTGTATTTTCTGTACGGGCCGAGCGGCTTTTCCGCAATGGCAAATCCCTCTCCGTAATCCCCTTTGTAATGCGAACCGGCATAGATCATGTAATAAAGCCCCTTATGCTTCATAATGACGCCGCCCTCGACGATGCGCGCATAGTCGCATTCCCATGGCTCGGTCGGCGTCATGATCTGGACTAAGGTATCGTCCAGCGGCGTCACCACGCCGTCCTCCATTTTGACCTCATAGGCCCAGATCTCATTGCCGTTGTTGAAACGGACAACCGTGATATACGTTCTGCCGTCCTCGTCCACAAACGGATGGCCGCCGATTTCCTGAATATCCTCGTGCAGCGGCTTCATCGTCTTGGATTTAAAGGGGCCGAGCGGTGAGGCGCTGGACGCAAACGCGACCTGCGCGCGGCGCTTGCCGCGTTCGTCAGGCGCGGTATGCGAGGCATAGAACATATAAAACAGGCCGTCCTTGTAAATGACGTTCGGACTCATATATTCGTTGTTGCCCCAGCCGTCTTTTCCGTGGAACACGACCACCGGATCCGACCAATGGATCAGATCCTTGGACGTATAGCACTGGAACAGAGACATATCCTGCGTATCGGTAAAATACAGATAATACATACCGTCATAATATAGAATGTCCGGATCCGCGCCGTATACGACCGGATTTTTATAAAAACGATCCTTGTCGTAAACCGGCGGCTCGGGGAGTTCGTCAACGGCAACGCCGCGGAATTCCGCAATGCCGTCTCCAAGGTTCAGACCGACCACGCCGCGCGGAAAATGAGCAAGCTCCAGATCGAATTTGGGATAGGGATCGCTTTCGGCGAGAAAGTTATTGAACCAGATCTTTGCATATGTACCCTGCATTTCGACACGGATCTTATACCACCGGCCTTTTTCAAACGGATACCGCATGGAGCCGAGCACGCGGTTGTCCCGGTCGCCGCCGTTTACCTTGGTCAGTTTGACCGAGCAGTCGGCCGCATCGACGGAGAGATAGTAGCCCGCGATCCAGGAAAGACCGTTTTTACCCTGCGCGCGGAAATACACGCCCGCTTCTCCGTCCCGTACCAGCTTGATCTCGCATTCAAAAACGAAATTTTTCGGCGCGTGCGCTTTGGAAAACAAAACCGCGCGGTTGTCCGGCGCCGGAAAAAGCGCGTCGCCCGCTTTCGCCGAAAAGACGCCGTCCTTTTCATCCGCTTTGGCGCCCAGAGTGATCCATTCCATCATACATTCTCCTTGCTGCAAGTACAAAATTTCTATTTCTTCCGCGCGGAGTTCCCGCGAAAGGAAGAGCGGGCGCACTGTCGTCCGCCGAAGCAGGTGCGCCCTGTGCTTATTTATAGGATAATCGCGGATCTCCCAATAGTCAATGTTAAAACATTTGCTCTTTGTGCAAAAAATCTATATAATTTTGTGCAAAAAAGAAGCATGCGCCAAAATACCAAAAATGTTTTGAAGCAGATAGCACAAAAATTTTCTCCGTAGGAAACGTCTCGTCGCAAAGCGACGCTAGCGCCTTTGGCGCGTCGCTCGACGTTCCGTGTATAAATTTTGCAAAGCGGTAAAATGCGGAAGCGCTTAAGACAGCGTTCCCTACAGGACGAAGAAACAACATTCAATATATAAATGAAAAAGATTATTTTCTTCGTAGGGAACGCCTCGTCGCAAAGCGACGCTAGCGCCTTTGGCGCGTCGCTCGACGTTCCGTGTATAAATTTACGAAGCGGTAAATTGCCGTCGAAAAATTTTTCCTTAATATAAAAAATGCGCCAATAGCCACCGCTTTGTTTTCAAAATCATATTGACTTTCGCGCTGATTTTATAATACAATATCAGCGCGAAAGTTGGTGATTGAATAATGAGCAAAAAAATGCTTGAAACGATGCTAACGGAGAACAACGGCATTTTAAAAACGGCTGACGCGATAGCTGCCGGAATTACAAAAGACGCTTTTTATCAATTTGTAAAAAACGCCGGACTTGAAAAGGCCGCCCATGGCATTTACATTGCCCCTGACGCTTTAACCGATGAAATGTATCTGCTGCAGGCGCAGTTTCTAAAAGCGGTTTATTCCCATGAAGCGGCGCTCTATCTACACGATCTGGCAGAGCGCGAGCCAACGCCTTTGACTGTGACGGTCGCTGCAAGCTATAACAGCAGCAGACTTTTAAAAAAGGGCGTGAAAGTTTATTATGCCAAAAAGGAATGGTACGAGCTTGGCATAACGCAGATTGCTTCCCCTGGCGGGCATAGCATTAAGGTTTATGACCTGGAGCGCACGATTTGCGATATTGTACGCCGCAGCAGCGATATGGACGTTGCTGTATTCAATTATGCGGTGAAGGAATATGTGAAGCGCAAGGATAAGGACTATGCGAGATTAAGCCATTATGCAGCGGTTCTGAACATGGAACGAAAAATCAGGGAAAAAATAGGAGTGCTATTTTAATATAAATGATTTTATAATTTTGAAAAGATGGCTGTATAATGGGTTATCTGACTGCACAAGGATCGCTTTTAGTAATTGGGGGTGTGATCAGGCTAGTAAATCATGATTTTGTAAATTTAAACTAAGAAAATCTGCGCAAAAAAGCGCCAGCATACAAAAAAGCGCGTGGTCAACGCGCTTTTTATCTTGATAGAAAAAATGCATACGTCTCTTTGGGTGTAAGGTGAACACTTTTGAAATTTTATCTGTTATAATCAAGTAAAGATTTTTTACCGTTTTTCATTTCAAACAACGTATAAGACAGGTAAAATTAATTATATTAGCATATCAGCGCGCGGAAAGGGAAATTTAATATGCCGATAAATAAAACGCCGTTTACATTTCATCTTGAAGAAGAATATTTAGAAAAATTACGATATATCGCGAAACAGGAGACAAGAAGCGTCAGTAATTTATTGGAGCAGCTTTGCAGATCGTATATCAAAGAATATGAACAGGGCACGGAAAAATCGAAATCGCGTATATAGATATAAATTTTTAAAGGGGACAAACATAGTCAAAATTAAAAAAAAACAACATGTGCGGTAAAGAAATGCAGACATTTATATTGTCCCGGCAAAAATGATGATAAAGAGGTGCAGGTGGATTATGTTTAAAGTTATGAATGAATTTAAAAATGCCAATAAACCTAGGACGATTCGTTTTACAGAAAGCCTGTCGAATGAATTGCAGGACGTTGCCGATCAAAATGACGTATCATTTAATACTTTAGTTTTACAATGCTGCCGATATACTTTAGATCATATGGAAAATTAATTTTGCGCAACTTTGTAGGGAACGCTGTCCTCAGCGTTCCGTGTACAAATTTTGCAAAGCGGTAAAACGCGGAACGTCGAGGACGACGTTCCCTACAAGAGCGAGTGTATTTTTACATTCCGATAAAAGCAGCTTCGGCGCGGACTCGCGGAATGTTTGGCCATATGCTAAAGCAAAATTGTTTACTCCGTAGGGAACGCTGTCCTCAGCGTTCCGTGTACAAATTTACAAAGCGGTATGTTGCGGAACGTCGAGGACGACGTTCCCTACAAGGACGAGTGTGTTTTTGCACTCCGATAAAAGGACGCTTCGGCGCAGGATTTGCGGAACGTCGAGCGACGCGCCAAAGGCGCTAGCGTCGCTTTGCGACGAGACGTTCCCTACAAAGACGTAAAAGCAATATTCAATATACAGTCCCCAACAGCAATATTAATATGCAAACAAAAAAGCCAAAAACGGCGTTTGAGACCACAAACACTTTCCCGGTATATCTTGACAGGCATGCGATTCGGCATTATAATTAAGATATCTGCATGATCGCGTGTTTCCCATTATGCAAAAAGCAAACCGCGTCGGCGGTTTCTTTTCAGGCCGAAAGTTAGCATTTGCTAACATGTATAAATCCATTCCATGAAAGAGAGGCTAATGAAAATGGTGCAAATCACACTGAAGATCGACGGCATGATGTGCGGTATGTGCGAGAGCCACGTCAACGACGCTCTGCGCCGGGCATTTCCGGTAAAAAAGGTTTCCTCGTCGCATACAAAAGGGGAGACGGTGATCCTGTCCGAAACGGAACTCCCCGAAGACAAACTGCGGGCGGCCGTCGGCGAAACCGGCTACCAGGTGTTGTCGGTGCGTTCCCAGCCGTATGAGAAAAAGGGATTTTTCGCGAAATTCAAAAAATAGAGCGGGCGCAGTTTTGAAAAGGGGGTGAGGCCGCATGAATATGGAATCGCTGTACGGGATCCTAATCCCGTTTCTCGGCACGTCGCTCGGCGCCGGATGCGTATTTTTTATGCGGAAATCGCTCGGCGACCGTGTTCAGCGGGCGCTGACCGGCTTTGCGGCCGGGGTAATGGTTGCGGCCTCGGTCTGGAGCCTTTTAATCCCCGCCATCGAGCAGGCGGCAAACATGGGAAAATGGTCATTTGTCCCCGCCGTCATCGGATTCTGGCTTGGCATCCTGTTCCTTTTCGCCTTGGACCACATTATTCCCCATCTGCACAGGGGCAGCGCGCAGGCTGAAGGCCCAAACAGCAGGCTTCAGCGAACGACGATGCTGGTGCTGGCCGTCGCTTTGCACAATCTGCCTGAGGGGATGGCCGTGGGCGTCGTCTACGCCGGTTATCTTGCGGGAAACGCGCAGATCACCGCAATGGGCGCGCTGGTGCTGTCTATCGGCATCGCCATTCAAAACTTTCCAGAGGGGGCAATCATCTCCATGCCCCTGCGCGCGGAAGGGATGAAAAAATCCAAGGCCTTTCTTGGCGGCGTGCTGTCCGGCGTGGTCGAGCCGATTGGCGCGGCGCTGACGATTTTGGCAGCGGGCGTGATTGTACCCGCACTGCCCTATCTGCTCAGCTTTGCGGCGGGCGCCATGGTCTATGTGGTTGTCGAAGAACTGATTCCCGAAATGTCGGAGGGGCGGCATTCCAATATCGGAACCCTGTTTTTTGCAGGCGGATTCAGCGTGATGATGATTTTGGACGTCGCGCTCGGATAACCGTCAAAGTCTAAATCCGAGCCTTAAAATGTATCGTTTTTGCCAAAAGAATATCGGGTTCGTCATTTACTTCCATACCGGCGTTTGTTACAATGATAAAAAAGCCAAAGGTGGAGGGATACAGATGGATTTTAACGGGAAAGTCGCGCTGATAACCGGCGCGTCGGTCGGTATCGGCCGCGCGGCGGCAATGCGCTTCGCGGAACTCGGCGCGGATCTCGTGCTGGCCGATATCAATTTTGAAAAGCTCCAGTCGGTCAAAGCGGAACTCGCGCACTACGGCAGAGACGTGCTGATTTACCCGTGCGACGTCAGCGACGAGAGCCGGGTCAACGAAATCACCGCATACGCGATGACGCATTTCGGCAAGGTGGATATCCTTGTAAATAACGCGGCGCTCTGGAGAAACTGGTCAAAGTTCGAGGAAACGCCGATCGAACTCTGGAAGAAGTTTTTGAATGTCAACGTAATGAGCGTGGTTTACTTCACCAATGCGGTGCTGCCGAAGATGAAGGAGCAAAACTACGGCAGAATCATCAACGTCTGCTCGGTTGCGGGCGTGTACGGGAACGCAAATATGGCGTGCTATTCGGCGACCAAAGCGGCCGTGATCGGTATGTCCAAAGCGCTGGCCAAGGAAGTGGCAAAACAGGGCATTACGGTAAACGCAGTTTCTCCCGGCAGCGTCAGTCCCGCCGAGAACCCTGATCCCAACTTCCATCAGCCGAGCGAACTCGCGTTCATGGGCAGAACCGGTACGGACATGGAAAATGCCAATCTCATCTGCTTTCTTGCAAGCGACGAGGCGGCGTACATATCCGCGCAGAACATCCAGATCGACGGATGCAGAAAGAAACAGTAATGCGCGTGGAATAAGCAACGCATCCAATTATTCTAAAAATGGCAAACAGAGCGGACATGCGCCGCTCTGTTTGTTTATTTTGCGCCGCAAAAGGCGCGCCGGTTCCGCCAAAATCCCGCGCCGGTTTTTTCCGCTTTTCTATATTGAAAATTATTGACATTTTATCTAAATGTTTGTACAATAAAAGAAAAAACGAATGGAGCGCTATACATGATGGGGAAAAAATGGCAGAAAGCCCTCTTGCTTTTCTCAGCGGCGGCAGCACTCACGGTCGCAGCGGCAGCCGCCGGGATCACGTATCCCGACACGTTCACCAATCCGGTGGCAAACGGCGCAGATCCGTTTGTCTTTAAAGACGACGACGGCGTTTACTATTTGTACACGACCAGCGGAGATTCGTATGGGTACCGCGTTTACACGTCGGAGAATCTCGTAGACTGGAAATGCCAGGGCTATTGCCTGCGCAGAGAAGACGTTTATTATGCGGATCGTTCCGCATACGCCGGATTCTGGGCGCCGGAGATCATAAAAGACGGCGACACCTATTATATGGTATACACGGCGCAGGAACATCTCGGCATCGCCGTATCGGACAGTCCCCTCGGTCCGTTCACCAACACGGAGACCTCGTATCTCCTGAACGACTTTAAAAACATCGACGGACACTTTTTCCGCGACGACGACGGCAAATTATATCTATATTTCGTCGGCTGCTACGAATTTACCTACAACGGGTATACCAACCCCTCCCAAAACTGCATCTGGGGCGGCGAATTCAGCCTTGAAACCCGAGATTTCGTGTCCAAGCCCCAGTTGCTGCTGACCTGGGAGGACGAACCGGAATCGCTGCGCAGCTGGCGCGTCGTCGAAGGGCCGGAAATGCTGAAGCATAACGGCAAATATTATCTCACCTATTCTTCCTCCGGCTACAGCAACCCGGGCTATTCGGTCAACTATGCGACCTCGGACAGCCCGCTCGGCCCGTTCACCAAATCCCCGAACAATCCGATCCTGATCTCGGACGACGTAAGCAGAACCGATACCGAAAACCCGCATCTCTACGGTACGGCGCACCACTGCTTTACCACCTCTCCGGATGGAACGGAACTGATTATCGTATACCACGCGCACCGCTCAGGCACCGCGCCGAACGAACAGGCGGGCTATGTACAGGAACGGCGCGTCTGCATCGACAAGGCCTATTTTGACGCAAAGGGCAATCTCTGCGTAGATGGCCCGACCGCAACTGAGCAGAGCGCGCCGTCGGGCGCAAAGCTCGGCCGGACGGTCGAACTGGATGAAAATTTTGCGGCGCTCGCGAACCTGCCGACCGTCTATGTCGCGGCGACCGACGGCCTCGACACGAATCCCGGCACTAAGGAAAAGCCTTTCCAGACACTGAACGCGGCTTACGCCGCGCTGCCAGGCGGCGGCACGATCGTACTGACGCAGGCCTACAATATGTCCTCAAAGTATGTTACCGATTCCGCCTACTACTGCTCGCCCGCGGTCAACGGACCGGTGATGATCCGCGGCCTGTTTTCCTCTGTACCGGTTGAATTCAAATTCTGGAGCCTCTCGTCGGACACCTACATAGACAACCTCGCGCTGTTCCCCAGCACGACCGGAACCGTGGCCAGCGGCATCTCCGTGATCGAATGCGGACAGAACAACGTCATACTCGGCGAGGGCGTCAGCTGCTGTTCGCGCAACAACTCCGAACAGTTCCCGGTTCTCGTCGGCGGACATTGGCGCTACAATGCAAACGCTTCTACCTCCCCATATAAGTACTACGACACCGAAGTCAAAACCGAAGCGATGCTGACGACGGATAAAAGCTATACGTTGAAAGTACTCAGCGGCACGTGGAGCATCGTGACGGAGTTGAGCATAAAAAACACCTCGGTCGTTCAAAATTCCGCGCCGAATGCGTCGTTGATTTTGGGCAACGGTGCGATCATCCGGCCGGCCAAAGCCACCGGGTTTAAAGTCGTCTGCACTGCAGACGGGGCGCTTTTGACCTGCAATGCGATACAATACGCCAAAAAATATGCATTCTATAAGGTAGAGGGCGCAAAAACCACGCTGCTCGGCTATTCCGACACCCCCTCCTTTACCGATACGAGCTATAAGCCGGGCGAAAAGGTAAACTACAAAGCAGCGGGCTATATCCACGGCGCATGCATCGGCGATCCCAGCAACACCCTAAGCCTGACCTCCTACGGCGATATGGACGGCAGCGAAACCCTGCGCATGAAAGATGCGCTTTTGCTGCTGCACGACGTTCAAAACAGTACGCCGTCGCAGGAAAAGTCGGACAATGTCCTCCGCATCCTCAAATATATTGCCAAATAACATATTTTGCCGCGGCTGTTCCGTGCGAAAGCCCGAAATCCGCTTCGGCAAAATATTCCCTCAATGCAGGCGGCGCTTCGCGGCGAAAAATTCCCTGCAGGATATAAAACGCCGCGTTTCCCGCATAGGCAATCAAAAATCGCAGAGCAAATGCTCTGCGATTTTTCTATACTCAGTTCAGTCTGTTTACTGTCCAATCGGAACTTCCTCGGCGGCTTTGGCCGCCTCGGGAATCTCAAAATCCGCCGCGTTATTGATATCCTTGTAGCGCATCACCATCACCGCCTCCGAAACGGTGACGTCGATGTCCTCTATACTGCCCAAACCGCTCTCCGCAAGCGTATTTTTCAGCATGGATTCCATCGCTTTCGTCATATCTATCCGCATTTGAACCGGCATATCGGTTTTGGCGTCCAGCCAGTATTCAAACGGAATTTCCCCGATACCCTCAAACATCTGCGTCACGACGCCAAGACTGTCGGTATCCATCGAGCCCGAAACCAGCGAGAGCACCTTGGAAAGCATCTCCTCCGTAATCACAGCGGTGAACTTGTTGGTCATTACGCCGTCCAGTTCCTCGGAAACCGGTTCGCCGTTCTCAAGCAGCAGCGGATTGAGTTCCGCAAAAAATTCCGCGTCCGCAGCGGCCACATCGGAAATATCCGGGATAGCCGTCTTCACCCACGTGCCCTCGGCGCCGGTATACGTATACGCCTCGTCCACATACATCTCTAACTTCTGCGTCTGAGCGCCGAGCCCGGGAATATCCATCGTCAGCGTCATATCGCATTTTGCTTTCTGCGGATCAGTAAACGTCACGCCGTCCATTTGCATCTGCATCTTCATGGACTGGCCCACCATAGAATATTCAATGTTCATCTCGGCGGTATATCCGGCGCTCTTTACTTCTTCCATTTGCTTTGCAGCGTTATCCAGCATCTGCTCTGGCGTTTTGCCGCCGCAGCCGGCAAGCAAAACGACAAGCATAAGCCCCAGCAAAAGCCAACCGCGTTTCAAGAATTTCATGGTAAAATCCCCCTGTACTGTTTTCTATCCATATGGCCTGCCTGCGCACAAGCACCATACACAGATATGATTGTATCATGCCCGTTCCGAAAAAGCAATAGCTTTATCGCTTCTTTTTATTTTCGGATCATAGAAGCTGAAAAAAAGGAAAGCCGAAGCTTTCCTTTTTTCCTTTACAGGCGTTGCCGCCTGATTACGCAATTTGGAGGTCAGGTAGTAGGCATATCGCCGCCGCAGACATCGCACTTACCGTCAGGGGTCGCATCCTGAGTGTCATTATTCTTCTCATCGACATGATCGATCATCGGAATTTCAACTTCTACGTCCGAGTTGCAGAGTTCGCATTTCTGCGTACCCTTGCCTGCTACGGTGCAGGTGGCATCCTGAGTAACCGTAATGTCGCCGGTCAGGCTGTGCGCATTGGGATCAATCGCGATTTCAACCTCAACATCCTGCCCGCAGACACTGCACTTCTGTGTGCCTTTGCCTACCGTAGTGCAGGTAGCGGGTGTGACTACTGTGATGTCACCCTCTGGGGTATGAGGAGCCAGCTTAATTTCAACCTTTGCTGTAAGCTCAGCGTTGCACACAGAGCACATCTTGTATGTCAGATAACCCTTTTCGGTGCAGGTTGCTGCCTTTTCAGGAACATCTACCACCGTGTGGCCAAGCGCTGGGATAACTTCAGGCTCTACGGTTATCGTGTTGCAGACCGTGCACTGTTT
>OCQB01002442.1_pt1 | contig 12439 bp, 8 predicted proteins | sample 1538631 | NCBI WGS metagenome assembly OCQB01 (sample SAMN04571713, study PRJEB22368) | human gut metagenome | biome: human gut; material: stool | host: Homo sapiens | place: Luxembourg | collected 2012-10-19
GAGACATACAAGCCAAAATGCCATCACCGAAGGTGATTTTAAATGCATTTTGGCACGTAACTGTGAAGGTACTGAACAGTTACGACTTATAAAGCTATTTTCCCAGATGTCCTCCCTTTTGCGAACAAACAGCGGCAGGTTCCTGATGGAACGTTCGTGCAACACTTTGTGGGCGGTTAGGGGAAGCTTTGAAATCCAGCCCTTACGCAGACTTAGGCTCGAGCGCTCTCGCGAGAGTCTTAGTCGAAGTTAGGGATTAGTTCAAAGTTCCCCTGCCCACGTTGCACGAATGTTCCATCAGGAACCTGCCGCGTCACTTTTTGCATCTTATTTGCCTGAATTTTCCATCCGGGATCTGGCGCGTCCTTTTTTGCAATCTCACTTACACATTACAAAACTGACTCTGATACAGCTGTGCATAGAACCCTTTCTTCTCCAGCAGTTCCTCATGCTTGCCGGTCTCCAGGATATGTCCGTCCTTCATAACCAGAATCACATCCGATTCCTTAATGGTAGACAGCCGGTGTGCCACCACAAAACTCGTCCGTCCCTCCATCAGTTTCTGGAATGCTTTCTGGATACGGATCTCTGTCATCGTATCGATGGAAGATGTCGCCTCGTCCAGAATCAGTACCGGCGGTTTTAGTAACATCAGTCTGGCGATACAAAGCAGCTGTTTCTGTCCCTGGGACAGGCTTCCGCCGTCCTCACCCATCACCGTGTCATATCCTTTCGGAAGACGTTTGATAAAACTGTGGGCATGAGCCTGTTTTGCTGCTTCGATCACTTCCTCCCTTGTGGCATCCGGTTTTCCGTAAGAGATATTATCCCGGATCGTACCCGTTTTCAGCCAGGTTTCCTGAAGCACCATTCCGTAACTGGAACGGAGACTTTCCCAGGTCAGATCCTGAATCGGTACTCCATCCAGTGTGATCTTTCCTTTATTTATATCATAAAAACGCATCAGCAGATTGATTACTGTCGTCTTACCACATCCGGTCGGACCCACAATTGCCACCCGCTGTCCCGGTTTTACTTCCAGATTCATATGTTCGATCAGTGGCACCTCACTGGTGTAAGAAAAGCTTACATCCTCAAATCTCACGCGGCCCTCCACCTGATCCAGCGTCTTAGCATCTGCCGCATTCTCCGGTACCGGTTCTTCGTCCAGAAAATGAAAGATTCTTCCCGCACATGCCAGCGCGTTCTGAAGTTCTGTCACCACGCCGGAGATCTCGTTAAACGGCTTGGTATACTGATTGGCATAATTCAGAAAACTACTCAGCTGACCAACGGTAATTCTTCCCTGGATCGCGGAAAATGCACCGAAAATACCAACGCCCGTATATACCAGTCCGTTGACAAAGCGGGTGGAAGGATTAGTAATGGAAGAGAAGAAGGTCGCTTTCAGGCTGCAGGACTGCAGTCTCTGGTTAATATCATCAAACTGTTCCTCTGCCTCTTTTTCATAGGCAAATGCTTTAACCACTTTCTGGTTTCCCACCATTTCTTCTACCAGAGAAGTCATCTCTGCTCTCGTCTCAGACTGCAGACGGAACATGGTAAATGTACGTTTTGCGATAAAATTTGCCACGAAAAAAGATAACGGCGTGATCAATACCACGATCAGCGTGATTCTTCCATCGATGGATATCATAAATCCCAGTGTTCCGAGAATCGTCATCACGCCGGAAAACAGCTGGGTAAATCCCATTAAAAGGCCGTCGGAAAACTGATCCACATCTGTGGAAATTCTGCTGATCGCATCACCCGGCTGGTGCGCGTCCATATAACGGAGCGGAAGAATTTCCATATGGGCAAATACCCGTCTGCGGATATCATCTACGATCTTGTATGTCATTTTATTGGTCAGAAGACTCATCACCCACTGAGATATCGCAGAGATTGCCGTCACCACTGCCAGCTGGAGCAGCACCAGTTTCAGATCCGGGAAGCTTACCAGCCCCTTCTCTATCATACAGTCCACACCTTTACCAATCAGGATGGGCGAATACAGGGTAGCTGCTACTGTGACTGCCGCCAGCACCAGAATACTGACCACCAGATACGTGTACGGGCGAATCAGCTGTAGGACACGGTTTATGGTCTTTTTGTTTTTCATAACTGTGCTACCTCCTGACTGGAAAACTGTGACATACAGATCTCCTTATATACGTTACAATTCTTCAATAATTCCTCATGAGTTCCTTTCCCCACAAGTTTTCCGTCATCCAGCACCAGAATCTGATCTGCATTTTTGACGGTTGCCGCACGCTGGGATACCAGGAATACCGTTGCATTTCCGGTACTTTCTTTAATGGATCTTCGCAGAGCCGCATCCGTTGCAAAGTCCAATGCGGAAGCACTGTCGTCAAGAATCAGAATCTCCGGTTCCCCGACCAGTGCCCGTGCAATGGTCAGCCGCTGTCTTTGTCCTCCGGAAAAGTTTCTTCCACCGGTTTCTACTTTTTCATCCAGCCCTTTCTGTTTCTTCTTCACCACTTCTTCCGCCTGCGCGATCTGCAGGGCTTTCCACAGTTCGCTCTCTTTCGCATCTTTTTTACGCCACTGAAGATTACTTCGGATGGTTCCCAGGAACAGAACTGCTTTCTGTGGAACCACACCAATCTTCTCACGCAGATGCCGGAAAGTATAAGCTTTCACATCCTGACCGTCTACAGTAACCGAACCTTTTGTATCGTCGTAGAACCGTGGAATCAGATTAACCAGTGTGGACTTTCCGGATCCGGTACCGCCGATGATTCCAACCGTTTCTCCTGGCATTGCCGAAAAACTGATATCTGTCAGAGAAGCTTCCTGCGCCCCACCATAAGTAAAAGTCACATGGTCAAACACGACTCTCGGTTTCCCGCTTTCCTGCGTATTTTTTTCTTCAGCGCCCTCTTTCATAGAACTGTTTACCCGGAAAACTTCATTAATACGTATCGCACAAGCCAGTGCTCTTGTTACAGCAACAATCAGGTTCGCCAGTGCAACCAGCGCCAGCAGAATCTGATTCATATAATTGACCAGCGCCACAATCTGTCCCTGGGATACGCTGCCGATCTGTACCTGCCAGCCGCCAAACCACAGGATACACAGGATCGCGATATTGACCATCACATAGGTGATCGGGTTCATCAGTGCAGAAATCTTACCGGCATACAGCTGTGTATTTTTCAGGTTGCCGCTGATTTCATCAAACTGTTCCGTCTCTTCTTTTTCCCTGGAAAATGCACGTACCACTCTGGCACCTACATAATTTTCTCTCGTATGAAGCACGATCTGATCCAAAATACTCTGTACTTTTTTATAGATCGGTACAGTGATACGCATAATCAGATAAATTGCCAGTCCGATTAACGGTACTGCAATCAGGAAAATGATCGTCAGTTTTGCGCTGATAGTAAAAGCCATCACAACCGCTCCGATGACGATGAACGGAGAACGCAGGAACAGACGGAGCATCATATTGACACCGGTCTGCGCCTGGTTGATATCACTGGTCATACGGGTGATCAGTGTCGGCGTTCCGATCTGATCCAGTTCGTTATAGCTCAGGCTGTTGATGTGTCCAAACAGTGCCTTTCTCAGTGCCGTTCCAAATCCCATCGCCGCCTTTGCAGCAAAATACTGCGCCGTCAGGGAACACACCAGTCCCAGCACGCCCAGTGCGATCATCAGCGCGCACATTCTCCAGATATACGGCTTGTCGCCATTCTGGATACCGACATCGATGATGTTTGCCATAACAATCGGAACCAGCAATTCAAAACTGGCTTCCAGCATTTTAAACAGCGGTGCAATAATCGACTCTTTTTTATACGCTTTCAGATACTGAAGCATCTGTTTCATCTTCGTTTTCCTCCTGCTCTTCTTCGATTTTCGGAGGAACAAGCATTCTCTGGAAAGTATCTGTCAGCCAGCGCAGTCGTCCGATGATATCCTCACGGAACTCGCCCGGAAGCATCCTCCATTTCCAGTTTTCCCCCAGTGTGGATGGATGATTCATTCTTCCTTCGCTGCCACAGCACAACAGATCCCACATCGGAATCACTGCCAGATCGGCAACGCTGGCTTCTGCCGCCCGGATAAAATCCCACGGGATGTCCTCCCACGGGCGGTCATAATTATTCAGATATGCTTTGGAGTACTCTCTCGCCCAGTCGTTCATGCCATAATACCATGCCTTTGTCGTATCGTTGTCGTGAGTTCCTGTATATACGACGCAGTTTTTCTTATAGCGATGCGGCAGATAAAAGTTTGTATTACCGGAATCAAAAGCAAATTGCAGGACTTTCATCCCCGGATATCCTGTCTCGTCCATCAGATCAAAAACTTTCTCATCCAAAGTTCCAAGATCTTCCGCGATCACATCCATATCTCCCAGTGCTTTTTCCATCGCCCGGAACAGATCGATGCCAGGACCTTCCTTCCATTCTCCTTCCAATGCATTTTCTGCGTCCGCCGGAATCGCATAATACTCTGCAAATCCACGAAAATGATCGATGCGCACGGTATCGTATAATACAAGACTTCTCTTCATACGCTGAATCCACCATTTGTATCCGGTTTTTTTCTGTGTTTCCCAGTCATACAACGGATTGCCCCACATCTGGCCGTCCGCCGAAAATGCATCCGGGGGACAGCCTGCAATAGCACTTGGCACACCATTCTCGTCCATCTGGAACATCATCGGATTCGCCCATGCATCCGCACTGTCAATAGCCACATAGATTGGAAGATCTCCGATAATGGTGATTCCCTTCTTATTGGCATATGCTTTCAGTTTGTTCCACTGACAGTCAAACTCATATTCCAGAAACTGGTAGTATTCCATCTCTTTTTCCAGCTCTTTTTTCTTATTCTGCACTTCTTTGGAATCACTTTTTCGCAGTTCTTCCGGCCAGGTTGTCCACAGTGCACCGTTCTGGCTGTCCTTGATAGCACGGAACAGACAGTACGGTTCCAGCCATTCCTGCTCTTTTTTACAGAAAGCATAAAATTTATCATCTGCATCAAAACGCCCGTACGCTTTTCTCAAAATCTCATTTTTTGAAAAGTAGATTCTTTCATAATCTACAAATCTCGGATCCCATCCCCACTGCAGCTGTTCACATTCTTCTTTAAAAAGGAGACCTTCTTCCACCAGCATATCCAGATCGATAAAGTACGGATTACCTGCGAATGTGGAAAACGGCTGATACGGAGAATCTCCATATCCGGTAGGCCCTAATGGAAGGACCTGCCATTTTGACTGGCCTGCACGCTCCAGGCAGTCCACAAATTCATATGCCTCTTTCGAAAAGCAACCAATCCCATATCTGGACGGCAAAGAAGAAACAGGCATCAACACACCACTTGCTCTCATTTGTATACCCTCCCTGTGTATTCTCTTACTAACATTAGCACATCATTTCTTTCTTTTCAAGCAATCCCATAATTTTGCCTGTTTTTCTAACAATTAAAAAAATTTAATTTTTTTCAAAAAAAGTGTTGACATTTGACTAACTCTCCCTTATAATAGGCTTTGTTGTGAGGGACAACCGAACAACACAAACAAAAATGTGCGTTTAGCTCAGCTGGATAGAGCGTTTGGCTACGGACCAAAAGGCCGGGGGTTCGAATCCTCTAACGCACGCTAATAAAAAATAAGACAGTGCAAATGCACTGTCTTATTTTTTCTCAAGTCCGGGTCGGACTCGAACGGGTTCGATCTACGCTTCGCTCCGGTCGTTGCTAAACGCGTGCCACTGGCACGCAGCAACCTCTAACGCACGTAGAACCGCTAGAAATCAAGGCTTCTAGCGGTTATTTTTTTGATTGGCCAGTCCTGAAATTACTTCCATGAGAAGCGTTGGAAAATGTTCTGAAAGGAATTTTATAAAGGTTAGGCATGGACGTGGAAAAGGGCTATACAATAAATAAATGAAAAAGAAACGCTGGTTCCGGTAAATACCGGTTCCGGCGTTTCTTTTTATAATTTTCGGATCATTGCGCTTCCATGCAGATCGCATACAGGATCTGCAAACAGATGGTTTTTCAGACAGAATTCCCCGACCGCTTTTCGACATCCGGAAAACTGTGTACTGTACACATCGTGGATCAGGAGAACTCCTCCGGTGGCCAGGCGTTCATAGAACAGAGGAAGTGCGGCTGCAGTTGGAGCATAGAGATCTGCGTCCAGAGATACAAAACAAAAAGTTTCATCTGTGACATCGGAAAAGGTATCCGGAAACCATCCTTTGTGGATCACAGTACGTGTAGGATCAGGCATAACATGAAGAACAGAGTCAATATCAGTAGAAGAAAAATCACCTGTTTTGGCACGGGACAGATTACCGGAGGCTTCTATTGTGATATCCTTTTCTGAAAAGCCCTCAAAAGTATCAAAAAGATGGATTTTTCGGTCTGGAAAGGCTGCACTGATCAGGGAAGAAAATTCACCTCGAAAAACACCTAGTTCTGCAACATTTCCCGGAATATCCAATTGATAGATCTGCTCAGATAAAAGACGCATAACAGCAACCCGTGCGTCAAACATGCGAAGGACGGAGGGATCACGAAAAGGTCCGTGATAACCTAAGTTTTCCATCTGCTTTATCATAGAATTGCGCCGTTCTTCATCCAGAACTCCCAGGATGACCAGATCCGGGAGAAGTGCTGCTGCAGTATCCGGAGAACAGACTGGAATATTTCCAATATATGATCCGTGTTTATGGGGGTCATTATCAGCAAAGCACAGGAGCTGACAGGGACTGCTGAGAAGTCTTGCGGTCATTTGTCCAATTTGTCCGGCACCAAATATTACAGTTTTATATACTGATTTTGCCATCATTTTGATGTAGCCTTTCTGTCAGCGCGAACCTGGATCATCTGTCCTGTGATGGAGATGGCGATTTCAGCCGGTGTTTCTGCTTTGATCTCCAGTCCTATAGGTGAGATGATATGGTTTAAATCTTGTTCATTAATGTTGTATTCTTCAATCAGACGGTGAAATACAGCAGCTTTTTTTGCACGGCTTCCAATGACGCCTATATAACATGCAGGTGTAGCGAGAAGCTGTGCCTGTACAATGGTATCATAGGAATGTCCACGTGTCATGACGCAGCAATAATCAGCAGCTGTAATAGAAACATACTGGTCCAGATGGTTGAAATCACAAAGTATTGTTTCAACTGCTCCTGGGAAAAGAGCAGGATTTGTAAATTCCGGCCGGTCATCCAGGACAACACAGCGAAAATCAACGCTTGCAAGGATTGGGACAAGCTTTTGTGAGACATGTCCGCCGCCGAATACATAGACAGTTCCTGAGGTTCCAATCTGTTCAGAAAACAGATCATAATCTTCACTGTGATATCGGTGTGGCTTTGTAGACAAAGAAGATAATACAGAAGAAGGAACATTGGCAGTTCCGATGAGACCGCATGCAGGACTGTAGAGGCTCACACCGGAGGTGGTGAGAAGATCGCAGATCAGCCAGAAATCTTTTCGCTCTTCATAGAATTTTTCAGCAGTTTCCGTGATTTCCATAATAATCGGATCGTTATGATCAAGATACTGGAAAAAGGCCGTAACATCACCACCACAGATCATACCAATATTTTCAACATCTTTATGATTCAGCCGGAATTCATGCTCGCAGGATTCCTTTTTTTCAAGAATATCCAATGCCATACATTCAGCACGATATTCTACAGCTCCACCTCCGATGGTTCCGGAAATTCTGCCGTTTTTTCCGACCAGCATGCGGGAACCGGCACCTCTTGGTGTAGACCCTGAGGATGCTGTAACGGAAACAAGTACAAGATCGTTTCCCTCCAGGAATTGTTGTTTTATTGTCTGAAATAATGTTCTCATATAATAAAATACCTCCTAACTAAATTAAGTGATTTTTCTGCTCCAGTTGTGTACGTCTGCCCGCCTGAACTAAAGCGTGATATGGCAGAGTGATTGTATCATGTCCTGCAGTTTGCGGGCTTGTTCTAACTGCTGCTCATGAGCTTTGCGAGCTTCCGGACTTTTGCATTTACTCATGCTGTCGGCAAATCTTTTTTCTATGGTTACACGCTGTGTTTCCTGAATCAGTTTATCAGCCAGAAATACAATAGCTGCTTCATCCAGCGTGGCTTCCAACAGACCATGGTGCTGTGAAATGATCTGGCTGATCTCAGGATAACCTAACTGTAAGAAAAGTTCACCGCCTGTTTTCGCGTGATGCCTCTGAAGTCTGGCAATATCATGCAGAAGTGCACCGGAGCGAACAAGCTTCTGGTCAAAGATATAACCATTGGATTCCAGCATATTGCATAAACAACAGGCAAGTTCAGTAACAGCATCACTGTGAGCTTGTACATGACGGGGCAGAGAAACAGCATTGCGAAGCCTGAGACATAGTCCGTCATTTAATTCAGGATGAGGCAGTATATAACTGGGATCAGAGAAAGAAATATTATTTTTTTCATTCACTTCCAGATGATAGTAAGAGCCGCAGGGCAGACGAAACCGCTGCCTGCTGTACATATCAGAATGTAATGCATGTAAATAAGAAGAGATTACATCTGTATGAGTTACCACTGCAATATCACCTTCAGAAGCGCAAAGAATCTTATGAACTGCCTGCGAAAAGCGAAAACCAGATGCAGCAGGAGTTTCTGCTCCCGGGATCGGATGATCAGGGTTATTCCCACGCGCTTTATAAATGTCCGGCCATCTCTGGCGTATTTCATCAAAAGAAAGGCCATCCCATTCTCCCAGATTTCGTTCTGACAGATCAGAAACAATGATATGTGGAAGCTCAGGTGCCATATGGCCTGCTGTCTCAACTGCTCTTAACAAAGGACTGCAGTATACCCCTGATATTTTATCGGACAATTCTTCGTTAAGAAGGACTGCCTGCAGATGTCCAAGCATGGATAGAGAGAAATCTGTCTGTCCTACACAGTAAGAATGTTCATCCGGATACTGTGGTTTTCCATGCCGGACCAGATAAAGGTTACGCATTTAAAAACCCTCCGAAACATTCTTCAAATATTTTTTTTGAACAGGAACGTGTTTCTTCTGAAAAACGGGCATATCGTTTCAGAAATTCTTCGCCGTATGGTGTCAGTTCGCTATGGCTTCCCCTTGTACCGCCCTGGCTTCTGATGATCAGAGGTTCATGAAGCTGTGATTCCAGGGTATGGATCAGGTTCCAGCTGGTAGAATAGGAAATGTGCATGCGCTCACAGGCATCGCGGACAGATCCTGTTTCATGGATCAGTGTAAGCAGCGAATAGAGTTTTTCATCAAAAAAAACTTTTTCCCGGGCTAGCTGAATATGGATTTCAGAACGGATCAGACTCTGGTTGTGTATGCGGAGAAGTTCAGCATAATCCTCTGGTGTATCAGCATCATGAATAATACCGGGATCCTTTACATTAAGATAATACATGGGTTCCCCGCAGTTATCCACAGCACCTTTAAGTCCTGATTTTCCGTCATCACTTAGGATGGAATCAATCAGTGTGGAACGGATCAGAATGGGATGACCGGGATTGCCATTACAGACCGGAGTTACAAGGGGACGCCCCAGAGAGAGCATTTGAGTGACTGTCTGGGCTGTGAACAGCGGAACATCAACAGGTGTAAAGAGTACCGTATCCACTTTGTCTTTCAGATACTCAAGTCCGATTCGGACAGAATCAAACATATGAGTGTTTGCATAGTTCTCATTTCGAAGAAAGACTACATTATTGGAAGCCAGGTGGCATTCCAGAACATCTGCATGATATCCGGTTACCACTACTACTTTGGAGATTCCGGCCTGCCGGAAATTATTGATCACGCGCTGTGCGATGGAAATGGAGCCAAGCTGAAGCATGGGTTTAAAGTCTCCCATTCGTGATGATTTCCCCGCAGCCACGATGAGGGCGCCTGTCTGCATTTAGATACCTCCTTCTTTCAATGATATTATACAAATTTGATATTATTATAACATATAAAAGAATAAAAATAGTTAAAATTTTAAATAAAACAAAATAAAATTGTCTGCAATATATAAAATAGCCAACTATTAATTATTTGTAATTTGTATAATTGTGCAAAATTATGGTAGTATGGATATATAAAATAACGTGGACAGGAGAACTTTTTTATGGATAAGATTTTTGAGATTACCGCAAAAGAAGTTACTGTACAGGTAAAAGATGAGCGTACAGGGGTTGTATATAGCCGGACGCTTCCCATCGATTATTATGAGAATGCAAATGTTTTAAAGCTCAGCGGTGAGAATCTGGACGGGAGCAGCTCTTCCATTGTTTTCTATTCCGCCAGAGGAATAGAGAGACTGAAAGATCTGACAGGCAGGGGAGCTGACCATGATTCGTGCGGAACACATAAGCCTGAAGATCAGTAAGATTGAAATGAATTTTTTTAAAAGGAGGAATGGGACATGATTAAAAAGACATTGAAGATTAATGGTGTTGAGAGAATACTTATTCTTGATAAGGATGAGACACTGGCGCAGGTGCTCCGTGATCACCTTCTTCTTACAGGATGTAAGATTGGCTGCGGTGAAGGTCACTGTGGAGCCTGTAATGTTATTATGAACGGAAAAGTCACAAGATCCTGTATCTACAAGATGAGCCGTGTTCCCGATCATGCAGAGATCACAACCATTGAAGGTGTGGGAACACTTTCTGATATGCATCCAATCCAGGTTGCATGGATGGCATATGGATGCGCACAGTGCGGTTTCTGTTCACCGGGATTTATTATTTCAGCAAAAGTGCTTCTGGACAATAATCCAAGTCCTACCCGTGAGGAGGTAAGAGACTGGTTTAACAAACAGCGTAATCTCTGCCGTTGTACAGGCTATAAGCCGCTGATCGATGCTACTATGGCTGCAGCAGCAGTTATGCGCGGCGAGATGACAAAGGAAGACCTTGTGTTCAAACAGACAGGTGATTCTATTGTTGGAACAAATTATATCCGTCCGTCAGCAGCACAGAAGGTAACAGGTACCTGGGATTTTGGTGCAGATGATGCATTAAAGATGCCATCAGGAACACTTCGCCTTGCTCTTACACAGGCAAAGGTTTCTCATGCAAATATTCTCAATATTGACACAGCAGAAGCAGAGAGTATGCCTGGTGTTGTTCGTGTTATCACAGCAAAAGATATTAAGGCAGCAGGCGGAACCAATAAGATCAATGGTCTTGTAATGCTTCCAAAACACAACAAGACAGACGGTTTCGAACGTCCTGTACTTTGCGATGAAAAAATCTTCCAGTTTGGTGATGCGATTGCCATCGTAGCTGCTGATACAGAAGAGCATGCAAGGGCAGCAGCAGAAGCAGTTAAAGTTGAGATCGAAGAGCTTCCTGCATATATGAATGCAATGGATGCCATCGCACCGGATGCGGCAGAGATTCATCCCGGTATTCCGAACGCATTCTTTGAGACAAACTGTATCAAGGGTCCTGATTTTGACTGGGACAGCATTCCGGATTCACAGCAGGTTGAGATCGAATCTTACTGTTCACGTCAGCCTCATCTTCATCTTGAGCCGGACTGCGGTTATGGTTACATTGACGAAGACGGTATGATAACTGTTCATTCCAAATCCATTGGTATCCATCTGCATATGCCTATGATCGCTGATGGTATCGGTGTGCCAATGGAGAACTTACGAATTGTTCAAAACCATGCAGGAGGAACCTTTGGTTACAAGTTCTCTCCTACAAATGAGGCTCTGATCGGCGCTGCTGTTAAGATCCTTGAACGTCCTGTGTCTCTGGTATTTAATCAGTTCCAGAATATTACTTATACAGGAAAGAGATCCCCTGCATTTATGAATATCAAGCTTGCAGCAGATGAAAATGGTAAGCTTCTTGCACTCTGGGGCAATAACTATGTGGATCATGGTCCATACTCAGAATTCGGTGATCTGCTTACAATGAGACTTTCCCAGTTTACAGGTGCAGGCTATGGAATCAATTCTATCCGTAACAAATCTACAACAGTGTTTACAAACCATGCATGGGGTTCAGCATTCCGTGCTTACGGATCTCCTCAGTCTTATATGGGATCTGAGATTGCGATAGATGTTCTGGCTGCAAAGATGGGAATCGACCCCTTCGATATCCGTGAAATGAACTGTTACAAAGAATCAGAAGGCAGTACGATCCCTACAGGTTATCCGCCTGAAGTATACTGTGAAGAAGAACTGTTCAAGACAGCTCGTCCACTGTATGAAGCAGCTAAGAAACGTGTGGCTGAAAAGAATGCAGCTTCTGATGGCAAGATCAAATATGGTATCGGTGTATCTCTCGGTGTATATGGCTGTGGTCTTGATGGTGTTGATACATCAAACGCATTTGCAGAGCTGAATCCGGATGGAACAGTTACAATGTATGCTGCATGGGAAGATCACGGACAGGGCGCTGATATGGGGGTT
>OCQB01002450.1_pt1 | contig 12393 bp, 8 predicted proteins | sample 1538631 | NCBI WGS metagenome assembly OCQB01 (sample SAMN04571713, study PRJEB22368) | human gut metagenome | biome: human gut; material: stool | host: Homo sapiens | place: Luxembourg | collected 2012-10-19
TCATCGGCTTTGGTATGAAATGCGGAGCTGTGGGATCCGAATACCTCAGAACCAAGAGAAGAACTTAAAGTGAAATCGTTTTTGATGGGGCCAAGTTCAGTAATACGATTGCAAAATTCAGTAATAACATCGCGGAATTTACCAGCCTCAGCACCAGATATCCAACGAATTTGGAAACGATCTGGCTCAAGCCCAATATATTCAAGCAAACGTTTGTAAACCATCATACGGCGCTTTGCGAAGTAATTGCCCGTAGAGTAATGGCAATCTCCGGGATGGCAACCGCATACGATTACTCCATCGCAGCCGCGTTGCAGTGCTTCTAGTACGAATTGGGGATTTACTCGTCCTGAACAAGGAACACGTAACAAACGAATATCTGCGGGATACTTCATGCGGTTTAATCCTGCAAGGTCTGCTCCAGCATAGGTGCACCATTTACATGTAAACGCTAATACCTTTGGCCTGAAGGGCTCAGTTTGCGTTGTGTCGGGATTGTTTGTAACTGTAAAGGCCGAGTTAAGGGGCGTTGAAGGGGTTGCGGTGTCGAACGGTGCAGAAGAGAGTGTGCTAGTTTCTACCACTGACATAATGCATCTACCTCCTTCATAATTGCGTTGTCGGTGTATCCAAGTAAATCTAGAGCACCACTGCGACAGGCGGCGGCACAAGCACCGCATCCTTGACAGAGGGCAGAATTTACTTCACAAACCGTACGCGTAACCTTGACTGAGTTTTCTCGTAGGTTCTTTTCTACTAGGCTAAGGGCGCCGTAAGGACAAATGCTTATACAGGTGCCACAACCAGAACATTTAGAAATGTCTTCGCTGATTTGCGGATTAGATTCAAGCGAATCATGCGCAAACATAACGATAACTTTTGCAGCTGCCGCACCAGCTTGAGCGACCGTGTCGGGAATATCTTTAGGACCCTGTGCAACACCGGCTAAGAAAATGCCACGTGATGCAGTTTCAACTGGACGGAGTTTTGGATGAGCTTCAGTAATCCAATTATCTTCATCGCATTGAGCACCAAACATCATGGCGGTTTCTTTAGCGCCTGGAGATGCAACCATGGCAGTTTCAAGTACTACCATGTCTGCATCTACGATTACATTTTCGCCCGATAAGGTGTCAGCTCCCATAACAACCAAATGATCATTTTCTTGATAGATTTTGCTTACGCGACCACGAATATAGAGGACTCCATCATTTTTAGCCTGCATGTAAAATTCGTCATAGCGTCTGCCGGGACTTCGAACATCCATGTAGAATACATAGCAATTTCCATCGGGGATTTTATCCATAAATTGATGGGCGTGCTTTGCGCCGTACATGCAGCATGCACGAGAACAATATGCTTTACCTTTGTGTGGGTCACGGCTTCCTACACATTTGATTATGACTAAGTTTTTAGGTTCTTTTCCATCCGAGGGACGCAAAATATGACCTTCAGTTGGACCCGATGCGTTTACCAAACGCTCAAAGCTTAAGCCATCAATTACGTCGGGGTAGGTACCTCCGCCGTATTCAGGATAAATGTCCTGCCAGCGGATGAGGTCATAGCCTGTAGCTAAAACAACAGCGCCATAGGTTTCAGTTGTTACCTTGTCTTCGTCGTTATACACAATGGCACCCGTGGGGCAAACCTTTGCGCAAACACCACATTTGCCTTGGGTAAGCTTTCGGCAATGTTCACTATCGATAATGGGCTTTGATGGTACCGCCTGTTCAAAAGTTTTATAGATTGCACTGCGAAACCCCATGTTTTCATTGAATTCATTAGGGATTTTCTTTTCAGGACATTTTGTGGTGCACATACCACAACCAGTGCAAAGGTTGTGGTCTACGTATTTTGCTTTTTCGCGAATAGTTACTTGGAAATTACCAACATAACCATCTACTTTTTCAACTTCAGAAAGGATTTTTATAGTGATATTGGGGTGGTTGCCAACTTCTGACATTTTAGGTGTGCAAATGCAAGCTGCGCAGTCTAGCGTTGGGAAGGTTTTATCGATCTTCGGCATTTTGCCGCCAATGGTTGGCTTTCGTTCCACAATAGTTACTTGATATCCTGCATCCGCAATATCAAGAGCTGCTTGCATACCAGCAATGCCGCCGCCAACAACAAGGGCACGCTTGGTAATGGGAATTTGTTGAGTGTGAAGAGGTTTGGCTTTTTCGACCTTTGCAACTGCCATCTTCAGAAGGTCTTTTGCTTTAGCAGTGGCTTCTTCTTTGTCGGTATGAACCCAAGAGCATTGTTCACGAATATTAGCAACCTCAAGCATATAAGGATTAACTGAGGTTTGGGCCAGTAACTTTTGCCAGGTAAGTTCATGCATGGCAGGTGAACAAGCCGCAACTACAATTCTGTCCAAATTGTTTTCTTCAATAGCTTCTTTAATCTGTTTTTGGTTTGGATCAGAACAGGTGTACTTGTTGTTTTCGACATGAACAACATTAGGAAGGGTGGATGCATACGCTGCAACTTCTTGTGTGTTTACTACGCCACCAATGTTGGTTCCGCATTGGCAGACGAATACGCCGATTCTACTCATGTATTCCACCTCCCTTGTTTCTACCGCTATCTTTTAATTCGGTCAACTCTGTTGGTTTGTTTGCTTCGACTGTTGCGGTGGATTCAGTAGATTTAGATTCAGTTGTTTTAGCGATTTTAGCTGTCGCAGCTTTTTCTTTGTCTCGTACTGCTTTACGTTCAAGCGCTTCACGGATACGACGAGCTTTTGCTTCTTCTGGGGTTTCAGGTTCTTCTTTAGGAACTATTGGTCCAAGCTTTTGGGTAACCAGATCCACCGCTGGAACAAAGTGGCGTGTGATGCCCGCTTGTTCAGGATTAGCACCGAGTGCCATCGCAATCAATTCTGTGAAGAAATAGATTGGCATGTGGTAGTTGGTTTTGTGTTCTTGATTAATCTTTTCTTCGCGCATGTCTAAGTTCATCCAACAAAGAGGACATGCGGTAACAATGCATTCGGCTCCGTTTATTTGGGCATTATGGAAAATACGTTCTGCAGCATTGCGTGCAGCCTTTGGGCGAACAACATGGTTTGATGCACCGCAGCATTCTGTTTTGTAGCTCCAGTCAATACATTCAGCACCAGCGGCGTTCAGCAATTGCTCCATATTCATAGGATTTTCTGCATTAGGAGCTTGTGTAATTTCTTGTGGGCGAACTTGTGCACAACCGTAGTAACAAGCGACCTTCATTCCGCCAAGTTGGAGTTTCAGATGATTAACAATATCGTTAATCATTTCAGGAGTAGTAAAAGCGTCTAGCAAGTTGGTTACTTCTACTGTTCCTCGGTAATTCATTTCAATAATGTTGTTAATGTGTGTGCGATAACTTGCATCGTTTTTAGTTTTGACTTCAGCACGTTTAAGTGCTGCATAGCAACCACTGCAGGGAGTCATTATTTGTAAGTAGGGATGCTGATCTTCGCTAAGTGCTAGGTTGCGAGTCGACAAGGAATACATCAAGTCGTCATTTACGGTGGGTGCTGCTGACGCACCACAGCAATTCCAATCTTTGATTTTGTAGAGTGCTATATCTAGACAGCCTGTAACATACTGAGTGGATTCAGCATAGGAAATCCCGGTTGAATGAAAAGAACAACCTGGGAAGAAGGAAAATGCTTTAGTCATTTAAATCATCTCCTTCAGGAAGTTGTTGTTTATCGTAGGGCTTTTGTTCTTGACACTTTTCAATTATTGCTTTGATGGCTGCAGGATTTTCGCTTTGCTGGATTGACAGACCTATCATGTTTTTTTGGAACATCTTAGGAGCACTAAATGCGTCTTGGATGAAGTGTCCCGATGCCATGTTGTATTGAGCAGCAAGATATTGTTCGTTTGATTTACCTTTGGCTTTGATACCTTTTATGAATAAGGTTTCAAAGACGTTACTATCGTGTAATTTGTGATGACCTTTTTCATGTGAGGCTCTACGGACTTCGCGCATTACTGCTGCCGTATCTACTTTTTGTGGACAACGTGCCGAACAGGTATTACATTGTGCGCATATCCACGGAGATTCCGCCTGTAGAACCTGGTCAACTTTTCCCATTTGGAGTAATCGCATGATTTGTTGCGGAGGCAAGTCCATTGCTTCTGCCATAGGACACCCAGCAGAGCATTTTCCGCATTGATAACAGTCGCGAAGATTTACGCCTGCGTTTTGGGCAATTTCTTGGACAAAGTTTCGCTCTTCGCTTGTTGTCTCAGTGAGGTTAACCGTTCTCATGAGACTCCTTCCTCTCTGCTTTGCGCTAAGAATAGCGCGGTAGGGGGAGAGGCTCTGTTCGCACCCCATGCGGAGGCACACCTTGTGAGGAAACGCATCGTGTGCGGACGAGCCGAATGGTTAGCTCGGCGTAGATAGTTGCCTTATCGGGCTTAGGCACATATCTGTTTCGTCACCTACTTTGTATCGTATATTTGGATTCGGTTTCATGACTTTTTGTGCGCACGGTTGAAATTCCTACCCGAGGTGTAGCATTTTGTAGGTAATTTCTCACGAAGTGGATAAGGCGTATGTGTTAACTTACATACCAACTCTTGCTTTGTGATATGTAGGGGGAAGTCATGGGGCAGCGTTTAAAAGAGGGTCATCTTCATAGTGATTTGGGACATTGGGTTACCCATTCTTGTTTCTTTTCTTGTGGTGGGCGATGCGTTAATCGTTCGTATGTTTGTGATGGGAAAGTGTTAGTTCAGGACACTGATTCCCTTCATAATGATTCGCCTGATTATCCGCAGCAGCGAGGATGTGCGCGTGGTCGTTCTCTTCGTCATGCAATATTCAGTAAAGATAGATTGACTCATCCATTAAAACGCAAGCATTGGAGTGTAGGCGGAGGCAACAAAGAACTTCGCGGCAGAGATGAATGGGAACGTATCAGTTGGGAAGTAACTCGAATTAAAAATGCTTATGGTAATAAGTCTATTCTGGCATTGGGCTATGAATATAGAAATGTCATTCCTGGTCTATACACGGCTCCTTCTTTGAACGCATATGGTGGCTGTACAACTACCTGGGGGCAGGCCTCTCAAGGAGCGTTTCCTTTAGTATCAAACTGCATGAAAGGGTCTTACAACTTAGGTGCTCTTGATTTTTCTGATAGGTATGAAATACGCAAAGCAAAGTTAATTATTATGTGGGGTCAGAACCCTGCCTGGTCCTCTGCGGGTAATCCGATGTATCACTACCTGCAAGCTAAACGCGCAGGAGCCCGTTTTATCTTTATCGATTCGTGGTTTAATCCTTCAATGCAAGTGCTGGCAGATGAATGGATAGCTGTTCGTCCCGGAACTGATACTGCGTTATTGCTAGGTATTGCATATTGGATAATTTCGAACAACTTGCAAGACCAGAATTTCTTGGATTCGCATTGCATTGGGTTTGATGCGAACCATATGCCCAAGAAAGCTGATCCTAATGGCAATTTTAAAGATTATGTATTAGGTACCTTTGATGGTTATCCAAAAACTCCTGCATGGGCATCTTCAATTTGTGGTGTTTCTGAATCTCGCATAAAAACGCTCGCATATGAAATGGCAACAACGAAGCCTATGACTATGCGATCAAGTCAGGCGCCTTCACGAACTGACAATGGCGCTACCTTTGTTCAGGCGTTTTATACCGTAGGTTGGATGACAGGCAATGTTGGTTTTCCAGGTGCTGAAGTTTCTGCTGGCGGATCTGGCGGAAACATGGTTTTTGGTGGAGAGCCTTTGGTACGACCAGGTTCTAAGGGCTGTGCATGGCCAGTAAACCCCCTTTGTCAGCCCCCTCGTGGCGGCGGGATGCTTGCGAAAGGTGAATATGATCCAAGTTTGTATTATGGCATTGCTATGCCTGAAGTATGGGATTCTATAGTTTCGGGTGTTTATCATGATTTTGTGCATGGTAAACAGCCTATTGATATTCGTATGCTTTGGAAAATTGGTGATGGCGGTCGCATGAACCAAAATCCTAAATTTATACAAGCTGAAAAGGCATATCGCAGTGTTGAATTTGTTGTGGCTAGTGACCTATGGATGACTAATGACTGCAAGTATGCCGATATTGTTTTACCTGCTTCATCTTTTTGGGAGCGCGATGGTCAGGTTCTTACGCAAATTAATAGGGAAACTTTAATTTTTGCTCAGAAGGTTTGCGATCCTCCTGGTGAAGCGAAAGAAGACTTATGGATAGAGGCCGAGTTAGCAAAACGTTGGGGAATTGATTCTCGTTTGATTCAGCCATTATCAACGAGGCAAATGGCATTTAATGAACTACTAGGAGCAGAAGTTATTCTTCCTGATGGAAGTGGCTGGGAAAAGTTAGTTTCAGTAACTGAACGCGATTTATCTGAGTTGGGGATTGAAGGCGAGGTTCAAGATGGTCGTATCCCTATTCAAGAGTTTTTAAAAACAGGAGTTTATCAGGTTCCACGCCATGAAGGAGATGGATTTGGTCATGTTGCGTATAGATTGTTTGCAGCTGATCCTGATTCGAATCCTGTTGATACGCCATCTGGAAAATTCGAAATATATTGCCAACAGCTTCCGGCGAAGTTTAAAGAATTTGGTTTATCTGAAGTGGCTCCCATTGCGCACTATATTCCAGCAAGAGATGGATATGAAGATTGCAATGAAGAGTATCCTTTGCAAAGTATAAGTGTTCATGTTCCTAATAAGTCGCATCAGCTATTCGATAATGTTGCTCAGTTACGAGAGCTTTTTCCTCACGATGTGTGGATGAATCCAATTGATGCTCATCGTTTTGGTGTTACTGGTGGACAAACTGCTTTGGTTTCTAGTGCTTTTGGGAAAATACTTCGTAGGATTAAGGTAACTAATCTTGTTATGCCGGGTGTTGTTTTAATAGGGCAAGGTGCTTGGTCTTCTGTAAATGATGACGGAATTGATGAAGGTGGCAATGCTAACACACTTCAAGCTAGTCAATTAACAGGAGAGGGGCACTGTACCTGGAATACGTCGCTTGTACGAGTGGATCCTTGGAATGGTGAATCTTTGGAATTTGATTTCAAGCGGGTTAGTGATGATGTTGATCATGATGAAATACTTTTACCTTCTGCAAGGTATGCTTTGAAGGCAAGACCTGCGAGAACCAAAGTTAATCAGAACAATTGGTTAATCAAGCAAGCTGAGGAGTGCCAGCATACTGAGTCAAGCCAACTCGCTTTTAGTTTCAACTCTGATGAATGTTCGGGGTGCAAAGCGTGTGTAACGGCATGTAAAGATATTCACAACTTACCTACGGGAAAGAAATTTCGAAAAGTAATTACCTTCGAGGTAGGTTCCTTCAATGACACAAGAAACGAAAATGTTGAAGAAAACCTAAAGAATATAGCGAATATAGCAAGTATAACGAACATAGTGAACATAGCGAATATAGATAGCTATAACAACTCTGTTGGTCAACAAAACCCATTAGACCTAAACACGGTATTTAGCTTTTCAGTTTCTGTGTCTTGTAATCACTGCGTCAACCCTGCATGTGTTGAAGCATGTCCACTTAATGCAATAACTAAAGATCCTGCAACTGGAATTGTTTCTATAGATGAAGACGTTTGTGTTGGGTGTGGAAACTGTGCAAAAGTTTGTCCTTATGATGCTCCGGTGGTGTTTAAGGAACTCCATAAAACGTATAAGTGTGATATGTGTAAAGATCGCCTAGAAATTGGGTTAAAACCAGCTTGTGTTGCGGCTTGTACAATGCGCTGTTTGGATGTTGGTTCTATAGGAGATACCCAGATTACGCCGCATCGCTTTTTACGGGAAAAGGACAATACCCAGATAAAGCTTTCCAGTATGCCCGAAGAATATACTAACTATTAAAAGATCTTCGAGAGGTATCCTGTGTTTGTAATACGGTATGGGCAATCTCTGTTTTCGGCTAAACAACAAAGAGTGACCGATTCAAATTCGGATGAATTTACATCAAATAATAATTATTTGTCCAGTTTATAGGGTGTACTTCTCAAGCTTTGTAGAAATGTCGTTATCTGCGTTTTTGTACCACAAAGCGATGTTGCCAAAACGCTTATCTATTAAGGAGGCATTATCGTGACAGGTTCTCAGAAAGCTTTAAAAGTAATTTGCATTATTCTGATTGTTGTTTCAGTATTAGCTATTCTTGCTGGTTTTGTAGCTTTTGCTGGTGGTATGGCAATTGCTGGCGCTGGTTATGCAGGTGCTGCCGCTGATCAGGAAACCTATGCTCTTGGTGCAGGACTTATGTTTGTTCTTGCTGTAATTTCTATTATCAGCGGTGTTGTGGATTTGATCATTGGCATTCTTGGTGTTCGCGGTGCGAACAATCCAGATAAAATCGGTCCATTTTTCGTTATTGCAATTATTGGTTTAGTTTTAGCAGCTATTGGCGTTGTATTTCCTCTTCTTACTGGATCCGCTGATTTTTCTTCCATGCCAAGCACTTTGGTTCAGCTTGTTATTTTGATTGTTTGCGTTGTTCTGGCAAACAATATTCGTAAACTTCGTCAGTAAAGTTGTGAACTTACAAGCTCATAACTCTGCAAACCAACAAACCAACAAGTTCGCAAACTCATAAGTTCACAAGCTCATAAGCTCGTAAGTTCAGAAGTTAGAAAGCTCATAAGCTCGCAAACTCAGAAATTAGAAAGTTTGTAATTTGTTATGGTTTATCTTTTCGCTTTGTCGAAAAAAATTGAGCATCGTAAGATCGTTTTAAAATATGTGTTCAATAAAAATGGCAGGTCTCTTAAGAGCCTGCCATTTGGTTTTTTCTGGTGGAGATGATGGGGATCGAACCCACGACCTCAGCATTGCGAACGCTGCGCTCTCCCAACTGAGCTACATCCCCAGTGCGTTGTTATTCTACGACTACGGGTTTTCTTGTCAAGTTGAGCAGCTATGAGAAATGTTTAATAAACAATTCAGCAATTTATTATTTCGATTTCTATCTTAAGGTTTTTACGAGGCGCGTATTTGATAAGATAAGATCGCTTTATTCGTTTTGAAAGGAAATTAATGAAAGCACTTATTCCTGCTGCTGGTCTTGGTAGTCGTTTTCTTCCAGCAACTAAAGCTCAACCTAAAGAAATGCTTCTCGTAGTTGATCGTCCCGCTATTCAGTATGTGGTAGAAGAAGGTCTCGCTTCTGCAGCCGATGAAGTAATCATCATTAATAGTCACGATAAAAAATCCATTGAAGAGCACTTTACTCCTAACCCTGCTTTAGAAGCTGAGCTTCGCAGCCGCGGTAAGGACAAATATGCAGATAAAGTTGCTCATGCGGGCAACCTGAACGTTAGTTATGTGTATCAAGAAGAGCCTTTGGGGCTTGGTCATGCAGTTCATTGTGCTGCTGATCGTATAGATGGCGAGTCCTTCTTTGTTTTGCTGGGTGATGTACTGGTTCCTGACAACCAGATGCTTATTCGCATGAAGGAAGTTTCCGATGCTCATAATGGCGCAAGTGTTATCGCTGTTCTTCCTGTTGCTCGTGAAGAAGTAGACCGTTTTGGAGTAATTGCTGGTAGTGAAGTACAAGACGGTGTTTGGAAGGTAGATTCTTTAGTTGAAAAGCCTCCAGTAGATGAAGCACCTTCTAACTTAGCGGTATTCGGTCGTTACCTTTTGACTCCTCGCGTTATGGATTTGCTTGCTGAAGTTAAACCTGGTGCTGGTGGAGAAATTCAGTTGACCGATGCTCTTGACGAACTTCTGAAAGAAGAAGAAATGTATGCGTTAGTTATTGATCCTGAAGATGGTTTCGATACTGGCACAATTGAAAGTTGGCTTGATACAAACAACCGACTTTATAAACGCATGTTTGGGTAAAGATCAGGAAACTCATATAGGTGTTTACCTACCTATAAGTATCTACCTTTCTATAAGTATCTTCTTACCTATAGCGCGCAAAATTCCTGTTTCTCTTGAAGAAGCAGGAATTTTCATATTTAGGGAGAAAAAATGGAGGAATTATAGGCTTGTAGGATTATAGACTTATAGGAAAAATGCGGATTATAGAAAAAATGTATAGAAATAACCGTTATGTACCAGTTCGTCGAGCCTGAATAGATTTACGCGTAATAAACCAAGCAAAACTTGTACTTAACAAAAAGCAAGGATGAAATTGGTTGGTTTTAATGCAATTGCCCGTACATAACGGGAGATTTCATGCAAGTATGCCTTTCGATTTCAGAAATCTTTAGAGAATCGAACATATACCTTAATTGTGACCAAAAAAGAGGAGGGGCCCGAGAGAGGGGATCTCTGCAGGCCCACAAGGAGGGAGTTCCGGTGCCTTTTATGTTTGGGGATCTGGCACCGACTGCTTTTGGGGAAAGCAGTTGCAAATTTGGGAGGGGACCACATTTGCTGTTCTGAAATATACGATTCTCTACGCTTATATACAAGAGAAAATGTCATATAACACGTTCAAGTGGATAAAAAATGTAGGTTGAACGGGTTCACACTTTTTCTCTTCGCATTTTCTCCATTTTAGCTTCAAACTTTCATAAGAGGTATTCTGTTATTACAAACGCTAATAATTAAGTAAGGTAATTTTTCTTCATAAAAGTTTGAAGTTTTTGATTGGATTGGTTAAGTATTCCCGTACAGAAAGTGTTTTTAGACAGATTGTTTTGATGATTGTGTATTCACGCTAAAATGAACTACGTCAAAAGGAACTTTCGCACAATGGCACAAGAGGATTTCCTTAGAAATTCTTTGTGAAGGATCTACGAAGGGATTTTCATGCCTGATATTCAGCTTCGTTTTAATAAGGACTTGCTTGTTCTTTCAACTCCTATTGATTATCAATTGCAAGCCCAAGGTTTTTCTGAACCAGGTGATCGCGAATATGTCGCACTTTGTGAACCCGAATTAATCGAGGAAACATATAAGCTTGAAAAAATCATGGAAACTCCCTGCTTGGTTACGGCAACTGAGGGTATAACTCGTGCGCGATTAGCGTATGCGCGCTTTGAAAAACAAGCTGACGAGATGGCTCGAATTGCCTATGAGCTGGGATCTTCGTTTTCTCCGCAGCATCTCATTGCCGCTATCGGCCCTACTGGTTTGCCTTTAGATCCCACAATAGCTTCTTCAGTTAAACAGTCTATAGCCCAGTATCGAGAGGCAGCAGAGATTTTGACCCGGTATCCTTTTGATGCTCTTTATCTCACGGGTTTCACTACTCTTGAAGATGTTAAATGTGCTCTATACGGTGTACACGAAGCTAGAAGCACTGAGACGTCTACGGAGTCTAGTATTCCAGTCTTTATCTCGTTGATTGTTGGTTCGGATGGGTTGCTTTCTGATGGAATTACGTTAGAAGATGCAGTTCAAACTTGTGATTCTTTAGGTGCTGATGTAATTGGTGTTATGAGCGGTGCCTTACCTTCTGTACTTGTAGGGTTTGCTCGCACCATGCGTACGGTAACCAAGAAACCACTTTTATTTGATATCTTGGTAAATCGTATTGATTCGCGTCAGTTTGAACCTACAGAAGAAAACGCCTATCCAACTGCGGATTCTTTATTTGCTGCTGCCTGCGCGCTTCAGCAGGTAGGTGTTCAATTCTTACGAGCTTCAGGCAATGCAACTCCTTCCTATACAGGAGCATTGAATGCAGCAGTTCTTGGTAACGACGTAAAGGTGGCAGAGTAGTGGCAGCTAGAGTAAAGAGTAAAGACTACGGCGAATTGCAAGATTTTGTTGAAGGTCTGTACGGAAACGATGAGGAATTAGAGCTGTCACGCCTAGAAATAATCATTCAGGCTGAAGCGGCAGATTTAAATGGCGATTTGCTAGAAGTTATTTCCTTGTTGCCGCCTTCTCGTTTTACGCGTGTGAAATTGTGCTCACAGTTAAATTCTTCGCTGTCATCGCATGGTTGGGGTTATGTATATGGAGCGGTGCATTAATTTTTCTGGCAAAGAAATGTTTAAAAGCATAGAAAAACCACCCCCGCTAAATTGGATGAACCCACCTTCGCTAGGTGGGTGCCCGCAACGACCTTCCTGGCTTTCGTATCAACGGATACGAATCTCCATTCCACCCGTAATCTGAGGCTCCCAATTTATATTCATCGGTCCATCGCTAAACGCGGAAGTGGCTTACTTTTAGTATACGTTTCAAATTTTGAAATTAAAGTCTTGACACACTGCTCATACTCTAGGAGCGTAAGAGATGTATGTAGTTCGAAAGGAGCATTACGTAGTGAAAAGAACCGTCATTTTATTTTCTACGTACGAACAGGCTCTTTCGTATCGCAAAAAAATTGCGCTTTCTAACCCTAATGGTTTATTTGGTATTAATGTCGAAACTCCCTATTCCTGGCTTGTGGATACGTGGGAACGCTTTGGTGATGGGAGAG
>OCQB01002454.1_pt1 | contig 12386 bp, 11 predicted proteins | sample 1538631 | NCBI WGS metagenome assembly OCQB01 (sample SAMN04571713, study PRJEB22368) | human gut metagenome | biome: human gut; material: stool | host: Homo sapiens | place: Luxembourg | collected 2012-10-19
CATCGTGAATCTGTCAGATCTCCTGAATAAGACAGTACTGATGCAAATGCATAGAACAGGACACCTCCATGGTAACAGGTCTCACGCAAAGCCACACTCTTTGATATCAGAATACGAAGGATCTCCGTTACTCGATACGCATTACCTGCGTCCATGAACATGGAAGTAGGCGTTGCTGATGCCAGCACTGATGATGCCTGGAGCAAATCCAGTAGATAGCTTCGTTCTGCTATTGCTGCATTATTGCGTTCGAATTCTGCCATTCCATAATTCTGCTGAACCACAAACTCCAGTACCGATAAGATGGTTTCCTGAGCCGTAGACACGTTCTCCCGTAATACATTCACACAGAAAGAGACCATCGAAGTGTACAGTGCATCTTCAAGAGGTGTGGTATTATCCTGGAGGAAGAGGTACAAAGCCTTTACCAAAGCTGCATAGTCTTCCTTCTTCTCATTCACATTAACATCAGCATTCAGATTCTCAATCAGACCATTCAGGAAAGCTGAAGGCTGGATCTTGCAGAATGGCCATTCAATAAACTGCCAGACAAATATATCAGCCACTACAAGCTGTGCATTCAGTGTCACACGAGCTGGCTTGATTCGTTTTGCTACCTCATTCTCATGATACTCGTACTCCTGATCTGTTGTTCGCATCGTACGACTCTCACTACGTAAAAACGTCTTCAAGTCTTCACGCACATGACTATCCCAGTATACGGTTGGGGTATGAATGTCCGAAGCTAATACTTCTAACAACTCCTTGGGGTTCTCATCACAATTCGCTAGCACATCACTCTTTTCACTTTCCCCGCGGAACAAAGGTGTAAACAGAGCAACAATGTACATACGAACATCCTCTCCATATTTGAAATTCCTCATCATTTGACCAAGAAGAATCACCGCCATATCTTGAACATCCCCATCATACCCGTTCTCAAAGAAGAGGATCATATCCAGAATAACGAGAATGATTCCAGAAGTGAGAATCATTTGAACTACCTGCTCATTCTTGTTAGCAAATTGCTCGAGAATCTGGAGAATTGGCATATATGTCTTGGAACAATTGCTTTGAAGGAGCAGACGAAGTGATGGGACAAATGATGACAAGATATCACATCCACTTGGAGTGGAAACAGCAGTTTGAAGTAATGATAAGAGAACCTTCTGCAAGTCCCACCCAATGGTGGTATCTCGAAGCAAATCAAACAATTTGTGAATCATGCTATCGTTAACAAATGACTGTTGTAGTGTTGGGTGATATGTGAGCAAGGCTAGCAAACTCTGCGAAGATACAAGCAAACGATCCAATACATTCGTACGATCCTGCTTATTGCTCAGTCCTAGCTCCTGTGCACTTTGTAACTGAACCACATTCACCATGAGAGCCTTCATGAAATGTTCTGGAGTAGGATCTGTGAGTTCTGAATCAGGATGTTCCAAGAATGGAGTCAAAAACACTTCATCCACAATATATTCAGATTGAAGATTCGTGTAAATAGAGAGATATCCCCCACGCTTACAGAACTTATGAATGTTCCAATAACCACTCTCACTATCCTCACTCTCATCAATCAACTGATCCTCAGCAGCAAGAACTTCACTCAGATGTGTAGCCATATCCAGATCCCAGATCAGGAGTGGCTGACGAATTTTACTTGAACGCATCTTCTCCAAAAACGAATGACTTCGTAAAGCTTTCATTAGACCTGGAGTTAACAGTTGTGTCATTGCATCCAATACAATGGAAGGAGATGGAGTTTCACTATCAACACCAGCCAACAATTCCAGACAGCGTACAGCACTTTCAATGATCTCCTTATCCAAATACGATTTGTTCTCCAAACAGAGAGTGATTTGAATGAACGAGATCAAACCACCACAGTTCACTACAATCTCTAGCAATTTCTCGTCATGAAGAAGCAGTTCAAAAGTCTGCAACACTTCCAGACCTACTGGACGACAGAACTCGATATTATCCAGAAATACGAAGGGAGTGAGAGAATGAATGAAATGAGGAAATGCTATCAGACTCTCTAAAGCTCGTGTTGTTGTCTTGCCGGCCATCAAACAGACACATTGGAGAGTTCGATGTAATACCTCACTCAGAAGACTCTTGGGATCCCCCAACTGATCAAACAGAACTTCAGATGAACAGTTCTGGATCACAAGATCAAAATCAGAAATGCAGTTTGCCTCTGCACATTCACACAGATTCACGGAGGATGGTTTACCATAGCTCTGAGGCTGTAGTGCCTCCAGAATCACCTCTAACGCATCGTTTGCCATCTCCACATTACTTGGGAGCATGAAATTGGCTGTCAAACACCGTCCCAAAACTGCAAACGCTCTCTTGCCGACTTTTGAGATTTCCTTCTTCGTCCGAAGAAGTTTCAGCAGTGATTTGAGAATCATCGCTACATCCTTGTACGTCAGATCTCCAGGTTCGCTCATGTTGTGAACAGCATTCAAACGCAAATCCAACTCGCGGATCAACTCATCCAAGAACACAGAACAATCCACTGTACATGGAACTTCACATTCATCTTGCAGGAAGGCCTCCAAAAACACAGTACAAACACACAATTTGTCTTCAATCGTCACATATTGGATAACCGCGGGAATCGAATACTCCCATTGCTGAGAAGGATCTTCCGTGATTCTCTCGATATAAGGAGCCAGTTGCAGTTGGAGTTCTGATGAGAGATGCGAACGTAGGTCAGTACCCCACAACACATCCGAACTCTCCACAGATTCGGCTGAGAATACCTCTCTGAACTGTTCTGGTCCCTCTCGCATCAACACTGAGATTAAACACGAGGGAAGGAAAAATCGGAGATAACTGTACTTATGAGCCAATGCTACGACCTTCTCTTTGTCATCTCCAGCACTTTGAATCAAAGTAGGCAAATCCACTTTATCACCAACATCCCCAAAGCTCTCCAACACATCGCTAGGATCCTGCAGCAAGCTAAATCGCCATAACAAGTCAGCAACGATTGGATCCATTCCTGCTGGACCGCAGGAAGAGAGAAGGAGAACACGGAAAAGACCTGAACGGAATACTGTACTCTGGAGACGAGCACATGATGTGAGAGAAAGAGAAATGATATCAAGAAGAGTTTGCTCCAAACGATCGTCCACAAGCAGAAGAGCCACACGAAGCATACGACTGAGAATAGGTTCAGTAATCAAATCAGAGCGGATTCGAGCCATACTATGACACGCATTACTTAACACTTGAAGAATCAACAATACTCTCTCCATATCAGGTAATGGTTTAACATCACATTTCACACTACCTTCATCTGACAGAGGAACAGAACGACTTGTTCCTCGCATCACTTCATCAATTGTTTCCGTAAGAACAGTAGTGATCATATCCAATCCATTGTAGTCCTGGAATTGTTCCGTATTCCGTTGATGCGTACAGAGTCGTTCCAGAATTTGTAAGATCAAATCCTGCAACACAGGATCCACAGCAGAATCTTCCAGAACAAAACACAGATATCGTAACACAGGAAAATCTTTCACAGCAGCCTCTTCTCCTTGAACTACACGTAGCATCAAATAGAACAATGATCTTCTGTCTGTGATACAACGTGATACAATGGAGAGATCACACAAATGATGAACGAATTCAACAGGTCGAACAATCCGAACTTCTTCTCCTTTCTGATAAGCATCCAACATCTGCTGTAAGTAGTAACCATCAACACACACAAATTTCTGTAACTGAGGGTACTGTACACGAAACCCATCATAATCCCACTCATCATCATATTTCAGATCTTCTAATTCTCTTGCTAAATCTGTTACAGCTTGCTGATACATCGTATTATCCCAAATGAAATCATAATGATTGCTCTCAACTCGTAGAGACTGCCAGAAACTGCTCCAGTTCGCTTCGACTGGGAATACAACTCCCAGGGCCATATTATCAAGAAGACGAATGTCTGTAGCGCTATCAGTGATCGGTCGCTCGTAACTGACTCCGGTAAAACGAGTCTTATCACTCGGTAATTCTAGTTTCTTCACAAGTGGACTAGGGAAGATTCGATTCAGTGTCCTTAGTCCATCCGCAGAATCTGTGGCCACAGCCATCACTATTTCCTGACTTAGAGACACATCTTTCGGATTGCTTCCGACCAACGCTCGATGCAGATGTGTGAGGAAACAACCGTTCTGAAGGAGAATAGTCTGAAACTGATGAAGTTGATCTCGACTGCAGCAAAGAAGCATAGCTTTCAACAAGAGAGCAATGTATGGATGATCCCCGTTCTTGGTTTGAAGGGAAAGGAAAGAAACATATTTCACTAACTTCGATAAAGCTAATGTAACAAATTTGGCCGTATAGTGACCACGTCTCGTATTCAAAACTTGGTAGAAAAATTCGCATGCTGCATTGCATGAAATACCATTCTTGTCATCATTCCACTCAATACAACTTGCAACTAACTCAAATCTAACAATCACTCTCATAAGCTACATAGTACCCATCCAATTTTTGGAAGGACTCCAGAAATATATTCTCGTAAGTCTGAAACTTAATACTATCTCTACAAAAACGACGAAAGACGGTAGCATCCAGAGCAGAAATTGCTGCCGCACAGCACTCAGGTGACAACTTGTCCTTTTTTCGAAGTACAGTTAACAGTGCAGACACCATCTCTTCTGCATTCTCCGAAATAGCCATATAGGCTCCAGAAAAGTACATAACCCTCTCGATACATTGCAATATAAGAATAATCTATGGATTACAAGACTATCCCCAACTTCACATTTCTCTTATCTACATCCCGTCCTCGTGTCTCGTCTTGGAGTAGTTCCAGTAGCTTGGATGGAACCTATAATTCATTCCCTCATTCGAATCCCACAGTGCGACCACTCCGGTATTGGTCATAATCAAAATCTTTCTATGCAATCACAGATCACAATACAATAGATACATCAAAAGCCTGACAACTATCTAAGAATGTTTGAATCGACAGCATATAATTGCCATTCTGGCTTTTCAACTCACGGTCGAGCTGTTTATATGCAGTTTCCTCAACGGACAAATTAGCTCCCATGTCCTTCAATAATAAATTTTCAACGAAACGGAGTCGTTGCACTGGAAAGTTGGCCTGAACGGTTATTAACATATGCTGATTATTCTGAATATTCGCTTTTCCGAATTCAGCTTCAACAAACAAAACTAGCAAAATAGTGTTAACAGCAGTAACTCTCTACATTCCAAAGAAATCAAAGTTCATCGCCTGGTTGGCGGGCTGTTGGGCAGGTTGCTGAGGCATTCCGTAGTTCATCGGTTGAGTGGGCTGAGGAGCCATTCCATAGTTCATTGGTTGCTGAGGCATGCCATAGTTCGTGGGCTGAGGAGCGGGCTGGGGAGCAGCTTGAGGAGCAGGAGTGGAGAAAAAGTCGTAACCACTGGAAGCAGCGGGAGCAGACTGAGTACTAGGAGTTGAGTACATGTCCAGGAAAGAGGCAGGCTTTGTAGCAGGAGCAGCAGCCTTCACAGGCTTCGAGGGAGCCAGACCCTGGAATGCAGAGTTGATATCGGCTGCTCCAGCAAAGTTCACATTGAATGGATCATTGCTTGAAGCAGCAGCAGCAGCGGCAGGTTGCGAGAAAGCAAAGGCATCGTCCAGAGAACTCGCAGTGTTGAAGGAGAAGGGATCAGCAGCAGCGGGAGCAGGAGCAGGAGTAGGAGTAGGACCAGGAGCAGCAGGTGCGGCAGGAGCTGCGGCAGGAGCTGTGAAGAAGTCAAAGTCACCAGCAGGTTGGGCTGTGGCGACAGGAGCTGCAGGAGCAGGAGCAAATCCAGAAGACTCTTGCACTTCTTCGCCCTGATCTCCTGACTGGATCCGATTGAGCGTATCAAACACAGTTGCAGCCAGTTTCTTCACCATAGGATGGGGATAGTTACCCAGCATCTGCAACTCCTCTGTGTTCTGTGAGAAGTAGGTCAGGAATCCATCAGTGTTGGGAGTACTCAAAACCTCCTGAATCGTGTACAGAGCCTTCATCACCACCTTCCAGTTCTTATCACTCAGCTTACCCAACAGAATTGGACCCACCACTGTTGCATCCAGTGTCTGACAGGCATTCGCAAAACGAGTCAGCTTATCCTTAGGAGGTTCTGGACGCATTCCCTGAGGCGTACACAATTCCTCCACCAACTTACGCTCATAACTGCCATCTGTTACAGCAGAACCTGCTTTGATCACAGGAGGTGTGTACACAGGTGCAGGAGCTGGGGCTGGAACCGGAGCAGCAGGCTTACGATTGAAGAAGCCACTAGCTGCAGGAGCAGGAGCTGCAGGCTGAACTGGTTGAGCAGGTTGAGCTGGTTGCACAGCAGGAGCACCATAACGACCTGTCATTGCAGGTTGAGCGGGTTGAGGTGGCTGAGCAGACTGATAGATAGAAGCGGGTTGAGCAGGTTGAGCTGGTTGTGCTGCACCTCCAAAAGTACCACGAGCACGATTCAACCAATCATCCTTAGGAGCAGGAGGAGCACGGGAACCACCTCCAATTCCCTTCACAGCTGTTGGAGCCGCACTACCCACAGAAGCACCAGCAAACGAATCCACAGGTCGAACTGTATCATTACGGTTGCGAAGCGTCTCATTAAACAGATTGTCTACCGTCTCACGAGCAGTTGACTGAATGGCAACATACACAGCATCTCCCTTCAAGGGATCCAGAGGACCAGTGAAATTGAAACAGTCACGAATCAACTGATGATGAGCACTCATCTCTCGCTGGAAATCAACACGACCATTCACAATCAAATACTAGCTCTCACATACATCCACACAACTCCTACATTGATAATTTTAAGAGCCTTCAGCTTCACATTCGGATCCGACTTCTTCAGACGAGGAAGCAACAAACCAACCAAGTCTTTGCACTTCTGCTGTCCACCCCATGTCGAATCTATTCATCATCAAGACGAACCTCAAAACCTACTCACAAGTTCCTTCAGAACAAAACCAGGAGTAGGAGTATCATCAGATGATGTACCCTTTGATACCAGGTTTCTATCACTCATCGTGTTCTTTGTAGCCATGATACTCAGTGTTTTCCTGTGATCACTATACACAAAGATAAGCATTCATCCACGCAACAATCACAATCTCCTCCATGTAACACATTCAATTTCAAATTCACGACATCCTTACATTTAGTTTTTGGGCTTGTTTCATGAATTGGACATGCGAGTTCAGATTTGGGCCCTATTCTTGGATTCTTCATAAAACGAATTGTTGAAGCAACATATAATTGGCTAGAAAATAGTTCATCCAATAAATCGATTCAATCATGCATATTTGGTTTGAACTCCATTCTTCTTATACTTCAATATCATTTTATCACCTTGATATTCGTTATCAGGGTCTTTTAACTTCATATCCATGAAAACAGACAATTGCAGTTGTCGAATTCATTCTCATTCAAACTCCATCTTTTTGTTTTTCAATGTCCATATACACTTTTAACATTGTTTTCGTCACAAAAGTGATTCCATATTCCTTTTGACTGGACCTTGTTCTATCAAATTCAATATTAATAAGAATGCAAGAATCATCTGTGAATATTTCAGGTCTCTTTACAATGCTTGAAGGGTGGGAAGAGAGTATTTCGGTTGGAAGTTGGTCCTTGTCTATTTATATCTAGTCAATTGTGATTTCCCAGCTTTTGAAGATTATTGATGTGTCGTGGCCTGATATTACCCAATACTTACAGATTCTCATTGATACTCCTGCAAACATATCTACTGAATTGCAATATTCTGTAAACTACCTAATTTCGAAGGTATGAAGTGAGAAGAGTTGTTTTGATCGTTAGTGTTATTTTCATATGCAGGACTACTATAACTCTCTGACCTATGCATTACAATCAGGAAATCACTTTGACTTGAACGAAGATTCTCTGTATGTGCGAGCTATGATCAGTAGAATTGTGCGAAAAGAATAAACAATAGATACTTGTATCGATGAATACAGAGAATCGCGAAAAGCCCAAATCGAAGACTCAGAGATTCCTGAAGGTGTTCTTCACATAATGAATTTCATTTTCTCTCAGTCACTCAGCAAACAGAACATATCTCAGTTAGTTGGTATCAGTGTGGAGTGTAATCGTCTCGATCTCTTAGAGAGATCTCTTCGTTGCAGTAGTGATTTGTCCAGTTCCCTCTATCACCTTCTATCACTGTTACAGGACTTTGATTATCCTGAGTCTGTTCGGAATAAACTTCTTCAACTAATCTGTTCATTATTCCAGGAGTTGAGAGATCGTTATGGTGTATTCCGTTGTCTGCTTCATCTCTATAATCTCCAGGGAAGTGAGTGTTTGATAAGGATTCAACTGTTAGTGGCTTCTCTGCTTATTGATTCCTACACCAATGCCCCCACTGTGGCCTATCAAATCGCTTTTGATCTGGCAGGATTAGGTGATGAGGGGCTGATCACTGCATTGTTGCCACTTCTCCCTTCTGATTCGTCGTTCGATCGCTTGCGTGATATTCTTCGTGGTGTTGTGACCCGTCAACTGTAAGCTCTGGAAAGGAGAGTGAGAGATAGAGCACAAGACTTTGTGACACGTCGAAGTCATCATGATGGTCGCTTGCTTGAAGAGTATGTGAATTACGTGAATTATGAGGACACGAATGTACAAGCAGCCATGTTAGTAGCAAACAGTCTTACTTCCATTGGCAGTGGAAATGAGTTCATTCTAAATAATGGAAACTGGGTAAAGAAGGCAGAGAACTGGACCAAGTATCATATCATTGCTTCTTTTGCTATGGTTGGAGTATTGGAATGGATTGATCCTAGAGACAATTATTTGTTCCACAGGAGACTGTTGAAGCTCTTCAAAACTTCTTGACGAGTGAAAATGAAGAGGAGCAAGCAGGTAGTCTGTTTGGATTCTCATTGTGCTCGATGTCTGCTGTAAGGATAGAAGGAATTGTTCACCAATAGGAGGATACAGCTGATCAGGAGCAAGTAGCTCGAATGCGACGTATTGTGAGAGAGAATGGTCCAAAGGAAATGTTGACACATGCAAGCGCTTTAGGTCTGGGACTTATCTATTGTGGCTCTTATGACCAAGGACTCACTGATGATCTCTTTGCTTTGATTGATGTAACTCCCTTGAATCCTTATGAAGTGTAGGAGAAACCATTTGTCGGTATGGCAGCAGGCTTGGCAATTGGTCTTGTGAATTGTGGTGAGTAAGAGGAAAAGATGTGATGTATAGGTCGCGATGACTCTGTTGAGAGACTGGAAGAGGAGATTCGAGAGCATCTTCTGCCCACATTACGTGAGACTCAGCATGATCGAATCGCTGTGGGACTGGCTATTGGTCTGGCACTGATGTTCTATGGTTCACATACACATGGAGAAGGTCTGTTGCATGAAATGTTAGGTGATAATAATGCTTATGTCCGTATGGCAGGTGTATTGGGTCTGGGTTTGGCATACGTAGGAAACCATCATTCACACAGAGTGATCACAGAGTAAGAATGAATGGATGGATGAAGAGAAAGATTGCTACAAATCATTGCTATGGATGTATCTGATACAGTTCGACGAAATGCAGTGTTTGCACTTGGATTCGTCTTTGCGGATGCTCCAACTGCATTCTTGCCAACAGCGAAACTCCTTCTCCAATCATATCATTCTCATATTCGATATGCTGCTGCACTGGTATCAGGTCTAATTAATGCTGGATCAGCACATCCTGAACTAAGTGAGCCATTATTGAAACTAATGGATGATTCTGTGAGAATAAGGAGAGTTGTGTGATGAGTAGGAGGATTTCGTGGCTCAGGGTGCAGCAATTGGGTTGGGAGCGTTATTTATGGAATGTAACGAGGCCAGTAGTAAGCAAGTGAATGAGTATCGAGAGAAGGTGATGAAAACACTGAAGAATGAAGGGTTCGCTGGATCTCGACGTACAGATACTGTGCTACGTCGTCAGGGAGCATTACTAGGAGCAGGTTTGTTGGATGCAGGAGGTCGAAACCTGATTCTTCAACTACGTTCGCCTCTTCATACGATGCGTCGTGAGGCTACAATCTGCTGTTTCTTAGCATGTCAGTTGTGGGAATGGTATCCTCTCTTCAATCTTATCATGAAGGCACTCACGCCTTCAGCATTCTTGGCTGTGGATAGTACGATGAAACTCCCTCGAGATTTCTCTCTTCAATGTAACGCTTCTCCAGAGTTATTTGAGTATGTTCCTGCGATCCACAAGGATGAAGAGGATGTGAAGAACAAGAAGTCTTCAGTTCAGTTCTCCTTCCAACAGACACGATCTGCCAAGGCTACACTTTCCAAATCACTTCGTCGAATGTCTACACAGAGTCGATCGACAGAGAAAGAGAAGGGAAAGGTAGAGGAGAAAGTGGAAGAAATAGCTGAAGAGAAAGAACCAACCCCAGAAGACATCAAAGAACCTTCAAAACCAAAGATTACAGAGTTTGAGATATCAAATGGATCACGCATCACTCCTCTGCAACTCTCCTTCTTAACACTTCCTTCTCAACGTTTCTCTCTGGTAGTCTCACTCTCTGAGGTGGTCAAATCGGGAGCTCTTCCTGGAGTACTTGTGCTGAACGACACTACTCCAAACTCTCCATGTTCTTATCTGGATTTGAAAGAGGAAGAACTTCCAGATCAGAAATGTCCTGAACCCTTTGTGTACCACATCCCTGAAGCACCCAAAGAATAATGTGTTTGTTTAACAAAGAGAGATACCTAGTTTACATAGCCCTTAGCATGGAGGAAGCTGATGAGAGCATAAGGGGATGAATACGGTTTAACAGCTTGGTAAATGTTATGGAGACACTCGTTCACATCGGTCTTACATAGATCAAAGGTAACAGTAGGATCCTACACATGAACAGACACCACTAAAACAACATCACGAATGATTAAGTAGAAGACAAATCCAACTGCAAAGAGAATGGTAATTAGGAACATACCAATGAAACAAGCCATGCGACAAGCACAACAAGACTGACAACACTTCTTCTTACTAGCACAATTGCAACAGCAACATTGGCAGCATTTCTTCTCACCATCACGGTTACAACAACAACACTTCTGATTACACTCTTCCTGCTTTTGAGTGGCATTGTCATGCACCTCTTCCTTCTTAGGAGTCTTCTCCTCTGGCTTCACTTTAGGCTCATTCTTTGTCTGTTGCTCCTTCATGTGCTTCTTCTTTTCCGTCTTGGATTTCTTGTCAGTCATCGTTCTAAAGAAAAAATGGAACAGTACATGAGAAGAACGGTTATTTTCCTAATTTGGCATAGAATGATTAATATCTTTTGACAAACAAGATGATAAAAGGAAGTTAGAATACAATCATTTCCTAGTTCTGCTTGCCAAAACACTACGCATCAAATGACTTCATCCGTACTCACAACTACAATGGGTTTATCTTTCAATAGATATCCATTCACGGTTGTTAATGCTTCTCTTGCCAATTCAACCGATGGAAATGTTACAAAAGCCTGTCCTTTCATTCTTCCTTCCATCACACGGATTTGAAGACTCCTAATTATAAAAGCAGCCAGTAATCTAATACTCTTTTGCAAGATCATCATTATCAAAGAAGCAACCAAACAATTGCAGTAAATCCGTTTCCGTAGTATCTTTAGCCATGTTCCGAAGATAAAGCTTGTTACTAGGTTCTCCATAAGAGTAATTGTTGAAAGCTTTCTGCTGATTCATTTCTTCCTTAGAAATGCGGTGTTTTAAGATTTCTTGACGTGGAATACACGTTCGCACAGCTGCAGGCTGAACAAAAAGGGTCTTAATATCCTTGTTTTCCACCAATACAACCCCAGCAGCCACTTGGGTAGGTTGTTCAGGAACAAAGAGAGTGGTTGCTGGTTCCGTCTTGTTGAATGGGTTGTCTTCGTGTATCCGCTTGTCACTGAATTCTACATCTTCATCCTCTTCTTCCTCTCCTCCTTGTTGTTTGAGGAGATTGGGTCCATAGTATTTGATGTCATCTGATTTAACTGCTTCTGACGATGAAGGGAATTCAGGACGCTTTCGTTCAGGTCCAAAAGGTGGAGGCAAGTTCATCTTGTTCATCAAGTGAAGAACTTGTGTATATAATTTTGGAACGGCAATAATAGCTTTGAAATGAAACTATACACAAAACACCGTACCATTCGTAATGTTCCGGACAATCGTTTCATTTATAGGAGGATAGGCATATTCAAGGAGAGGAGAGGATCCATAATTAATTCTAATCCATTAAATGGTCATTCTCAGAGAGCACCCCAAAGATGGAGCAATTGGCTCCACTTGTTTCAATGGCTGTTGGGACTGCTTCTTCTCCGACTCGCTCATCCAAACAAAC
>OCQB01002455.1_pt1 | contig 12382 bp, 8 predicted proteins | sample 1538631 | NCBI WGS metagenome assembly OCQB01 (sample SAMN04571713, study PRJEB22368) | human gut metagenome | biome: human gut; material: stool | host: Homo sapiens | place: Luxembourg | collected 2012-10-19
ACCTCCAAAGTAGATTTTGGTTATTTTACTTGTCTACTTTAGAGGTATCATATCAGGTGTTTATAGCTCCTTTTTTTCAGATATGGTGATAATAAGGAGGTTGGTAGTAATTAATAAACACCTATGGTAAAATAACAATTACTTACAAAAAATATGTTAGGAGAAAGTTTGACACATGAAACTTGCTTTAGCACAAATGTCCGGTTTAAATAATATGGAAGCTGATTTGAATAAGAGCTTAAAATATATTAAAGAAGCAGCAGAAAATCAGGCGGATATTGTGCTGTTTCCGGAGGTTCAATTAACGAACTTTTTTCCACAGTATCCTAATGTAAATACTGAAGAATACAAGGATAGGAATAGTGGTATGCTTCGACAGGCATTATCCTGAAAGTATACGAACTGAAGCACTAATGGGAGCTGACGTTATATTAATTCCAACAGTGAATACTAAAGAAGAAAAGAATTATATAAATAGAAAATAAAACAAGGAGAGATTCGCACATGGAAAAAGTAATTGAAGTTAGCAATTTAACAAAGGAATACAAGGGAAAAAAGGCGGTTGATAATTTATCCTTTGATGTATACGAAGGGGAAATTTTAGGGCTTTTAGGCCCCAATGGCAGTGGAAAAAGTACAACAATCAATTCTATTTTGGCACTGCTAAAGTATCAGGGAGGCAGTATAAAAATTTTCGGGGAGGAAATGAAACCGGACTCTTATGACATAAAGGCAAAAATAGGTGTAATTTTTCAGGATGTTGCAGTGTTTAACGAATTAAACGTATATGACAACATCAACTATTTTTGTGGCTTGTACATTAAAGATAAAAATACCAGAAAGCAGTATGTGGAAGATGCAATTAATTTAGTAGGTCTTGGGGAATTTAAAAAATACCTGCCAAAGCAGTTATCAGGAGGTCTTTTAAGGAGACTTAATATTGCCTGCGGAATTGCCCACAAGCCAAAGCTGATTTTTTTAGATGAACCTACAGTTGCCGTTGACCCTCAAAGCAGAAATAACATTTTAGACGGTATTAAAAAGTTAAGGGATAATGGGGCAACTATTGTTTACACAACTCATTACATGGAAGAAGTAGAAATCCTTTGCGACAGAATTATTATTTTGGACAAAGGAAAAATAATTGCTCAGGGAACAAGTGAAGAATTAAAGAAAGAGGCTAACATAGAAGAGAAGATACAGCGTGTAGGTCCTACATTAAATGATGTATTTTTAAAACTTACAGGAAAGGAATTAAGAGACTAATGTTTTTACATAATTTAAAATATACAATTAAAACATTGTTTAAAAATAAAATACTAATCTTCTGGACTTTCGCCTTTCCTATTATTCTTGGAATATTTTTTAATATGGCATTTTCTAACATAGAAAAAGATGAAAAATTAAAGGTGTTTGACATTGCCGTAGTTAATGACAGCCAGTTTGAAAATCAGAAAATATATCAGGAGGCATTAAAAGAACTGTCAGCTGATGACAGCGAGAATAAGCTGTTTAACATTAAATATGTTAAAAAAGAAAAGGCGGATTCACTTTTAGATGATTCAGATATAGAAGGTTATATTATATTTAAAAACGAAGAGCCACAGGTGGTGGTAAAGAAAAACGGAACATACCAGACTTTAATTAGGTTTGTTGTAACAGAAATAGGGCAGAACAAGGCTATTATAGAGGATTTAACTAAGAAAACCGTTGAAAATGAAATAGCAAAGGGAAGCACATCATTTGACCCGGAAAAAATTGCCAAAGACATATTGGAAAAGATAAATAATGGACAGGTCAATATGAAAAATATTTCTGCCTCTAATTTAAGCTATATGCAAATTGAATTTTATACCCTTATAGCTATGACGTGTATGTATTGTGGAATGTTAGGACTGACGGCAATTAATAACTGTCTGGCGAATATGAGCAGCAAAGGAAAGAGAATTTCAGTTTCACCTAATAAGAAAAGCATAATTGTTTTAAGCTCGGCAATAGGCTCGTATCTTGTAAGCATGGTGGGAATTGCTATTTTAATACTGTTTTTAAGATTTGTTCTAAAAGTTGATTTTGGAGACAATACCCCTCTTGTGATTCTGCTTTCAGCAGTGGGAGATTTGGCAGGCATTTCAATGGGAGTTTTAATTGCTTCGGTATTTAGGGTGTCAGAGGGAGCAAAAACAGGAATAACCATAGCCATTACCATGTTTTTGTCGGTATTATCAGGTATGATGGGAGTTACTCTCAAGTATGTAATTGACAAAAACGTGCCGGTTATAAATCTGATTAATCCTAACAATTTAATTACAGACGGATTTTATTCACTGTATTATTACGATACATTAGACAGATATTTAAGGGATGTTACATACTTACTGGTATTTGTTGTTATCTGCCTGACAATTTCTTTCATAAGTTTAAGGAGGGAAAAGTATGACAGTATTTAAAACAATTCTTAAAATTTTAAATAAATTAAAGGGAATGCTGATTTTATATACGGTAATGTTAGTTGCCATTACAGCCATAAATCAGTCGGCAGGCAACAGCACCACTAATTTTGAAGAGTCAAAACCGGATATTTTAATTGTAAATAATGATAATAACAACACTGTTACTGAAGGATTTGTAGATTATGTCAGCAAACATTGTAAAATAGCGGGCATAGATACAAAGGACAAGGAAAAGATGGATGATGCACTTTTCTACAGAGATGTAAATTTTGTGATTTATATACCAAAAAAATTTGGTGAAGATTTGTTAAATGGTAAAAATCCGGAAATTAAATACAAAACAACAGGAGATGAGTATGCATCTTACAGCGAAATGCTGGTGGAAAAATACATAAAGACAGTGCTGGTTTATAAAGATTACTATAGTGGAAGTGAATTAGTAAGGAAGGTAAATAGTGCTGTGGAAACTGAGGCTAAAGTTACGATTAAAAGTTCTCTTGATACTTCAAAGTTAGGAAGCATGACCAGTTACTTTAATTTCCTAAATTACGCTCTTTTAGCCGGATGCGTGTATTGCATTAGCATGATTTTAGCCGGTATTAATGAAGAAAATGTTAGAAAACGAACCATTATCAGTAGCTTCAGCTACAAAAAATATAATAGAATTGTACTATTTTCAAATGCCATTGTTATTCTGGCAATGTGGGTGTTATATATGATTTTAAGTGCTATTCTCTTTAAAAATTCAATGTTTACATCAAATGGTCTTGCATATGTAATAAATTCTTTTATATTTGCCATATGCAGTCTGACAATTGGATTTTTAATAGGAAACATTACTCAAAACAAAAATGCCATAGGCGGCATAGTAAATGTAATTGCTCTTGGAACTTCATTTTTGTGCGGTTGTTTCGTACCTTTTGAATACATGCCGGACTATGTACTAAAAATAGCCCATGTTCTTCCAACATATTATTTTGTGGAAAACAATGAGTTGATAAAAAGTATGGAAACATTGGACTTTAACGGAATAAAACCGTTGCTTATTAACGGTGGGATTGTTATAGGATTTAGTGTGGTATTTATAATTCTGACAAATCTTGTAAGCAGGAAAAAGCAGGTAGTTGGTTAAATGAAAAAATTTAGTGGCAGTGAAAGGACAGTTTCTATCAGGTAGAAATCATTCTTTTGCTGCCACTGTTTTTTTATCAATATAAACTTCGGAAATATAATTATACCTCCGTATTAATATCAATAATAATTTTATTACATCTCCTACATAAATAAGCATCAACATAAGTCTGGGTTAAAAAACTGGTGAGTTTTACGTTTTTTGAACGACGTTCATTAGATTTCCATTTTAACGCATATCTGTCTTGCTTCATTTTACCTTCTTCCATTTTAGCATTACAATACGGACATTCCATAATTATTCACCTCCTGTAGTTTCAAATTATCATAGGAATAAAAAATTACCTTTAATTTATGTTTAAAGAGTACCATTGGAAAAATTTATTGTCAATAATAGTCGTTGCTTAAAGAAATTTTAGATAATATAATATAGAAGAGAACTATGGTTGAGGTCAGCAGAAAAGAACCTGAAGTAAAATAAATAAAAGTTGCATAGGAAAGGAAAAGTTATGAAAAATAAGCTTAAGTTAAACGGAATTTTATTAATATTGGCATTATTGGTTGTATGTACAATAACAGCAGCTAACATGGCTAAGGCAGCAGGAACGGTGGTATATGATTATAACAACACCACATTTGGACAAAGGACCAAAGATGATGTGGCAGCAGAGTATTCAAAGGCAAAAAATGCAGGGGAGACGTATGTTGACGGGCAGAAATCTACGTATTATTCCACACCGGCATCCATAGAGGCACCATACAATCAGGGAATTTTAACAGATGATACATTAGCTTCTATGGAGGCAATGACTAATTTTTACAGATATCTTACAGGGGCAAAGCCTCTTTTGAAAAAATGCGTTCAAAATGAGTCATTGCAGTATCAGGCTTTAGATAGAAACTTTCAATTTGACCATTATATAAGTAATAGCAGTAAGCCAGATGACATGGATGATGAATTGTGGCAAAAAGGTTTTAATCTTGACCATAATATACTTGCCATGTATGCAACTCCTTTCGGTTCAATTACCAGTTGGATGAATGAAGGATATAGTCTGTCAAATGGAACATGGGATACAACAGGACACAGAATGGCATTGATTTCACCTCAATATTCAAGTGTCCAGTTTGGATATAGCGGACATGTTTCCATTGGAAAAATATGTGAAAGCAGGAATACCGGATACACAGAGCCTTTTTCAGCATTTCCGGCAGCAGGTTATATGCCTGATAATGTTGTGTATCCTGATGAATGTGTATGGTCAACCTATTTAAATAAAGATTATGTAAAGGTTCAGAACCCAGGAAATGTTTTAATTACGGTAAAGAATCTTACAACAGGAGAAAGCTATATATGTAAATCTTCGGATTCTACCGCTAGTATATCTACTTCAACTATTGATTTTGTTCAGCCTAAAGATGCAACAAATCATAAATATGTAGATAATTATAGTGTTACCATAACCGGGTTAAAAGATGTAAAAACAGGCGATGATGCCACAATAAAATATGAAGTGAAATTTTTTGATGTGTCACAGCTGGCACAATCTTATGTAAAGAGTGTATCACCGGAGGGCTTTTCTAAATTAGTTGTTTATAAGAGTATGAATGATACAGAGAGTCTTAAAAAAATAGCAGCAGTATTACCTAAAAAGGTAAAGATTGTGGCAGACAGTGGCTTAGAAGCAACAGTTGGTTTAAAGGGTGACTGGGTTTTAGATGAAAAAAATAAATGCTACACAAATGAGGCAAAACCGGAGAATTTGCCGGGAAATATTTCGGATAAATTAGGTATACTTAAAAAGATTTCAGTAACCTATGAAATATCAGATGACGGATATGATGCCTACAACAGGATTGGCATAAAAGGTACGGTAGCAGAAGGTAATACTGTAAAAATGTATGTTTACAGAACTATGATGTCTGCACAACATAGTAAGATTTTTAAAATTTATAATAAGGGAAATGGAATTTATTCAGGCATTGAAAAGTTTGACAGATATACATCAAAGGAATTTGATGCAGAGGAGAGTTCCAAAACAGAGTATCCCTATGATTATTATAATTTTGGTCCGTTAAAGGCTTCAGACAGTGGTGAGTACATTTCCATTTATTATTCTGATGACGAATATTTTAAAGAGGCTTATGTATCTGTATCAATTGTGAACATTAATATAAAGTCGACAGAAACAACAGAGCCGGGAACGACGGAACCGGGAACAACAGAGCCGGGAACGACAGAGCCGGGAACGACAGAACCGGGAACAACAGAACCGGAGCCGGGAACGACAGAACCGGGAACAACAGAACCGGGAACCACAGAGCCGGGAACAACAAAACCGGAGCCGGGAACGACGGAGCCGGGAACGACGGAACCGGGAACAACAGAGCCGGGAACCACAGAACCGGGAACAGTGAAACCGACAAACACTAAAAAAGATCAAAAGGTATCAAAATTCAAAAAAAACAAACCAACCTTAAAAGTTAAGGCGAAGAAGAAAAGAGTAAAACTTCTAATTGGTAAGGTGGTTGGTGCCACAAAATATCAGGTTAGATACAAACAGGGTAAAAAGTGGAAAACAAAGTATACCAAGAGCAGAGCTTTGACAATAAAGAAGCTTAAAAGCAAAAAGAAAGTAAAAATTCAGGTAAGAGCTGTGATGGTATATGAAAAAAAGAAGGTATATGGTTTGTGGGTGAAGAAAAGCGTAAGGGTGAAATAATATAATTGAGCCGGTTATTAATCATTGCAGGTTAAAGGAGCATATATGAAGAGAGCTGTAAGTTTATTTTTAATTGTTGTTATGGCATTTTCTATTATACCAAATGGAATTGTATTGGCAGGTAATGATAAAATATCTAATCATGATGTTATAGATACAGTGGCTGAAATTGCCACCAGGGATAAATATGATGGAAGGGATTATGGAATAATAACACCGGTTAAGGACCAGGGAAATAGTAACCTTTGCTGGGCATATTCATCCATGGCGGTAGCCGAGGCTTCAATACTGAAATCAGGGATTGATAAAACCGTTACTAAGGATACTTTATCACTAAATCCTGTTGCGGCAGCTTACAGAGTGTACAAAAGGGAGGCTGATCCGCTGGGAAATACGGGTGGAGATTGGCAGTCGGTGGATTATACCCAAAAGGCGGGGGATCCACTGAAAATTGTTAAGTTGTGTTCTATGTGGTGGGCTCCCGTTAAAGGAAATGATGCAACGGTTAATCCCTATGAAAATCCTGCATATAGATTTGAAAATGCATTTTATATTCCGGATAACAGTGGAGATTCTGAACAGTATATAAAATCCGTAAAAGAGGCTATTGCAAAATATGGCGGGGTAACTTTTCAGTACAATAATTTAAGAGAAACAACCTATTATAATCCTAAAAATGAAAAAGGTACGGAAATATCACCTCATGCATGCACCATAATTGGTTGGGATGATAATATTCCGGCAGAAAATTTTGTGCCGGGAGGTGCTAAAAGAAACGGTGGCTGGCTTGTGAAAAACAGTTACAAAAGTCAGGAATATTTCTGGCTTTCCTACGATAATACAAGCTCATGTTCATACGCCTTTACTTTTGCACCTAAGGAGAAATACGATTACAATTATTATTATGATGGAGGAATGGATGACTTTGCGTTGCGAAATGATAAGGTAATGGCAAATGTTTTTAAGGCGCAAAAGGGTGGAACAAATGGCAAGGACGAATACATTAAAGCTGTAAATGTTGCTGTAAGCGGTGAAAATGTTAAGGTTGAAGTTAAGGTATATAAAAATATTGACAATCCTTATGGTGGTCAGGAAAATGTTCCTACATCCGGTGGATATGAGGCGGCAACAACTTCTGCAACCTATGAACATGGCGGATATGTAACGGTGGAACTGGATTCTCCGGTGAAAGTGGAAAAAGATGAATGGTTTTCCACAGTAGTTAAGGTATCAAATGACAAAGGCGATGCTAAAATCATGACATCATACAAAAATTCCAAGGAAATGTCCTATGTTGGAGGTGAAAACAACTGGTCAAATTTAAAAAATTATGTAGGAAGAATTAAGGTATATACAAAGTTAGAGGACAAACAGCAGGAGCAGTCAAAAACAACAGGGAACTTTACCAATTTAGTTGTAATGGCACGTTTTGATGATGAAGAGGAATTTACCGATACATTGTATCAGGGAACTTCCGTAAGAAAGTTAACGGATAATTCTTATAATACAGGATTTTATAGCGTATCGGATTACTACAGGAATGTGTCCAATAACAATTTACAGATAGATAACCTATATTTATTTAATAAGGGCGGTTCCATTAAATTATCTAAAAAGCGTGGCTATTATGCTGAGTATAGTGATGAAAATCCTATAGGTTACACTAATGAAAGTGAACGTATGCAGCGTATGTATGAACTGAAAGAAGACTGGTCTGAAGCAATAAACAATGCAATTGCTCAGGGCAATAAAATTACAAATTATGATGGAACCAAAACATATGGCTTTGATGATTTGGATAAAAACAATGATGGCAAAATAGATGCCATTACAATAATATACAAAAACACAACTCAGAAAATATCGGTAAGTTGGGCATCACCTTTATGGAATTATAAGGATTATTGGGGAGATGTCACCATTAATACCGGTACAAAAACATTAACAAGCGGATATTACGTGCAGCTGACTAATTCCTATGATTATCTTTATAAAAGTAGTGATAATAATCTTATGTTTTCAATAGGTGTTGCAGCTCATGAAATGGGTCATATTCTTGGATTGAAAGACCTTTATAATTCCACAGGCAGTTCCCCGGTTTACTATATGTCTGCAATGGCAAAACATTTGTCACCATTGCCTCAGTTTATTTCTTTAAAGGAAAGAGAGGCGAAGGGATGGATTACCGGTGATAATTTAAAGACCATTAAATCAAAGGGAGAGTATACATTAAAGGCATCAGGAACCTTTGGAACATCTGATATAGTGGGATATAAATTAAATATAAAAGGTACAAACAAAACTTTATATTTAGAATATAGAAATTTTGGTGAAAACGGAAATAAATATGATTGTCAGTCAAGGGACTTTTATAAGGCAGACGGAACTAAGTTAAAGGGTTTATCCATTACATCAGGACTGGTATGTTATGTGGCAGACAAAGAAACAAAATTCCCTAATAATATGAATTGTACTACCTCAAAATGGAATTATGAGGTTTTAGGTGGAGTATACTCCACGAAATCAGACGCCCCGTTAAAAGAAAATCAGGAAATGGATATTTATGATAAAATAAATGTACACGTAACGGAAATAAGTGGTGATACATTAAAGTTTGAGATAGATGGAGATTTTGAGGAGGTAGCGGAAGAAACAAGCAGCCAGCCGGAGACGGAAACAGAGAGTGAAACAGAAACAAGTGGTCAGCCGGAGACGGAAACAGAGAGTGAAACAGCAACAAGTAGCCAACCGGAGACGGAAACAACCACGGAAAAGGAAAGTGTCTCTGAGTCGTCAACAGTTATAGAGCCGGAAAAAGATACGACGGAACCGGAAACAGTAACGGAGGTAGAACCTACTACAACACTAGAGGCACCAAAAGAATCTGTCACAGCGAAACCAGAGCAGACAACTCCTAAAGTTACCATTGAAACAACAACGATTAGAAAAAATCAGACTGTATCAAAGTTCAAAAAAAGAAAACCAACTTTAAAAGTTAAGGCGAAGAAGAAAAGTGTAAAACTTCTAATTGGTAAGATAGTTGGTGCCACAAAATATCAGGTTAGATACAAACAGGGTAAAAAGTGGAAAATAAAGTATACCAAGAACAGAGCTCTGACAATAAAGAAGCTTAAAAGCAAAAAGAAAGTAAAAATTCAGGTAAGAGCCGTGATGGTATATGGAAAAAAGAAGGTATATGGTTTGTGGGTGAAGAAAAGCGTAAGGGTGAAATAGGAAGGATAGAAAGAACCGGGTATTGTTGCCTGGTTCTTTCTTTTTAGAGTTTTTTTGCAACAAAAGGCAATAAAAAAACAAAAAAGCTACTTTTGTGATAAAATACTTTTATACGTTTCTGTACGGTGAAAGAATAACAAAATATAAAGGAGTTTTGAAAATGAATAAACAACAATTAGCAGCTAAGATATGGGAATCTGCAAATAAGATGAGATCAAAAATAGAAGCTAACGAATACAAAGATTATATTTTAGGCTTTATTTTTTATAAGTATCTTTCTGAAAAAGAGGAAAAGTGGTTACATGAAATTGATTATCAGGATGAGGATATCAAGCAGTACGTTAATGAGGAAGATGGGGATTTGGTGCATAACGCACACACAAAACTTGGATATTTCATATCATATGAAGATTTATTTTCTACCTGGATAAATATGGGTTCTGATTTTAGTGTAGACAATGTTAGAACGGCATTGTCCTCATTCTCAAGATTAATTTCACCTTCACATAAAAAAGTGTTTGAAGGTATTTTTGCAACACTTGAGACAGGACTTAGCAAATTAGGGGATAATACAAAGTCTCAGACAAAAGCAATTAGCGATTTAATACATTTGATTAATGATATACCGATGGACGGTAAACAGGATTACGATGTACTTGGTTTTATTTATGAATATTTGATTAGCCAGTTCGCAGCTAATGCGGGTAAAAAAGCGGGGGAATTTTATACACCTCATGAAGTTTCTTTGATGATGTCAGAAATTGTTGCAAATCACTTAAAAGGGCATAATGAGATTAAAATTTATGATCCAACATCAGGCTCGGGTTCTTTGTTAATTAATATTGGATGTGCCGTTTCTAAATATATGGATAAGAAAGACAATATTCGATATTATGCACAGGAATTAAAGGCTAATACATATAACCTTACAAGAATGAATTTGGTAATGAGGGGAATTATTCCAGACAATATAGTTACCAGAAATGGTGATACTTTAGAGGAAGATTGGCCGTATTTTGATGAGACAGATCCGGTTGCAACTTATGACCCGTTATATGTGGATGCAGTAGTAAGTAACCCACCGTATTCACAGAACTGGGAACCGTCGGGGAAAGAAAATGATCCTCGTTATTCAAGATATGGGCTGGCTCCAAAATCTAAGGCAGATTATGCTTTCTTATTACATGACTTATATCACTTGAAACCAGATGGAATAATGACAATTGTTTTGCCACATGGTGTCCTTTTTAGAGGAGGAGAAGAAGGTGAAATAAGAAAAAACTTAATTGAACAGAACAATATAGATGCTATTATTGGATTACCTGCAAATATTTTCTTTGGAACGGGTATACCAACAATTGTTATGGTGCTTAGACAAAAGAGAGAAAATACGGATGTTTTAATAATCGATGCGTCTAAGGGATTTACAAAAGAAGGAAAGAATAACAAATTACGTCCATGTGATATTAAAAAAATCACAGATACTGTAAAAGGACGTTTAGATATTGATAAGTATTCGAGAAAAGTAAGTAAAGAAGAAATTAGGGCAAATGATTATAACTTAAATATTCCAAGATATGTTGATTCATCCGAAGAAACAGAATCATGGGATATATATTCAATAATGTTTGGAGGCATCCCGGAAAATGAAATTAAACAATTAGATAAATTCTGGAAAGAGTTCCCGACATTAAAGGAAGAACTATTTCAGTCTAATGGTAGTCATGCTTCAATAAAGGTGGAAAATATAAAGAAGGCTGTTGAAGATAACAATGATGTAAGAAAATTTGTGAATGAATATAAGACCACTTTCGCAGGTTTTAGAGATGAATTAAAAGAAAAATTAATAGATAACGTAAGTCAAATTCAAATAATGATGGAAGAGGACAGAATATCTGAAGATATACTTGGAAGATTTAATAATGTAAAACTGGTTGATAAATATGAGGCATATGAAATCTTTAAGACAAATTATGATTCCATAGCAGGGGATATTGAATTGATACAGGCTGAGGGAAAAGATTCTGTCAGACAGGTAGACCCTAATATGGTTATTAAAAAGAAAAATGGAAAAGACACAGAAGTACAGGAAGGATGGAAGGGACACATTATTCCATTTGAACTTGTTCAGAATACACTGTTAAAGGATGATGTAACTGAAATTGAAAATATGAGGATTCAAATTCAGGAAATATCGTCTAAATATGAAACAATTATTAGTGAATTATCGGAGGATGACAAGGAAATATTAGGTGATGCACTTGGTGAAAACAAAGATGAATTTGTTTTCAAAAACATAAAAAATACTATAAAGTCCTTAAAAATGTACGGTGATTCCGAATACGGAACCTTGATTGATTCACTTAAGGATGTTGAAAAGATGAACAATGAAGAAAAATCGTTAAAGAGTGATGTCAAAAAGTCAGAAGAGCAATTGCAATTAAAGACTAAGGATACAATTGAAAACTTAACAGAAAGTGATGCTGAATACCTTCTTGAGTGTAAATGGATTAATCCAATTATAGAAGGAATTGAATCATTACCTGAAAGCATAATATCTCAGTTTGAGAAAAAGGTAGAAGAATTAACAAAGAAATATCAGGATACATTTGAGGATATAGAACGCGAAATAAAGAAGACAGAAAGTGAACTTTCTAAAATGATGGATGAATTAACTGGTTCTGATGTTGATATGGCAGCTATTGCTGAATTAAAGAAATTCTTTGGAGGTGATTTTTAATGAAAAATGATAAAAAACCAAAGATTAGATTTAAAGGATTTGATGATGATTGGGAACAGCGTAAGTTCTCAGATGTTGTGACAACTCGCCGTGGGCTAACATAC
>OCQB01002476.1_pt1 | contig 12293 bp, 8 predicted proteins | sample 1538631 | NCBI WGS metagenome assembly OCQB01 (sample SAMN04571713, study PRJEB22368) | human gut metagenome | biome: human gut; material: stool | host: Homo sapiens | place: Luxembourg | collected 2012-10-19
ACATCAACAGAACCACCCACCCCAGAAATCGGCAATTCCCCAGCAAACAGCTGCCGGGCTACCTCATAGCAATCCTCAACAGCAGTAGGGAAGCGGTATTCAGGAGCCAGCCGGTACTCGACTGAGATCACACGGCGTTGCAGACGTACGGCCATATGCGCGCAAGCCTGCGTGTACAGGTTGATGCCGCCTGTGGTCCAACCGCCACCGTGGAAAAACAGGATCGTGCCACGCGGCGTGACTGAGGGAAGTTCCGTGTTGGCATTGCCGGAAATACCGTCGGCGTTGCCGCTCGACGTGCTTTCCTTGATGAGTATTTTGGGTAGGACTTTGGGTAATACGGCGGGCAGAATCGCGGATATTGCCGAGGCCACGGGCGTGCCATTGGCGGAAGATTCCTCCAGGGCTTCGGGCAGGGGCGCTCCATAGGCGACCAGCGGCGTGAACACTCGCAATGGTACGGCATATCCATCCGCCATAGGCGCGAAGGCGTCCTCGACACGGCATTTCGGATTGGCGGGTGCCTGCTTGGCGATAAGCTCTTCCGCCACGCGCTGCAATTTGTACGACTTGCCCGCGTTGGGCTTGATGTAGCTGGCGGCCTTCATCGCGGCGAACAATGCCTCGTTGATCGGCATGACGACAGGTCCTTTCAGCGGCGGATTCGGTAGTGCGAACACCCCAACCTTAGCCCATGACCGGCATGAACAAAAAAGGGAAGGAACCCGAGAGTTCCTTCCCTGTGTGCCGTATCAGACGCGATACGCGCCGATTATCAGGCGGCGAAGTATTCCACGCCGGCCTCGAAGATCGGCTGGTACTTGTTGCCGGGCACGTTGACGTACAGGCCGTTGCCGGAACGCTCCGAGTGACCCATCTTGCCAAACACGCGGCCGTCCGGGCTGGTGATGCCCTCGATGGCGAGCAGCGAGCCGTTCGGGTTCACATCCAGGTCCATGCCGGGGGTGCCGGTCTCGTCCACGTACTGCGTGGCGATCTGGCCGTTGGCCCTGAGCTGGGCGAGCACCTCGTCGGAGGCCACGAAGCGGCCCTCGCCGTGGGAGATGGCCACGGTGTGAATGTCGCCGACCGAAGTCTTGGACAGCCACGGGGAGAGGTCGGAGGCCACGCGCGTGCGGACCAGTCGGCTCTGGTGGCGGCCGATGGTGTTGAAGGTCAGCGTCGGGCAGGCGCACCAGACCCAGCTTGACGAGCGCCTGGAAGCCGTTGCAGATGCCGAGCATCAGACCATCGCGGTTCTTCAGCAGGTCACGCACGGCCTCGGTGACGGCCGGCGCACGGAAGAACGCGGTGATGAACTTGGCGGAACCGTCCGGCTCGTCGCCGCCGGAGAAGCCGCCCGGGATCATCACGATCTGGCTCTTGTTGATCTCGTCGACCAACGCCTGCGTGGATTCGGCGACGGCGGCCGGCGTCAGGTTGTTGACGATCAGTGTGGTCACATCGGCGCCGGCACGCTCGAAGGCGGCGGCGGAATCGTACTCGCAGTTGTTGCCCGGGAACACCGGGATCACCACATGCGGCTTGGCCACGGAAGAGCCGACGTACACGGTCTTCTTCGGCGCGTGGAAGTCGATGGTCTCGACGGTCGCGCCCTTGTCCTCGCCCTTGGAACGGTACGGGAACACGGATTCGATGCCGGACTCCCAAGCTTCCTGCACAGCGTCCAGGTCCAGCGTCTCGCCGGCGGCCTTGAACACGTACTCGGAGGTGGTGGTGCCGATTTCGCCGATCTCGACCAAATTGGAGACGGCCGGAAGCTTGGCATCGTCCGCCAGCTCGACGATGAACGAACCGTATGCCGGGGTGAACAGGTCGTCCACGGCGATGCTGTTGTTCAGGGTCACGCCGATGCGGTTGCCGAGCGTCATCTTGAACAGGGCTTCGGCGGTGGCGCCATAGCCCGGCGTAGAGACGGCCAGGGCATCGTGGAAGTCGGTGAGCTCCTCGATCACGGAGAACACCTCAAGCAGCGCATCCTTGTCCGGGGTCAGACCGTCGGCCAGGTAGCGCGGCGCGATGCGTACGATACGGTGATCGGCGTCCTTGAATTCAGGGGAGGTGGCGCGCTTCATGTTGCCCACGGCCACGGCGAAGGAGATCAGCGTCGGCGGCACGTCGAGATCCTCGAACGAACCGGACATGGAGTCCTTGCCGCCGATGGCGCCGGCGCCCAGGTCCACCTGGGCCATCAGCGCGCCGAGTACGGCGGCCGCCGGCTTGCCCCAGCGTTCCGGCTCGTCGCGCAGCTTCTCGAAGTACTCCTGGAAGCTCAGGTAGGCCTTCTCATGCTCGAAGCCGGCCGCGACCAGCTTGGCCAGCGACTCGACCACGGACAGGTAGGCGCCGGTGAACTGGTTCTTGGACATGATGTACGGGTTGAAGCCCCACGCCATCGCCGAAGCGGTGGTGGTCTCGCCGAACACCGGCAGCTTGGCGACCATGGCCATGTTCGGGGTGAGCTGACGCTTGCCGCCGAACGGCATGAGCACGGTGCCCGCGCCGATGGTGGAGTCGAAGCGCTCCGAAAGGCCCTTGTTGGAGGCCACGTTGATGTCGGTGACCAGCTTGTTCATGCGTTCGGCCAGCGTGCCCTCGCCCCACGGGGTCTCGTAGGACTGCTGTTCCTCGACATGCACGGTCTGGTGCTTGGAAGCGCCGTTGGAGGCCAGGAACTCACGGGACAGATTCACGATCTTGTCGCCGTTCCAGGTCATCACCATGCGCGGGTCCTCGGTCACGGTGGCAATCACCGTGGCTTCGAGGTTCTCTTCGCGGGCGTAGGCCAGGAACTCGTCCACGTCCTCGGCGGCCACGTCCACGGCCATGCGCTCCTGGGATTCGGAGATGGCCAGCTCGGTGCCGTCCAGGCCCTCGTATTTCTTGGGCACGGTGTTGAGGTCCACGAACAGGCCGTCGGCCAACTCGCCGACCGCCACGGACACGCCACCCGCGCCGAAGTCGTTGCAGCGCTTGATCAGACGGCAGGCATCGCCGCGGCGGAACAGACGCTGCAGCTTGCGCTCCACCGGAGCGTTACCCTTCTGCACTTCGGCGCCGTCGAGTTCGAGCGATTCCACGTTATGCGCCTTGGACGAACCGGTGGCACCGCCGATGCCGTCACGGCCGGTGCGGCCGCCCAGCAAGATGATTTTGTCGCCAGGGGCCGGGGTTTCGCGGCGCACATGGTCGGCCGGGGTGGCGGCCACGACCGCACCCACCTCCATGCGCTTGGCCACGTAGCCGGGGTGGTAGATCTCGTCGACCTGACCGGTGGCCAGACCGATCTGGTTGCCGTAGGAGCTGTAGCCGGCGGCGGCGGTGGTCACGAGCTTGCGCTGGGGGAGCTTGCCTTCCAGCGTCTCGGAGACCGGCACGGTCGGGTCCGCGGCGCCGGTGACGCGCATCGCCTGATACACGTAGGAGCGGCCGGACAGAGGATCGCGGATGCAGGTGGCCGCGCCACCGAACGGTTCGATTTCGGTGGGGTGGTTGTGGGTCTCGTTCTTGAACAGGAACAGCCAGTCCTCGTCGTGGCCGTTCACGTCAACCTTGACCTTGACGGTGCAGGCGTTGATTTCCTCGGACTCGTCAAGGCCGGTCAGGACACCGTTCTTCTTGAGCCACTTGGCGCCGATGGTGCCCATGTCCATGAGGCAGACGGGCTTGGCGTCACGGCCGAGCTCGTGGCGCATCGCCAGGTAACGCTCGAAGGCGGCCTTGACGGTGGCGTCATCGATGGTCACTTCGTCCAGCTCGGTGCCGAACGTGGTGTGACGGCAGTGGTCGGACCAGTAGGTGTCGATCACCTTGATTTCGGTGATGGTGGGCTCGCGGCTCTCCTCGCTGAAGTACTTCTGGCAGAATTCGAGGTCGGCCAGATCCATGGCCAGACCGCGCTCGTCGATGAACTTCTGGCCGGCTTCGGCGTCCATCTCGTTGAAACCGGCGATGGTCTCGACCTTGCCGGGCACCGGCACCTGGGTCTTCAGGGTTTCCTTGGTCTCCAGGCTGGCCTCGCGGGCCTCGACCGGGTTGATCACGTAATGCTTGATGGTGTCCACGTCGGCGTCGGTCAGGTCGCCTTCCAGCGCGTACAGCTTGGCGGAGCGGACGGTCGGGCGCTCGCCCTGGGAGATGAGCTGGATGCATTCGGCGGCGGAGTCGGCGCGCTGGTCGAACTGGCCGGGCAGGAACTCGGTGGCGAAGACCTTGGCGCCGGCGAAGTCGGGCAGGTCGTAGGCCACATTGTCCACCTGAGGCTCGCTGAACACGGTGGGCACGGTCTGGTCGAACAGCTCCTGGGAGATGCCTTCGACGTCATAGCGGTTCACGATGCGCAGGGCCTTGAGGCCGGTCAGTCCGAGGATCGTGCGCAGTTCGCCCGCAAGCTGCTGGGCTTCGACATCAAAGCCGGGCTTCTTTTCCACGTACACGCGAAAAACCATGGAAATCCTTTCTTGAAATTAAAGACAATTGGCTCCCCTCGAGAGGGGAGCCAGATAATGCATTACTCGGCGACTTCGATGCCTTCGGACTTGGCGAGTTCGGCGAGGCGCTCCTCGATCTCTTCGTAGGCCGGGATGATGCTGCCGAGACCACGGCGGAACAGGTCCTTGTCAAGGTGCTCGACCTTGCCGGAGTGGTCCTTCTGGTCCCACAGACGGCAGGAATCCGGGGTGATCTCGTCGGCCAACAGCAGCGTGCCGTCGGTGGCGCGGCCCATTTCGATCTTGAAGTCGACCAGCTTGACGTCGATCTTGGCGAAGATCTCGATCAGGGCCTCGTTAATCTTGCGGGCCAGCGGGGCGATCTCGGCGAGATCCTCGCGAGTGCATACGCCGAGGGCCACCAGGTCATCGTCGTTGACGAACGGATCGTGCAGATCATCGTTCTTCAGGAAGTACTCAAGTACCGGCTCCTTGAGCGGCAGGCCTTCCTCCACGCCCAGACGGGAGCAGAAGTGGCCGGCGGCCACGTTGCGCAGCACGATCTCCAACGGGAACATGTTCACCTTGCGCACCAGCTGGCCGGTGTCGTCCACTCGCTTGATAAGGTGGCTGTCGATGCCGCGCTTCTTGAGCAGGTCGAAGATGATGGTGGTGATGAGGTTGTTCAGACGGCCCTTGCCGGTGAAGTCTTCCTTCTTTTCACCATCGCCAGCGGTGGCGGTGTTCTTGTATTCGACCCACAGAACCTCGGGATCGTCGGTTGCGTACAGTTGCTTGGCCTTGCCCTCGTAGAGCTTTTCCAGCTTCTCCATGACTCACCTTTCAGGAGTGGAATTTCTGGGTGAACTAACGGTAAAAGGGTACCAATCGAGGGCTACAACAACACTCAGCATGACGCTACGATGCGGCCGGCGCATCATACGTCGCTGCATCGAACGGCCATACGCTGTTGGGATGGCGGAGGCGGCCGTCATTGGCCAGTACGATCAGCTCGTCTCCGGTCGTGTAGCCTTCCGGCATGAAGGTATCTGCAGAAGCGCGTGTGAATACTCAGATGTTCGTCAATAGACGAAACATGACTCTTCGGCCATATACACACGATAATGGGAGTGACGAAATGGTACAAGGAGGTTCGTCATGATCGTTCATCCACGACCCGGACGGCAATAATATTGAGGCCATGCTGAGCTGATCAGGCCGTGGACTACTCCACGGTAATCGTCAACGCATCGGCCACGAGGCCGGCCTTGGCACGGGCGTCGGCTTCGGACTCGCCGACGGCCAGTGCCACGGCCATGCGGCGGTGGCCATGCACTTCGGGCTTGGCAAAAATGCGCAGGTCCGTGCCGGGTTCGGCCAGAGCAGCGGCCACATCGGTGAACTCGACCTCACCGTCGCCGGCCACCACAATCGCATGGCTTGCCGCCACCGAGCCGGCCGGAATCGTGAGCGACACATGCTCGGGGGTGATCGGCAGGCCGAGAATCGCGCGGGCGTGCAGCGCGAACTCGCTCAGACGCTGGGAGGCCATCGTCACCATACCGGTATCGTGCGGACGGGGGGAGACCTCGTTGAACAGAATCGAGCCGTCGGTGAGCACGAACAGTTCCACGCCGAATACGCCCCAACCGGTTTCGCCGGCCGCCTGAGCCTTGGCCACCAAGCCTTCAACGGCGGTACGTGCGATGTCGCGCGCCCGCTCGGCCTCACCATCGGGTTCGGTAGCCGGCTGCCAGGACTCGCGGTAATCGCCGGACTCCTGACGTTGGCCGATCGGCGCGCACGTCACAATGCCGGCGGACGAAGAAACAGTCAGTACCGTCAGCTCACGCTCCAGCGGAGCAAGCGCCTCAACGATCACGCGCGACACATCGCCCTCATCGGCGGCGCGGCGGCCCTCCTGCGCTTCGGTCCAAGCGGCATCGATGGCGTCGGCGGAACGCACCACCGACTGGCCGTGACCAGACGAGCTCATCACCGGCTTGACCACGCACGGATAGCCGACTTCCGAAGCTCCGGCGCGCAGCTCTTCCAGCGAGCCGGCAAAACGATACGGTGTAGTCGGCAAGCCCAATTCTTCGTGGGCCAGTACGCGCAGGCGCTCGCGGTCCATGCAAATCGCGGCGATTTCGGCGCTCGGCACCACCTGGGCGCCCGCGGCCGCAGTACCGGCCAGCACATCAGTGGCGATGGCCTCTACCTCGGGCACGATGATGTCCGGCTTGATTTCATCGAACAATGCCTGCAATTCGGCGGCATTCGCCATATCCAACGCGCGATATTCATGCGCCACCTGCTGGGCCGGAGCGCCGGCATACGAGTCAGCGGCGCACACCCACGCGCCCAGTCGCATGAGCTCGATGGCCACTTCCTTGCCCAGCTCACCAGCGCCCAAAAACAGCACGCGGGTGGGGTGCTTGCCCAGCGGTGTGCCCAGCGGGCGGTTGGCTGCGCGAGTTGCGGGGGAGACGGCGGAAGTCTCGGCGGGAATTGCGGGAGAGGAGGTGGAAGTCACGGCAGTATTTACGGCGTTCTCAGTCATACCCACATTCTGCCATGCCGCGATGATTTCGCCTATGCGGGGCTCGGATTCGGCGACGTGCGCTGCGGAGCGCGTGATTCAATATTGGGCAAAATGCGGCAGCCCATACCATTTCATACGCGTTCAGGCAGCGCGGCCGACGCCATTGCAGCGCGGTGGTTTAGGATGAGGCAATGCGCGAAAACGGGATTGAAGAGAGCATTGATCGTCCGCTGACTATCGCTCTTGTGGTCGATACGGTGGGCAATCAGGGCAACGGCACCTCCAATTCGGCCTTGCAATGGGCTGCAGAATTGGAGCGGCAAGGCCATCATGTGAGGCTTGTCGGTATAGGGGCGCCCGAATATCCGGCGCGCGTGAATAGGGTGCCGCTCGTCTCGTGGGTGGCCGCCAAGCAGCTCATGCAATTCGCCGAACCCAGCGACACGTTGTTCCGCACCGCCTTTCAAGGCGTGGATGTGGTGCATATCTATATGCCGTTCAAATTCGGCCGTCGTGCCGCTAAAGTCGCCCACCAAATGGGCATTCCCGTGACTGCCGGATTCCACCTGCAGCCGGAGAACGTGCTGTATTCGGCCGGCCCTCTACGTCGCATTCCCGGTATTTCCAGCTTCCTGTACTGGCTGTTCAAGCACTGGCTGTACAAGCACATTGACCACATCCATGTGCCCACCGAAATGACCGCGAGCCTGTTGCGCGCGCACGGGTATAAAGCCAAGTTGCACGTGATTTCCAATGGTTATTCACCGGTGTATTCGCCGAAGAAGCCGGCCGATCCGGATGCCTCGGCTCCCGTGCCGTTCCGCGTCATCGCTTCCGGCCGACTGGCTAGCGAGAAAGATCAGATTACGCTGATCAAGGCGGTGTCGATGTCCCGGCACGCCGGCGATATTCAGCTGGTGATCGCCGGTACTGGGCCGCTCAAGCAGTATCTCAAGTTCCGCGCCGGGCGTTTGCTGGCGCGCAAGGCCGATATCGGATTCCACAAGCACGCCGATATGCCCGATTTGTTGCGTTCGGGCGATTTGTTCGTGCATTGTTCGATTGCCGACATCGAATCGGTGAGCGTGATCGAGGCGATGGCGTGCGGATTGGTGCCGGTGATCGCCGCGTCCGAACTGTCGGCGGCCAGCCAGTTCGCGCTGATCGACGAGTCGTTGTTCCCCGTGCGGGACGCGGCCCTGCTGGCCCGACGCATCGATTGGTGGATTGCACATCAGGCCGAGCGCGCCGAATGGGGCGAAAAATACGCCGAATACACCAAGGCGCATTATTCCGTGGAAGCCTCGGTCCACAAGTTCGTGGATATGGAACGCAAGGCGATAGGGGAGTAGGAGCCTTCTCGTTTGCGGAGAGGTCTTTCCCTCAGTCCGCCTGCGGCGGCCAGCTCCCTCATCAGAGGGAGCTACGAAAAAACCTCCCTCTGATGAGGGAGGTGGCATCGCGAAGCGATGACGGAGGGAGAGATTAGCGAAGGGTTTTACAACAACTCAATAAGCTGATCGACCTCTTCATGCGTGGTGGCCCAGCTGGTGCAGATGCGCATCACGGTATGCGTGTCGTCGGCCTTCTCGGTAAAGCCGAGCTTGACCTCGCGCTCCAGACGGTCGATAGTCGGCTGATCCATCGTCACGAAAATCTGGTTGGTGGGCGCTTCGAAAGTGAGCGTGTAGCCCTTGGCGCGCAGGGCCTCGCGAATACGATCGGCCGCCTCATTGGCGTTGCGGGCGATCTTGAAATACAGGTTGTCAGTGAACAAAGCGTCAAACTGCGCGCCCAGCACAAAGCCCTTGGCCAGCAAGGCACCGTGCTGCTTGATGAGGGTCAAGAAGTGCTTCGGCGTGTTGTGCTTGGTAAACACCACGGCCTCGCCGAACAGGGCACCCACCTTGGTGCCGCCGATGTAGAACACGTCGGCGATGGTCGCCAGATCCGCGAGCGTCATGTCTGAACCGGTGGCGGTCAGCGCGTAGCCGAGTCGCGCGCCATCCACGAACAGCGGCATGTCGTACTTGTGCGCCACATCGGCGATGGCCTGCAACTCGGCCTTGGAGTAGATGGTGCCATATTCGGTGCTTTGCGAGACGTACACGGAGCCCGGGAACACCATGTGCTCGTAGTTGCCGTCCGCATAGAAGGTCTTGCAGAACTCGTCCAGTTCGGTCGGGTCCATTTTGCCGTTGTGCTGGGGAATCGTGAGCACCTTGTGCCCGGAGAACTCGATGGCGCCGGCCTCGTGCACGTTCGGATGGCCGGAGGCGACCGCGACCACGCCTGCATACGCCGGGGTGATGGTGTCGATGACGACCTGGTTGGTCTGCGTGCCGCCGACGAGGAACCACACATCCGCGTCCGGCTGGCCGCAGGCCTCGCGGATCTTGGCCTTGGCCTGATCGCTCAGTTCGTCGGACCCGTAGCCCGAATACAGATGGTTGTTGGCTTCAGCCACGGCTTCAAGCACCGCGGGATGGGCGGCGCGGGAGTAATCGTTCTCAAAAGACAGCATGACGGACCTTTTGTCCTTATGTTCGGTGAATTGGATATGCCCTGAGTGTACAACGCGGTGGTTCCCGGCATGCCTATTTGGCCTATAACCCAGGAGCGGGGAATTCAGGGAGAAAAAACAAAACCCTTCCGCGAACGGAAGGGTTTTACTGGGGTGGCCAACGCGGCTCGAACGCGCGACCTTCTGAACCACAATCAGATGCTCTACCAACTGAGCTATGGCCACCATAGTGCCGCATTCAGCAAGCTGAATTCGCGCAACAGGTGAATACTATACACAACTTTGCGGATGTGTGCTCATCGGTGTGTCGCGATGGAATCAAGTGGTCGGTTTCATTCTTGGGGCCAGGCTGTGGGCTGTCTCAGATGGCGGGATGTAGACGAGTGGGTCTTGTGCGGCGATTGATGAAAAGTCAAGGCACACGACGGCGTGATGGTACGACCGGGAATTGCAGAAATGATTACGTGAGTGTTCGCAATGTGAGCATTATGTTTCATGTCAACCGCGACCCTCCTAGTTTCATGCGATGTTACCTACACCAAACAAGGGAAGAGAAACACCATGGAAAAGGTTAAAGCCTTTGCGGATTGGCTGACCAAGTGGTTTACGCTCATCGTCATCGTCTGGGCCGTCTTCAACTACTTCGTGCCGGCCGCCAGCCTGTGGGGCAAGGCGTACACCGGCTACATGCTGGGCATCGTGCTGTTCGGCATGGGCCTGACTCTGACGCTGGACGACTTCAAGCGCATCCTGACCCAGCCGCTGATGGTCATCATCGGCACCGTAGCTCACTTCATCATCATGCCGCTCATCGCCGTGGCCCTGTGCGCGATCTTCCACCTGTCCGGCCCGCTGGCCGTGGGCGTGATTCTCGTCGGCTGCTGCCCGTCTGGCACCTCCTCCAACGTGATGAGCTACCTGTCCCGTGGTGACGTGGCCCTCGATGTCTCCATCGGCATCCTCTCCACCCTGTGCGCCCCGTTCATGATTCCGCTGCTGATGCAGCTGCTCGCTTCTCAGTACGTGTCCGTGCCGACTCAGTCCCTGTTCCTCAACGCCGTCAAGGTGGTGCTCTTCCCGATCGCCCTCGGTGTGATCTGCCACATGATCTTCGGCAAGAAGATCGAGAAGGTTACGGTCGCCCTGCCTATCGTTTCTCAGGTGGCTATTCTGCTTATCATCGGCGTGGTCGTTGCCGCCAACGGTCCGAAGCTGTTCGTGGCCAGCTCCCTGATGGCCATCCCGGTGGTCATCCTGCACAACCTGTGCGGCTACTCGCTGGGCTTCGGCTTCTCCAAGCTGATGTACAAGATCTACCCGAAGGGCTTCCGCTACGCACAGCAGAAGGCCATCACCTTCGAAGTCGGCATGCAGGACTCCGCTCTGGGCGCAACCCTGGCCCTGACCTCCTTCGCAACCAACCCACTCGCTGCCGTGCCGTCCACCTTCTTCTCCGTGTGGCACAACATCTCCGGCTCTATCCTGTCCAGCTGGTGGCGCAACCACGATGACAAGCACGAGATCCACTGGGATTCCGACAATGGCGAGAAGGGCTCTGCCAAGAGCACCGTTTCAGCGGCCCACCCGTTCGACGCCGATAAGGCCGCCAAGGTCGCTGCCTGAAATCCTGAAATGGTGAGAAAGGTCGGGTAAGGCACGACTCCAGTCAGTCGGTCATCCACCTTTCCTACCTCGCATAACATAGCCGCTCCCGCTTACTCCCGATTGAGGTATCGGGCGTTTCGCGAGGGCGGTTTTGCTATAATTGGTAATGCAGAAAGCGGCAAGGTAATACGGCAAAGAGGCCGGGTCGCTAGAGGTTCCCATCGGATATGGAAGAGCACGAGGATGTGCTGGAAACAGATAACACAGAAGCGGATGTGGTGAAAAGAAACATAATGTAACCTCCTTGGCGGTGCCCCCGTGTGACATAGTCTCCGCGGGGGCACCTGCTGTGTGGCGTTCCCTTTTTGCGACGCATTCCCGGGAATATTGCGTTGGGAGAATAGTTGGGTGTGTGTTTTGCGACGCATTGGAATATTGCGTTGGGAGGAGAGGAAAAGTACGGGGGCGCAGGAGGTCCCCAAACCAGTGAGTTGTGGCTCGGCGCGTCGTTGTCCGGAGGAATCGTAATATAGATATTCGTGTGTGCCAACAGCACGCCTTATGTAACAGGCGAGCATGCTGGGATATCCTTCAAACCGCTGATCGCACGCAGTAATGCGCCGACGGGAGGGGCGAAGGCCATCGGGCCGGTGGACTGGGCTATCTTTTCCGATTCGTCGGGTGCCGTCAACAGGCGGATACCAAGCGAGTGTGCTGAAAAGTGTGGGTGCAGTGCGGCGGTCACACAAAAGCAAGAGAAACCACTGAATCGGAGAATTCAAGTTGCCTACTATTGAACAGCTCGTCCGTAAGGGACGTCAGGCAAAGCCGAAGAAGTCCAAGACTTTGGCCCTGAAGGGCAGCCCGCTGCGTCGCGGCGTGTGCACCCGTGTTTACACCACCACCCCGAAGAAGCCGAACTCGGCTCTGCGTAAGGTTGCTCGTGTGCGCCTGTCCTCGGGCATCGAAGTCACCGCCTACATTCCGGGCGAAGGCCACAATCTGCAGGAGCACTCCATCGTGCTCGTGCGCGGCGGCCGTGTGAAGGATCTCCCGGGTGTGCGTTACCACATCGTGCGTGGCGCGCTCGATACCCAGGGTGTCAAGGACCGTAAGCAGGGTCGTTCCCTGTACGGAGCAAAGAAGGCGAAGTAAGAGATATGTCACG
>OCQB01002479.1_pt1 | contig 12288 bp, 10 predicted proteins | sample 1538631 | NCBI WGS metagenome assembly OCQB01 (sample SAMN04571713, study PRJEB22368) | human gut metagenome | biome: human gut; material: stool | host: Homo sapiens | place: Luxembourg | collected 2012-10-19
TCATAAATTCTGCGGTAATCAGAAATATCGTAACCATTATCGTCCTGAGGTGATTCCAGCATCGGAGAAATCCATAACACATTTACCCCAAGTTCTTTAAGGTAATCGAGTTTCTGTATGATTCCTCTGATATCTCCCACGCCATCACCGTTACTGTCTTTAAAACTCTTAGGATATATCTGATATACTACACTTTCTTTCCACCATTTTTTCTCCATGCCAAGTCTCCTCATTTCTAATTATTTGACCGCCCCTGCAACCACACCATTCATTATACTCACCTCATCCTTGCAGTATCAAGAGGTTTCTCGCGAAACTACAAAAGGTAACAAAGTTTATTTCCTGCTTTTATACAGTTTATACAAAGAAAAACAGGTCATTGCACCTGCTCGCCTATATATGCAAAAAAAGGATCCTGTCATTCTTTGACAGAATCCCTCTTTACCAGATAGACTGGGTTTTTTATATTCAATTCGTTCAGCGTCTCTCCCTGAATCAATTTCAGCAGACGTTCCAACGCCACATGTGCTTTTTGTGGAATATCCTGATGAACGGTTGTCAGTTTCGGTCGAATCATGCTCGCGTAAACACTGTCATCATATCCTGTAACAGAAATCTGCTCCGGAACCATGATTCCTTCGTCAAAAAAGAAATTTATTGCTTCTATCGCATTATAATCTGAAGAAAAGGCCAGCGCTTTTGCTTCAAGAAAGCGTGGAAGAAGTTCTCTGTATTTCCTGAGACGAAGATTTCTTTTACCCGGGATAACTATATATCTGGAACGACTGCAGAATCCCCCTTGTTTTTCCATCGCCTGTTTGAATCCCATCCACCGATAGTAATCGCTGTCCTGCTCTGTTTCTGCAACAAACAATGCTTTCTTATATCCACAGGAATACAGGTATTCTCCAATCTGATAACCTCCTGAATAATCATCTATGCCAACATTCTGGAATGTATAAGCACCCTTCGGATAAGCATCGATCAGAATCATTTTCTTATTTAATCTGTGTGAAAGGTTATGATACTGCTCTTCATTGTATCCAAGGATAATCAATCCCTCTACATTCCATTTTGAAGCAATATCCACTACATTCTGAATACTTTCACCACCGATAAGCATAACATAATATCCGTTTTCTTCCATTTCCATCTGAATCGTTCCGATCAGTTCTCCCACGAATGGATCCTGAAGTGACTGCATACCATGAGCGTAAGTAAATCCGAGTACTACACCTATGATTCTGGAACCACGTCCGGAAAGCATCATGGACCCCATATTCGGAACATAGTTCTGTTCTTTAAGAATAGCCGTGATTTTATCGATCGTTTTCTGGGAAACTCTTTTCGTATTGCCATTTATAACATTGGATACCGTGGTGCGGCTAACGCCTGCCATATCTGCAATATCCTGAAGCCGAATCATAAAACCTTCCTCCTGTATTCTTATTTCCTTACAATACTTTTTCCTGCTTATTTGTACTCAGATACTTTCGTTTCTGCAAAAGTCATTTTCGCTTATATCAAATTTATAATATCATAGGCAGTTATGTTTGTCACATAAAGGTTTGCAATTTCAAACTGCAAGACCGCTGTAATTGCGACTGATAAAATTAACCATTGTCTCCATGAATATATTAGAGATATAATATAAATACTGGTATCTGATTTTTCTGAATACTAAGTATCTAAAAATGGGGAATGATAAATGAACAAACAAGAGAAACAGATTTTCACATCAGACAATTTGAAAGAAACAGCCATCATGACGATAGCAGTGGGCATTATCGCCGCGGCCGTATATTTCTTTTTGATTCCGAGTATGACCTCGATCAGCAGTATATCCGCACTGGCAATTGTTATGTCGCATTATATACCGTTGCATGTATCAACGATCACAATGATATTGAACGTTGTCCTACTGCTGATAGGCTTTGTGACATGCGGAAAGGAATTCGGAGCAAAGACGGTTTACACCAGCATCCTGCTGCCGGTGTATCTTGCAGTATTTGAACACATATTTCCGGATTTTACCTCGCTGACAAACAGCAGTGAACTGGATGTAATATGCTATATCCTGGTCGTAAGTATCGGCCTCAGTATTTTATTTAACATGAATGCATCTTCTGGCGGACTGGATATCGTAGCGAAGATCATGAATAAATATCTGCACATAGAATTGGGAAAAGCAATGTCCATCTCGGGCATGTGTGTGGCACTTTCTTCCGCTCTGATCTATGACAAAAAAGCTGTAGTTTTAAGTGTGCTTGGAACTTATTTTAATGGTATTGTGCTGGATCATTTTATCTTTGGCCAGAATCTGAAAAGACGTGTATGTATTATTACAAAATACGAAGAAGAAGTCCGTCAGTTTATTTTACATGAACTGCATAGCGGAGCAACATTCTACGAGGCGACAGGCGCATACAATATGCAGAAACACAGAGAGATCATTACGATCGTGGACAAGAGTGAATATCAGAAACTGATGAATTATATTATCAAGAAGGATCCGGAAGCATTCGTGACAGTGTATACAGTATCTGATATGAGATACCGTCCAAAGGTAAGATCCTTTTAGGCGGGAAGAAGCTCTACAGAACACTTTACGCAGCTGCTTGAATATCTGAATAGAAAAGAGTCGCAGCCTGTTCCATCAGGGAATAACTGTGACTCTTTTTATTTTGTCTTCCATTTTTGTGACATTACTTCACAATATCCAACTGCCCGACAATTCCGATATATCCATCTGTTTTCAGTGATGACCATAATGTGTGCAGTTTCAGATCACACATCTGCCTTTCACCTCTTACTTTTAACATTACTTTCATTGAAACTTCTTTGTTTTTACTTGATACTGAATCCAGCGAATCTTTTACGCGCTGAATATCCTCTTCGCTTATATCATATGCTCCATATAAATCAAATTCCAGATTATCTCTCTGATATTCTTTCTGCGATTCTCCGTCTGTCAAAACCAGCTTTCCTGAGATCGCATTATATTCCATTGAAATCTTACCGCTATTCTCCTTAAAGAACTTTATCTTTTCCTGCATAATCTCAATAACACGCTGGGAATAATCCTTGCGTGGCAATGCATTTTGCCTCAGTATTTCTTCTGAGATCCTCTGCGCTTCATAATACTCTCTGTTGTCATCCTTTTCTTTCTTAAATGTTCTGGACAACTGAGGACTGATCTCTTTCAGGCATTCCAGAAGAAGCGGATTAAACTGTCCGCACTGACCTTCCTGGATCATCTGGATTGCCGTATCATGATCATATGCATTCTTATAGCACCGTACACTTGTAAGCGCATCATACACATCAGCAATTGACACGATCTGCGCAGAGATTGGTATTTCTTCCCCTTTTAGTCCATCCGGATATCCTCTTCCGTCCCATCGTTCATGGTGCCACCGGCAGATTTCCCATGCAGTGCGTACCAGTGGCTTGTCCTGTGGAAAATCCATATTCCGGATCATAGACGCTCCAATCTCACTGTGGCTTTTCATGATCTTGAATTCTTCATCTGTCAGTCTGCCTGGTTTATTGAGGATTTCTTCCGGAATGCTGACCTTTCCAATGTCATGAAGGGAAGATGCTGTTATAATCAGAGCAATATCCGCTTCTGTCAGATGATACGCATCTGTTTTCCTGATCAATTCTCTCAACAGCATCTCCGATACGGATGTGTAATATATGTTCGCTGCTTTCACTGTTATGAGAGCCTAATACATTGCTCAGGATTCCAATCATAATCGTGTTGTTTTCTTCTTTCTCATAGACCTGATCTACAACCACATTGATCAGTCGTTTCTGGTTTGCATAAAGTCCCAATGTATTCTGGACTCTTTTCTTTACGATAACTGCATCAAACGGTCGGCTGATATAGTCTGTGATCCCCAGATCATACGCTTTTCGCATAATTTCGACTGATTCTTCTGATGAAATCATGACAACCGGGACTTCATCAATCCACTGGAACTCCCTCATATGTTCCAACACCTGGAATCCATTCATCTGCGGCATATTGATATCCAGAAGCATCAGGTCGATCTCTGGATGCACTTCCAGAATCTGAATTGCCTGAGTTCCATTTTCAGCTTCCAGATAATCATAACTGCTGCCAAGAATCTCCTTTAATATATCTCTGTTAAGTTCTGAATCATCTACAATAAGTAGTTTTTGTTTCTCACTCATCCTTTATCCTCACGATTTTTATTTTTCCTGCTAATTCAGCAATAATCTTCACTAATAGTTTCATATCGATCGGTTTTGAGACATGCTCATTCATTCCCGCTTCTTTTGACTTTATCCGGTCCTCAACAAAGGCGTTCGCAGTCATTGCGATGATCGGAATTTTCTTTGCATCACTTCTGTCCATTGAACGGATTATCTTTGTTGCCTCATATCCGTTCATAACCGGCATCATGACATCCATGAGGATTGCGTCGAATTCACTGGAAGCACTTTTCTCAAAAGCTTCCACTGCCTCCTGACCGTTCCATGCCTTTACCACAGAAGCTCCTTCGCTTTGAATGACGAATTCTGCAATCTCCATGTTCAGTTCATTGTCTTCTACGAGCAGAATGTTTAATCCTCTGATGGAAGCCGTTACTTCCTCCTGCTTCTCTTCGTCTCTTGCTACATCTTCATTTATTTTAAATGGAATTGTGATCACAAAAGTAGTACCTACGCCCTGCTCACTTATAAAGGTGATTGTTCCACCCATTTTTTCCACAAGACTCTTTGTGATCGGCATTCCCAGGCCGGTACCGCCAAACTTGGATGCTCCGCCTTTCTGCTCCTGCGCAAATGGCTCAAACAGATGTTTTTGGAATTCCTCACTCATACCAATTCCCGTATCCTGGCACTTAAACTCCAAAGTTACAATTTTGTCCTGTTCAGAAGAAATCTCCCTGCTGCTCAAATAAATCTTTCCATAATCTTTATTGTACTTTACGGCATTACTCAGGATATTCATCAGAAGACGCTTCAGATGGATTGGGCTGCCTATAAGATCTTTATGAATGATCTCTGGTGTTTTGTGTTCCACCTTGATTTCCCTTTCATCAGCCATCTTTCCGACTACATCTATCACTTCATTTATTAATTGATAGATATTAAAAGGTTTCTCTTCCAGATAAATTTCTCCTGACTCCAGTTTGCTCATATCAAGAACTTCATTAACCAGTTCCTGAAGAATATTGGAAGCCTCACGGATTTTCCCTCTGCATTCAGTCTGTCTCGACAGATCATCACGATAATAATCGCCCACATCAAGCATTCCGCAGATTCCATTGATTGGTGTCCGGATATCATGGCTCATCCTTTGCAGGAATTCTGTCTTCGCCCGGTTCGCCGCATCAGCCTTTTCCGCTGCTTCCAAAAGGCTCTTTTGATACTTCTGTTCTTTTTCCTTTTCTATTTTGAGAATATTTTTCTGTAATTTTCTGTAAATCATCCAGATTAGTGCTACAACGATCAGATAAATGAACAGACACATGATCACATTTTGCAGAAGTGTCTGAAATATGATCGAATCTGGAACGTAAGCATAGATGTAATGGTCGCTCTGCTTCAGCATAACACCGTGACACCGGATTCCATTGATCGTTAATCCCATCATATGCTTACTGTCTGCATGATCTTTTAACTTCTGGATTGCTTCATAGTCTGTTGTGCTTTGTCCGATCAGCCCGGTATTGTTTGAAGCAATGATCACGCCTTCATCTGCTACGATAATTGTCCCATCCCGGTCCTTCCGATAGCCATTCAACAACCTCTGTATCGTAAGTGTATAATTCGTTGCATACTCTGCGGAAGTATAATAGTAAGTCACTACAACTCCCGGTGCATCCTTTCTTGTGCAGGCAGCCATATCAATATAAGCCCCGTCATTATGATTGATTCTCTTGGCATACACTTTTTCATCGTAAATTACTGTATCCAGTACGATTTCTTTCTCTGCACATTCTTTTATTTCCGGCAATAAACTTTCGTTCGTACTATATTCACATACTATAGTTCCATCTGTATCCAGAACCACGATTCCCGTCAGCCATAACTGCTCTGCACTTTCTTTCAATAGCTGATCATCCAGTGTTTTTTCATTCTCTGTTTCTGCGGCTATATTTTTGCTGACCTGCCGGGTTCCCTCAATGGCACGAAGCAGACTTTTGGATTCTGATGATTCATTATAATGTGTATATGTGGAACATTGTACTTTTACATAATTTACCGTGTCTAAAAGATCAGCCTCTTTCTTTTCTTTGTCTACCTTGCTGAAAAAACATACAGACAGCACGACAAGACATATCCCAACAGCTATACTGATGATCCAGAATTTCTTTTCTGTTGGGACAGATTTTTTATTCTTCTTCAAGCTGGTCCACCTCCAGATATTTTTCTGGGTCATCAAGATATTTTCCTATGATTTTTGCGGAAGTTCCGTCCTCTCTCATTTCATCCAGAGTCTGCTCCAGTTTCTCCGGCAAATCCCGAGTTTCATTTTTTGAGAAGGCGACTCCGATTCCGACTGTCATAAGTGGTTCATCCAGAATTCGGAATTTCGCATCATAATCTTTCATATACTGTATAACCGATTCCTCATGTGCACCTATTGCATCTGCATATCCCTTTCCAAGGAATGTATAGATCAGTTCCCTGTGTTCCAGGCTAATCAGATTACCAAGCTTTGGAATCCTGCTGTCTGTTCTTTTCAGAAAAATTCCTTCCGGTTTTGTTGTAGATTGTACGGCAAGTGTCTTTCCTTCCAAATCACTCAGGGTATAGATATCACTGTTCTCATTGACTGCAACCACCTGGTTACTGACCATATACGGACCGACCCATTTATAATCATCCAATCGTCCTTTCATGGAGAAGCAGCCCATAATACAATCAATATCACCGTTCTCTACCAGCTCTTGCTTCTTCTCCCAGTCAATATTGACAATTTCTACGTCATAACCCATTCGTCCAAATGCTTCCGTTGCCAGTTCAACATCGATTCCTGTTGGTACACCATCTTCATTCAGATAATTATATGGGGGATAACTATCGCTTCCAAGCTTTATAACCGAGCGTTCCGCTGTGTCAGATACTTGATCTGTTTTTCCACATCCGGAAAGCCCTGTTACCAGACATGTCAGCACAAGACATGCACTTATCACTTTCTTTATCTTCATATACCTTTTTCCCTTTTGAAATCAAAAATGTGGTAACTGTTCAGAGCCAACCTTCAAAATGCTACGCATTTTACACCTGTTTTATGAAATTTTGCTTGGCTCTGAACAGTTGCAAAATATGATTCTATTATATCTTGATATTATTCTGTATACAAGAAAAATCTTGCTGTCCACCATATTGTTACTGTTCACACGATGTGCGACCAGCAATACCATATTGGCATTCATATTGACATTCCTTTCACAGGGTGTCATAATACTTGCGGAGATAGTATTTGGAATACTACAAAACTATACTCTGACTGAATCACAACAATTTCATATTGAACAGTTACCCCGCCGGAAATGGCGGAAAGCGAGCTTATATTTATTTAAGACATAAAATAAGACTCAGGGAATACGAAGAATAGCAAAAGCATTTGCAGGGATCAGTATGCCTTGACGAATGCTTTTTTTGTAAGGAGACCAATAAGAAATGACAGTTGAGATGTTAAAAGGAAAGATTCATCGTGCTACAGTAGTACAGGCCGAACTTGACTATGTTGGAAGTATTACTGTTGATGAAGACCTGCTGGAAGCGGCAGGAATTATGGAATATGAGAAAGTTCAGATCGTGGACGTAAATAACGGAAGCCGATTTGAAACTTATACGATCTGCGGCAAGCGCGGAAGCGGAATGATCTGCTTAAATGGTGCTGCGGCAAGATGCGTAAGTACTGGTGACAAAATTATTATCATGTGTTATGCACATTATGATTCTGAAGAAGCCAAAGAACATAAACCACAGGTTGTTTTTGTAGATGATGAGAATAAGATCAGCCGTGTTACAAACTATGAGAAACACGGATTACTGAAAGATATGGCATAACTGCAAAAGTGATTGTAACCTATAAATGAAAATGAAATTTGTTGAATTCAGAACAAGAGGCTATCTCCTAATTTAGTTTTAAAAGGAGAACACCATGAAGGTAACAAAAACAGTAAAGGAAACAAGAGATTTAATTAAGAATTGGAAAAGAGAAGGGAAAACAATCGGGCTTGTACCGACAATGGGATTCCTGCACGAAGGACACGCAAGCCTGATCAAAAGATGCCGCAAAGAAAATGATATCGTTGTTGTATCTGATTTTGTAAACCCGACACAGTTTGGGCCGACAGAAGATCTGGAAGCATATCCAAGAGATTTCAAACGTGACAGCGAACTCTGCGAGAGCCTTGGAGCTGATGTCATCTTTCATCCGGAACCGAAGGATATGTACCATGATCCACATGCCTTTGTAAGTATTGATACTTTATCAGATACACTGTGCGGTAAGACAAGACCAATCCATTTTAAAGGTGTATGCACCGTTGTTTCTAAGTTATTTAACATTGTAACACCGGACAGGGCATATTTCGGTCAGAAAGATGCACAACAGCTGGCAATCATCCGCAAAATGGTACAGGATCTGAATTTTGATATCCAGATCGTAGGATGCCCTATCATCCGTGAAGAAGACGGACTTGCGAAATCATCCAGAAATACATATTTAAGTGAAGAAGAAAGAAAAGCCGCACTTTGTCTTTCAAGAGCTGTAAAAGCCGGTCAGAATATGATCTGCAAGGGAAGCAAAGCTGAAGAAGTATTAACAAAGATGCGCGAGATTATCGAAGCTGAACCTCTGGCAAAGATTGATTATGTATCTATGGTAGATGCACTGGATATGCAACCGGTAGACATCGTAGAAAAAGACGTTCTGGTTGCTATGGCAGTTTACATCGGAAAAACCAGACTGATCGACAACTTTAGCTACGAGGTATAACATATGGAAAATGTGATGAAAAAAGTGGGGAAAGCCAGTTCTTTTCTTACAAAATATATTGGAATTATTATCATCTGCTTCTCTGTGATCGCATTTTTCTGGCGCGATGGATTCGCGTGGACAACCAATTATACATCCATCTTTTTAGGTGTTGCCATGTTTGGCATGGGGCTTACAATCAAGATGGACGATTTTAAGAGAGTTTTTTCAAGGCCAAAAGAAATCGTGATCGGATTTGTTGCACAATATACGATCATGCCTGTTGTGGCATGGGGATTATGCCAGCTGATGCATCTTCCGACAGATCTTGCACTCGGCGTTATTCTGGTCGGATGTTGTCCTGGGGGAACAGCAAGTAATGTGATCACATATATTGCCGGAGGTGATGTGGCACTCTCTGTTGGAATGACGATCACTTCCACGCTTGCGGCCCCACTGATGACACCGTTATTAGTGTATCTGCTTGCCGGTGCCTGGGTAGAAGTATCTTTCCTTGCAATGGTAATTTCTGTTGTAAAAGTTGTACTGATTCCGGTGCTTCTTGGTATTTTGATCAACTGGATCTTTGGAAAGCAGATTCAGAAAATATCAGAAGTACTTCCACTGATTTCTGTTGTATCCATCGTAATGATCATCAGTGGAATCGTATCTGTCAATGCGGAAAAAATCTTAAGCTGTGGTTTGCTCGTACTTGGAGTTGTAGCACTTCACAATCTCTGCGGAATGGGCATCGGGCTTGGCGCAGCAAAACTTTTACATATCGAATATGATAAAGCTACTGCGATTGCGATCGAAGTCGGAATGCAGAACAGCGGCCTTGCGATTTCTCTTGCAACAGCTAATTTTGCAGCCAATCCACTGGCAACGCTTCCGGGAGCGATCTTCAGTGTATGGCATAATATATCAGGCTCTTTATTCGCCGGGATCCGCCGTGGCGGAACTGGTACGAAAGAAGCTTGCCTGGAAGTAACTGAATAGATAGAAAGAAAACTCCTGTGATTTGAATCTACAAAATCACAGGAGTTTTTCCTTTTCACCTATTATGCTATCTTTCCACTTATTATGCTATGCCTGTTGATACCTGGCGATCGTCTCTTTCAATATCTGTGTACTATCCTAATATCCTAATACTACTGCTATTTTGATCTCTTTCTCTGTCTCACTAAGATCGAATGTTCCTCCATCCTCTACTGTAACATGTACTTCATACAAGGTATCTTCCGACAGTTTCTCTGGAATCGTTCCATCTTCTGTCTGAATCTTCCACAGATCTTCCGGAACCTCTGTCAGCTTACCGTCTTTTCCATAAGCATACAGCTTAAAGTCATCCGTTTTGCCTGCAAGCCCCTTCATTCGTATCGCCACAGTCGTACTCGGATGTACATTTTCTACCGTTATCGTATTCAGCCATCCTGCGACATTGCCCTTACCTCCGTCTTCCGTAAATTCTTCCTGCGTTAATATATTTCGCATTGCCTTGTCCAAGTCTACTTTTCGGTAAGGCATTTCCGGAAGATATACGAACCGATCCTGCAGTCTGAGGAGTTCAAGATATCCGGTTGGACAGTATAATGCATTTCCACTGCTTCCTGCATACATACCGATTGCCATATTGTTATATCCCGGTTTGTCTGACACGTCCATTGAAAATACAGTCTCACCGGTCTCAAAATCTATCATAATAAACTGCCACATACCACTGTCCAGGTCCTGAACATAACCGTAAATGTATCCTGTTGCGGTTGAAAGCTTCATCATCGATGTATCCCGGATATCATCCCTGCACCAGATACTCTTCATCTCATATCCGTCATCTGTCTTGATTGTGTCAACACGCTCAACTCCCGGCATGACCATTTTATTTCCTTTCTGCAGCCAGTTTACATCATAGATATTTTCATATGTCTGTACAGATGAATCGTTATCTGCGTCCGCAAGCTTCGCACTTCCTGCTCCAAACCAGTTACATACGATTGTGCTGACTGTACCTTCACTGTTATCATATACGATTGCTGAATTTTCTACGGATACCTGCATTTCTTCCGGCAGCTCATCAATAACAGGTGTGCTTGCAACCTTTTCACCGGTCTTCATATCTAATGCCAGCAGATTCACCGGATTCTGATTATCTGTAAACATGACCAGATTACTGGTTAGTGACGGCGAACATCCACTTCCCCATGCCAGACCTCCTCCGGTCGTTTCATCACCTTCTTTGCTGTCTTTTGCCCCTGCACTTTCATACGGAGTACACCATTCTACCTGTACACCGTTATCTGCTTTCAGCAGATAGCAGTTCTGATTTGTTAAGATGACCGCACCCTCTTTCGAAGAAGCTATTCCATTTTCTGCCCCTTCTCCAGGAGTTAATTCATATACAAATGTAGATGCTGTCAGATCAACCTCTTCTCCATTCAGAATTGCATTGATCGCATCTCTGGAAATGTATCCCATCGCACCTTGCTGCTGACGTTCCGGATAGATTCTGAATCCGCCGGTTGCAAACCAGAGATTCCCCTCATAGTCAAACACTACGGATAATAAATTCTGATCCAATGTCTTTCCGGTAATTGCCTCTGCCGCTGCTTTAATGTCAATATCCAACACTTTTTCAAATTCCGGCAGCACATTTCCTTCCTCGTCTGTTGCTTTCAACATAAGTACATGATTGTTGCTTGTCGGACACACCAGACGATTATTTTCATCAACAAAGGAATAGGAACTTTGTATCACATATCCTCCACCGTCATGCTGTTTTGGTGAGAAATATCCGATCGTCTGTGTTTCTTCTGCATTGATATCACGAATTGCAAGTCCTCCCAACAACGGAACAACTGAATGTCCATAATTGTCAAAAAATACCGCCGGAGATGCATTCGGATTCACCTTTTCATAAGAAACATTAATTTCTGGGTAAATACCAACAGGCAATACCTCATCTGTTGAATCTGAATTATAACAATCATGGTGGATATTCGCATCATTTTTTGCCATATAAGGATTCTCATCGATTGCCTTTTGGGTAAGCGGTTTTATTGTTACTCCTGAGCTCACGCTTTCTGTTTTTGTCTGTTCCTGTTTCACCTCATCTGTCTTTGGTTCATTCGCTGAACAGCCTGATGTCATTGCAACTGCTGATATAATAAATGCTAAAAGAATTGCTCGCTTTTTCATATTATTCGTCCTCCTTTTTCTCGTAATCTGTAACTGTTCAGAGCCAAGCAGAATTTCATAAAACAAGTGTAAAATGCTTGCATTTTTAAGACTGTTTTTGAAATTTTATTTGGCGGATACGC
>OCQB01002484.1_pt1 | contig 12264 bp, 9 predicted proteins | sample 1538631 | NCBI WGS metagenome assembly OCQB01 (sample SAMN04571713, study PRJEB22368) | human gut metagenome | biome: human gut; material: stool | host: Homo sapiens | place: Luxembourg | collected 2012-10-19
TAGTGATCCAGTCCATGACGAACACGGATACGGCCGATGTCAAATCCTCGACCAAACAAGTTTTAGAGCTCGCTCAGGCAGGAAGCGAGCTTGTTCGTCTTACGGTCAACACTCCGGCAGCTGCAAAAGCGATCCCTGAAATTCGCAGGAGGCTGGATGAAGCAGGCTGCTTTGTTCCGCTGGTAGGCGACTTTCATTACAACGGCCACAAACTGCTGACCGAATATCCCGAATGCGCCGAGGCGCTTTCTAAGTATCGAATCAATCCCGGCAACGTCGGAAAAGGCGACAAGCAGGAAGAAAATTTCCGCACAATGATTGAGCTCGCGAAGAAGTATGACAAGCCCGTTCGAATCGGCGTCAACTGGGGCTCGCTCGACCAAGATCTTTTGGCCCGCATGATGTCGGAAAATCAAAAGCTCGAGAATCCGCTCGACGCAAAAGAAGTACTTCGTGAGGCCTTAGTAAGAAGCGCGGTTGAAAATGCGGATCGAGCTGTTGAGCTCGGTATGAAGCCCTCTCAGGTAGCTATTTCCGCGAAAGTGAGCGGTGTCAAGGATTTGATCGCCGTTTACCGTGAGCTCGAGGCTCGCTGTGCTTATCCTCTGCATCTCGGTTTGACCGAGGCCGGAATGGGACTTAAAGGTACGGTTTCTACGACCGCTGCACTCTCCGTGCTCCTGCTGGAAAATATCGGAGATACGATCCGTGTTTCGCTGACACCGGAACCGGGCCAGTCTCGTACAGCGGAAGTCGAACTTGCGTGCGAGATCCTGCAGGCTCTCGGGATGAGGAACTTCACGCCTCAGGTTGTTTCCTGCCCGGGCTGCGGACGCACGACCAGCTGCCTCTTCCAGGAGCTGGCAAAGGAAACTCAGGATTTTATTAAGTTGAGAATGCCGGATTGGCGCAAGCATAATCCGGGAGTTGAAAACATGAATGTGGCGGTGATGGGCTGTGTCGTGAACGGCCCCGGAGAGAGCCGTCATGCAAACATCGGTATTTCTCTGCCGGGCTCAGGCGAGGCGCCGGTTTCTCCCGTCTTTATCGACGGTAAGAAATGGGGGTCTTTGAAAGGGCCGAAGATGAGCGAAGAATTCCATTCGCTCATCGAAGAGTACGTTCAGAAAAATTACCAAAATGCTAAGGAACAATAATGGCGATTGAAAAGATTCAGGCAATTCGCGGCATGAGCGACATGCTGCCGGAAGATGCCCCTCTTTGGCACTTCTTTGAAAAAGAAGCTTCCTCTCTGGCGAAACTTTACGGTTATCAGCACATTCGTACTCCGATCGTCGAACAGACTCGTCTGTTTAAACGCGGTATCGGCGAAGTGACTGATATCGTTGAAAAGGAAATGTATTCCTTCGTCGATTCCTTAAACGGCGACGAGCTTTCTCTGCGTCCGGAAAACACGGCCTCTGTCGTACGTGCCTGTATTGAACACAATCTTCTTTATGAAGGACCGAAGCGTCTTTGGTACATGGGCCCGATGTTCCGTCACGAACGCCCCCAGAGAGGACGTTATCGTCAGTTCCATCAGTTCGGCATGGAAGCCATGGGTTTCAAAGGCCCGGATACGGATGCCGAACAGCTGCTGCTTAACCGCCTCTGGAAGCGCCTCGGAATTGCTCCGGTTCGCCTTGAACTCAACTGCTTAGGCCAGCTTGAAGACCGCAAAGCCTATAGAGAAGTATTGATCCAATACTTCGAGGCTCACAAAGATATTCTGGACGAAGACGCTTCTCGTCGTCTTTATTCCAACCCGCTGCGCATTCTCGACACCAAGAACCCCGACATGCAGGACTTGGTCAATAATGCGCCGAAGCTCTATGACTCCTTAGGCGAAGAATCTAAACAGTTCCTTGCAGACCTGGAAGCAATTTTGAAAGCCGAAGGTATCGACTATGTTGTCAATCCGAGACTGGTCCGCGGTTTGGACTATTACAACCTCACGGTCTTTGAATGGGTGACCGATAAACTCGGTGCTCAGGGCACAATCTGCGGGGGCGGCCGCTACGACCCGCTCATCGGAATGCTGGGCGGACGCGATGCTCCGGCCTGCGGTTTTGCCATGGGCATTGAACGCGTGCTTGAACTCATGAAGGAATGCGGCGTTAAGCCCGAATCCAGAGAATGCGACGTTTACGTCGTTTGGGACAAGGCGCTTTACCTTAACGCACTGTCTGCAGCTGAAAGACTCAGAGATGCTGATATCGCGACGATCATCCACAGCGGCAGCATGAAGTTCGGCAACCAGATGAAGCGCGCCGATGCTTCAGGAGCTCTTTATGCATTGGTGATCGGAGCCGACGAAGCGGCGGCCGGAAAGGTCGGCCTCAAAGCACTTCGTGAAAACCTTGAAGGTTACGGTGAACAGAAGACGCTTACGATCGACGAAGCGGTCTCGTTACTCGGCCAGCACGTTTAAAAAGAAGAGGGGACCGGCGTCCCCTTACGTTTACTTCTTTTTTTAGAAATTGAATTTAGAACCTTTAAATAGACCGGGAGATACATTACATGGCCTATGACTTAGAAGAACAAGAGTCCCTTGCCGAGATTAAGGCTTGGTGGGAGAAATGGGGTAACTTAATTTTGACCGTCGTGACGGTCGCCTGCTTATGCGCCGCCGGTTTTCAGGGCTGGCGCTGGTATCAGATGAAAGAATCGACGGATGCCGGTGTTCTGTACGCACAGATGATTCAGGCAAGCAATATGAAGGATGAGGCTCGCGTTCAGGCAATCGCCGGCCGTCTGCACGAAAGCTATGCTTCGACGACGTACGCCGGAATGGGGGCTCTGCTTGCTGCGCATAATGCGGAAACCGCCGGTAAGTATGCCGAAGCAGAAAAAGCACTCAAGTGGATCGTTGATTCCGACAAGTATCCCGAACTCAAGCCGCTCGCTTCTGTCCGTCTGGCTGGTGTTTATCTTGATGAAGGCAAATATGATCAGGGCCTGACTGTTCTCAATGCAGTTAAAGACGCTAAAGGCGAAGAAGTTCCTGTTTATGACCGTATGGGCGACCTCTATCTCGCCAAAGGCGATGTTGCCGCTGCTCGTAAAAGCTGGGAAGACGCCTTGCGTCATGCGCCTATGACCAATCCGCTGGTCGGCGTCATCGAAATCAAATTAAATTCTTTACCCAAGGAATAATTCATGAGTACAAAACTCAAGATTGCGGCCGCAGTCGCTGCAGCAGTTCTGCTTTCGGCTTGTTCCAGTCCTAAACATGAACCCATGCCGCTGGTGAAATTTACACCGAGCATGGAAGTCACCGAGGTTTGGTCCAAAGGACTTTCCTCTGCCGAAGGCTTCTTAGTTCCCGCGGTATATGACGATATGGTGTTTGCAGCCGGCGGAAAGACGCTGACTCGTTTAAATGCCAGGACTGGTGAAACCGAATGGTCCGTTTCTTTTAACAGCCCGATTACCGGGGGTGTCGGCTCTGACGGCTACGTTACAGCTGTCGGTCTTTGGGACGGCAATCTGGAAGTTGTGGATGCCGAAGGCAAGGTCAGCTGGGAAAAGAAACTGACAACGGAGCTGGCTTCTCCTCCCGTGGTTTCTCACGGCCTAGTGATCGCCCGCACGATGGATACCCGAGTCTCTGCTTTTGAAGCTTCCTCCGGCGAACTGCAGTGGACTTATCAGAGAAGTCAGCCCGCTTTGACGGTCCGTTTACCCACAAGAATGCTGGCTCATGATAACTTTTTGTTAGTCGGACAGCCGAACGGCCATATCGTGATTTTGGATATTGCCTCCGGAAAACCGATGTTTGAATTCCAAGTCGCCCAAGCGAAAGGCGTGACCGAAGTCGAACGTTTGGTTGACGTTGTCGGGGCGCCGGCCTTCAGCGACAACTTAGTTTGCGCCGCCGCCTTCCAGGGCGCTGTAACTTGTGTGGACAGCACCAACGGACAGACGAGATGGACGCAAAAGATTGATGCCGTCGCAGGTCCTGCCATTGACGAAGACAACGTTTATGCCGTCAGCGTCAACGGAGAAGTCCAGGCCTTCTACCGCGAAAGCGGAGAACAGCGCTGGTCCAATAAGACCATGCTCTACCGCGGGCTTTCCGCGCCGGTCGTATTCCCGGGCGCCGTGGCTGTCGGTGATGAAGACGGTTATGTTCATTTCCTTTCGCCGAGAACCGGTGAAGAAATGGCGCGTGTTCGTTTGAGCGGTCCGATCGTAACGCAGGCACAGCCTTTTAGTGCAGGCGCTATTTTCCAAACCAGTAAAGGCGACGTTGCTTATTTGTCGAATAGATAAGAATTATGGTTCCAGTCATTGCGCTTGTTGGTCGTCCGAATGTCGGAAAGTCGACCTTGTTTAATCGCCTGACGCGTTCGAGAGACGCTTTAGTGGCAGACTTCCCGGGTCTGACCCGAGATCGTCATTACGGCGACGGTCGTATCGGCGATAAACCTTACTTAGTCATCGATACGGGCGGTTTTGAACCGATCCGCACCGAAGGCATCGTCAAAGAGATGACCGGACAGGCGCAGTTGGCGATTACCGAATCTGACGTCGTCTTGTTCTTAGTGGACGGACGCGCCGGCTTAACGCCGCAGGATCAGCGAATTGCCCAGAATTTGCGCGAGTCCGGTAAGAAGACCTATCTCGTCGTCAATAAGGCCGAAGGTTTAACGGAAACGGCTAAGGCCGAGTTCTATGAACTGGCCTTGGGCGAGCCTTACACCATCTCCGCCGCCCACGGCGAAGGGGTCAAAGCCTTGATGGACCTTGTTTTGGAACCTTTCCCGACCGAAAAGGAAATCGATGAGGAAGAGGATTTCAAACATAAGATTAAAGTTGCCATTGCGGGCCGTCCGAACGCAGGCAAGAGCACGCTGATCAATGCTCTGATCGGTGAAGATCGTCTGATTGCTTTTGACATGCCCGGAACCACTCGCGATGCGATCGAGGTCGAGTTCCAATATAAAGATCGTGATTACACCCTGATCGATACCGCCGGCCTTCGCCGTAAAGGCAAAGTGTTTGAGGCAATCGAAAAGTTCTCTGTGATTAAAACGCTTCAGGCAATCGAAAGCTCCAACGTGGTTGTGCTTCTTCTCGATGCGCACGCCGGTATTGCCGAACAGGATGCCAACATTGCGGGCTACATTCTCGAAAGCGGTCGTGCCTTGGTGGTCGGTGTCAACAAGTGGGACAGCTTGGACGATTACGAAAGACGCCGCGTGAAGGAAGAACTTGAACGCAAGCTGCACTTCCTGCGCTGGGCCAAGATTGTTTATATCTCCGCGTTGGAAAAACGCGGTCTGCATCACCTGCTCAACGCAGTCAACGATGCCCATACCGCTGCGTTTATGAAGCTCTCTACACCGAAGCTGACACGCGCTTTGATCGAAGCCACGACTCGTCAGCTGCCGCCGAGAGCCGGCGGAGGACGTCCGAAGATGAGATATGCACACCAGGGCGGTCAGAATCCTCCCGTTATCGTGGTTCACGGAAACGCGCTTCAGGATGTTCCGGAAAGCTACCGTCGATATCTGGAAGGCTGGTTCAGAGATAAATTCAAACTCGAGGGCACACCGCTCCGAATCGAATTTAGAACGAACAAGAATCCCTACGCCCAAAAGGCCTAATCGAAGAATTCCCGCCGAGTGCGGGAATTTTTATAAGGAGCCGCGATTGAAGGACGCTGCCCGTTCTGTGCCTCAAATAAGCATTAACAATGATCTTTCCTGACGGCATTTACAGCTAAAATAGTTACTGTAGTAAGAGAATCTGCTGCGGAAACACAGCTCCACAAGGGGGTTGTCGCCCAACAAGAGTCCTTCGATCATAGAAGTGCAGAAGAATTAAATGTGCGCCCAAAATGATTAATACAAAGAACAATTTCGGTGTGCCGCAGCTAGAATTTATTCAGATTTATGAGCGGAAATTTCCGTTTGGAGAAAAACAATGACAAAAGGGCAATTGTTACAAGACCCATTCTTAAACAGTCTTCGTAAGGGACGTATCCCTGTTTCCATCTATTTGGTGAACGGTATCAAACTGCAGGGACAGATCGAATCTTTCGACCAGTATGTCGTTCTGCTTCGCAACACCGTAACTCAGATGGTTTATAAACACGCTATTAGCACTGTTGTTCCGGCTCGCGCCGTACCGCTGGGCAATGAACAGCAGGGAACTGAAGAAGCAGAAACCGTATAGTGGATTATCAATATCAAAAGGGAGACGAGACACCCGGAAAGGTGTGGCTCGTCTCTGTCATTGTGGGCCGCGAAATTCATCGAGACGCGGCACTTGAATTATCAGAATTAGCGACATCCTGCGGCTTCCAAGTTGCAGGTCTGACTGAAGCAAAACGCGATCGTCCGGACCCTAAAACTTTCCTCGGAAGCGGCAAAATCGAAGAAATTAAAAGTGAAGCGCTTGCTAACGGGGCAAAGGCGCTGATTTTTGATGTCGCTTTATCTCCCGCGCAGCAGCGCAACATCGAAAAAGCCGTCGGAATTGAAGTCCTTGATCGGACCAATCTGATTCTGGAAATTTTCCGCCAAAGGGCAAAGACCAGAGAAGGCCGCCTGCAGGTCGAACTTGCTCGACTGACTCACTTGTCGACACGTTTGGTCAGAGGCTGGACGCACTTGGAACGCCAGAGAGGCGGTTTGTCCAAGACCGGCGGTCCTGGTGAAAAGCAGATCGAACTTGACCGTCGAATGATCGCGACGCGCGTCAAAGCGTTAAGAGAACAGCTTAAGAAACTTGAGCGCCAACGCAATACTCAGCGCAAATCTCGTCAAAGAGGCGAGGTGCTGACTGTCGCACTGGTCGGCTATACCAATGCTGGTAAGTCAACGCTCTTTAATCGTCTGACTCGAGGCGGTGTTTACGCGGCCGACCAGTTGTTTGCAACGTTGGATACGACCGCCCGCAGATGCTTTGTCGGCGGAGATGTGGAAGTCGTCTTAAGTGACACCGTGGGCTTTATCCGCGGATTGCCGCACCAGCTGATCGAGGCTTTTAAATCGACACTGGACGAAGCGGCCCAGGCAGACCTTCTGCTCCATGTCGTCGACTCCTCGACGCCGGCCAGAGAAGAACAGATGACGGAAGTCAATAAAGTCTTAGAAGAAATCGGCGCTAAAGATATTCCGCAGCTGCTGGTTTTCAATAAGATCGACCTGGAAGGCAGGAGTCCGTTTATCACTTGTGCCGAGGACGGAACGCCGAAAGCTGTCGGTATCAGCGCCGCAAACGGTGAGGGCATCGATCTTCTCAAAGACGCCATTCGTCAAATAGCAGAAAAAGAGCCGGAAGAGCCCCAAGAGGCTCCCGATAATGAGGACTGGCTCGCTGAATTTGAGCGGTAATTCCTTCGGGGCCTTCTTTGAAAAAGATCGGCCTCGATTAGCTCTTTGTTAAATGTAATAAGTCTTTAATCTTAAAAATATTATTATTTTTCAAGTGCTAAAATTCTCTGCTCTCTTGTCTAACTCACTCGGACAAGTTCCCTATGTCCTGTGATTTTTAAGGAAATATTCGACAATGTCGCTTAATGACCCCCGTTGGGGCCGAAAAGGCTCGGAGGATGATTCCTCCCAGAAAGAAAACGAAATCAAAGAGCCTCCCAAAGAGACTGATGAAGAACCGAGAAAAGCTGAACCGAGCAAAAACGAAATGCCCGGACGCTTTGCTCAGAACAACAATGACGGAGATTTAGAAGAGCTTTGGAAACAGTTCAACGATCGTCTGAACTCGATGTTGGGCACCAAAGGCAATCAAAATCGCAATGCTCAGAAAGAAGAGCCGTCAGCTTCTTCTCAGACACAAAATCAGAAAAACGAAGACTACGACTTCGACGAACCCCCGTTGCGCAAAGACCACGAATTCAAAAATCAGCAGAATTCGTTCGGCAATGGCGGCGGCAATGGAAACGGCGGCGGAAACTCTTTCCCGCAGTTTAAAGTTCCGTCTTCATTCTCCGGCGGAATGGCTGTTTCCGCCATTGTTATCGCTTTGGCCGCTTGGCTCGCTTCCGGTTTCTACATTGTTCCGGAAGGTCAGAACGGCGTCGTGACGACTTTCGGCCGCTACACCGAAAGTACCAACGCCGGTTTCCGCTGGCACCTGCCTTATCCGATTCAGGACGTTGCTTTGGTCGACGTTTCTTCCGTCCGTAAGGCTGAAATCGGTTTGAGAGGCGGTACACAGCGTCTTAAAGAAGCGCTCATGCTGACCGACGACGAGAACATTGTTGACGTGATGTTCAATGTTCAGTATCGAATTAAGCAGGGCAACGGCGCTGAAGAGTTCTTGTTCCGCACCCGCGATCCGATGGGTGCAGTTGTTCAGACTGCCGAGTCCGCCATGCGCGAAGTGGTCGGCCGCAAGAAGATGGACAGCGTTTTGTTCGAGTCCAAGCAGGAAATTGCAGAAGAAGTTAAAAAGCTGATGCAGGAAATGCTGGACCGCTACCACTCAGGTATTCAGGTTCTGTCCGTCGCCATTCAGAATGCTCAGCCGCCTGAACAAGTTCAGGCCGCTTTCAATGATGCCGTTAAGGCCGGTCAGGACCGAGAACGCCAGATTAATGAAGGAGAGGCTTACGCCAACGATGTTGTGCCTAAGGCCCGCGGTCTGGCAGAACGACTTCGTCAGGAGGCTGAAGCTTACAAGTCTCGTGTTGTCTCTCAAGCCGAAGGTGACGCAAACCGCTTCAATCAGGTCTACGCACAGTATGAGAAAGCTCCGAAGGTGACCCGCGACCGTATGTACGTGGACACCATGCAGCAGATCTTCAACAACACGACCAAGGTAATGGTTGACAATAAGTCTTCCAATAACCTGTTGTACCTGCCGTTGGATCAGTTGGCTAAACGAGCTGCTCCGGCACCGGCGCCTGCAGCTGCGGCCGCACCTGTGCAGCCGAACGTTCCTGCTTCATCTGCCCAGCAGACGCATAATCTGCCCGGCGGAGATCAGCCGCCTTTAACACCGGACGCGAGTCAGCCTACTTCCCGTCTTTTATCCCGCACTTTGAGATAAGGACAGAAAGATGAAAAAATTACTTTCCTTAGTTATTGTTATTCTTTTTGGCGCCTTGCTCGCGAGAACCTGCCTTTACACGGTCAACGAGCGTGAGTACGCCTTAGTCTTCATGCTCGGTGAATTAAAGAGCGTTGTTTCTACACCGGGTCTGCATGTCAAACTGCCGTCACCGCTTCAGAATGTTGTCTATTTGGACAAACGTATTCTCACAATCGACACGCCCGCAGCGGACTTGGTTCAAACCAGCGAGAAGAAGAACCTGATGATTGATTCCTATGTCAAGTGGCGTATCAATGATCCGCGCCGCTACTGGGTTTCCTTCCAGGGCAGCGAGCGCGCTGCGGACGACCGTATGTCTGCGCTGCTTCGTGACGTGCTCAACCAGGTTGTAAACCGCCGCACGGTAAACGACATCACGTCCAGCGACAGAGCACGCGCAATGGCAGAAATCTCTGAAGCGCTCCAGAAGCGCGTTTCCGACTTAGGTATTGAAGTTGTTGACGTCCGACTCAAGCGAGTTGATTTCACACCGGAAATTTCTGAGTCTGTCTATCGCCGCATGGAAGCCGAACGTAAGCGCGTTGCCAGCGAAGAACGCTCCAAGGGTGCTGCTGAAGCCGAAAAGATCAAGGCTGACGCCGATCGTCAAAGAACCGTTGTTTTGGCCGAAGCTTATCGTGACGCTCAGAACATTAAAGGTTCCGGCGACGCTCAAGCTAACGAACTTTACGCCAAAGCATTTAGCAAAGATCCGGAGTTTGCGAAGTTCTACCGTTCACTGGATGCTTATCGCCAGTCCTTCAATAAACCTCAGGACATGATGGTGGTGGATCCGAGCAGCGAATTCTTCGACTATCTCAAGAATTCCCGCGGTGAAGCTAAAGCCAATAAACAACCATAAATTTTTTGTGATCTAAATCATGAAGGCCTTCTTGTACGTACTGGGTTTCTGCTTTGTACTTGAAGGCCTTTTACCTATGTTGGCTCCTGATTTATGGAAGCGCGCCGTGAGATTTATCTCACGATTTCCTAGCGAGAAAATCCGTTATATCGGGTTAGAAAGTGTAGTCTTAGGGCTGGTGCTCGTTTGGGCCGGTTCATTGCTTTTTTAGAAAGGATCTTTATGTCAGTATGGCTGCTACCTGAAAATATCGCGGATATGCTTCCACGAGAGGCGAGGGCCATAGAGCATCTTAGAAGTTCTTTCCTAAAACTGGTGACAAGCCACGGTTTTGAAGTCGTCCGTCCTCCTCTGGTGGAGTACGTTGACTCTCTTCTGACAGGAACGGGCGGAGATCTGGATCTCAGAACTTTTAAAATCGTCGACCAGGTAACTGGAAAGACGATGGGCATCCGCGCCGATATGACGCCGCAGGTTGCTCGAATCGATGCTCACATTCTCAATCGTTCGGGTGTATCCCGCCTCTGCTATGTTGGAAGCGTTCTCCATGCACGTCCTCTGCATCCTCTTGCTTCGCGCCAGCCGTACTTGGCCGGTGTTGAAATGTTCGGCTCTTCCAGTGTGGAAAGCGAACGTGAAGTGATCTGTTTGGGAATTGAGTCTCTGCGTCAATTCGGTCTTGAAAATATTTTCTTAGATTTAGGCCACACCGGTGTGGTCAAGGCAATTCTGGACAGTGATCCTGTAAGTGAAGTTGTTCAGGACCAAATTCTCTTTGCTTTGAGTCATAAGGACCGCTCTGCACTTGAGGAGCTCAGAGGTGTTCTTAAAGAGAAAACCGTTGATGATTTAATTCGCCTGACGATGCTCTTCGGTTCGGAAGACGTTCTCAATCAAGTTATCGAAGAATTTTCCGATTATCCGGAAATTCCGGAAATTCTGGAAAGCGTCCGCAGACTCGGTCGTGAATCCGGCGCAGATATCGTCAGCTATGATTTCGCTGACGTTGCCGGTTACAACTATCACACCGGCGTGACTTTCAGCGTCAATATTCCCGGCCGTTATCAGCCGATTCTGCGCGGCGGTCGTTACGATGATATCGGTGAGCGTTTCGGACGCAAACGTCCCGCGGTCGGTTTTACGTTATACCTGCGCGAGATTATCGCCGTGATGGACACAAAGCGTCCTTATGCGATCTTGGCGCCCAACAGGCTGGACGATGCCGCCCTGCAGTCCCGCATTCGTGAACTTCGCGAAAACGGCGACATCGTGATTGAAAAACTGCCTGAAGACAATGTTGCTTCGCTGGAAGAATCTTTCCGCTTGGATGAAGAATTAGTTTGTATCAATGGTGTTTGGACGGTAGCGGCCCGTACGTCGAACCGTTAATTTTTTAAGAGGATGAAATGAGTAAAAATGTAGTCGTTGTCGGCGCTCAGTGGGGCGACGAAGGCAAAGGCAAGATCGTTGACTGGCTCACCGAAAGTGTACAAGGCGTTGTCCGTTTCAACGGCGGCCACAATGCAGGCCACACACTCGTGATCAACGGCCAGAAAACGGTTCTTCGTTTGATCCCCTCCGGTGTTATGCATCCTCACGTCAAGTGCTACATCGGTAACGGTGCAGTTGTTAGCCCCGAAGCAATGCTGAAGGAAATCGACGACCTGAAGGCTCACGGAATGGATGCCGAAGATCGTATTTTTGTCTCCGGTCAGTGTCCGCTGGTTCTCCCGTACCACATCGCGCTCGACCACGCTCGTGAAAACGCCTTAGGCGATAAGAAAATCGGTACGACCGGCCGTGGCATCGGGCCGGCCTACGAAGACAAGATCGCTCGCCGCGCTGTCCATGTCAGAGACTTGGCAGAACCGAAAGTCTTTGCAGAAAAAGTTCGTGAAAACTGCAAGCTCATCAACTTCCTGCTGGCGAACTATTACAACAGCGAACCTGTCGACGTCGAAAAGATGATCGAAGATACGCTGGCAATGGCTCCGAGAATTGTTCCGAAGATTCGCGACATTTCTCACATTCTCAACACTAAGATGAAGGAAGGCGAACAGTGCCTGTACGAAGGAGCTCAGGGAACCATGCTCGACATCGACCACGGAACTTATCCGTTCGTCACTTCCAGCAACACCGTTGCAGGCTTTGCCAGCCCCGGATCCGGTGTCGGCCCTCAGAAACTCAATTACATCCTTGGTATCACGAAGGCTTACTGCACACGCGTCGGTTCAGGTCCTTTCCCGACCGAACTCTTTGATGAAGTCGGCAAGACCATTGCTAAGAAAGGAAATGAATTCGGTGCAGTGACCGGTCGTCCCCGCCGCTGCGGCTGGTTC
>OCQB01002490.1_pt1 | contig 12243 bp, 9 predicted proteins | sample 1538631 | NCBI WGS metagenome assembly OCQB01 (sample SAMN04571713, study PRJEB22368) | human gut metagenome | biome: human gut; material: stool | host: Homo sapiens | place: Luxembourg | collected 2012-10-19
ACTTCGGGCGCAGCGGCAATGAGTTCTGGCATACATGGTGGCCCCGCGGCCCGGAAGAGCTGAACAGCCCCGCGTTCAAGGCGGAGCTGCAGGAGGTCGTGGACACGCTGCGGGAGAGCGTGCTGAAAAACCGCTTCGCCATGGAGCGTTTCTGCTATGAACACGGCGGGAAAATCAGCGGCGGCTGGACACAAAACTACGGTTACATCGTTGAAACGGAGCGTTACCGCTACTGCCTCACTGTGCGTCCTGTTGCGCTTTGCCCCGCGCTGTGGTATACTGCACATAGCTATCCCCACATCGCCTTCATAAAGGAGGACTGCCTGTGTCTACAATGTTGGAGCGCCGCTACCGGCGGCAGCACCTGAACTGTGTGCGGCACATCACCTTGGACCCCAAGGGCCGGGGCGTGGTGCGTATCCACATGATCCCACCCCGTGAGGACGCGGAAAACGCGCCCTTTCTGCTGCTGCTCAACGGCAGCAAGCTGGTGCCCCTGAACCTGAGCTGGGCCATCCTGCTCTCCTGCTTCATGGACCGGCTGGAGCCATTCGCCGGGCTGGAGATCACCGAGAGCGACTGGAACGCCATGGCCGCCGGTGCGGTGGCCCGGACCCATAAGGTCTACCCCTTCACGTCCAGGGAGCGTCTGGCGGAGGACCTGCAAATCATGATAGAGTCCCTGGTGGCCATCGCCCGGGGGCAGGAGCCGGAGGCGGAGGTCGCGCCGCTGACGCTGGGCGAGTACGCCCCCGAGATGACCGCGCCCCACCGTATGGACCTGATGGTCAGCGCCATGACCCGTGACGGCGCGTGGCACTGCAACCAGAAATGTCTGCACTGCTATGCGGCGGGACAGCCCCTGTCCGACACACCGGAGCTGACCACCGCCCAGTGGAAAGAGATTTTGACGAAACTGCGCGCGGCCAATATCCCCCAGGTGACGTTCACCGGCGGCGAGCCCACCCTGCGCGCCGATCTGGTGGAGCTGGTGGATGCCGCCCAGTGGTTCGTCACCCGGCTGAACACCAACGGTCGCCTGCTGACGCCGGCGCTGTGCCAAAAGCTGTATGACGCCAGCCTGGACAGTGTGCAGGTGACGCTCTACAGCCATGATAGGGACATTCACAACGCCCTGGTGGGTGCCGACGGCTTTGATGACACCGTGGCGGGCATCCGTGCCGCTGTGGCGGCGGGGCTGTCCGTGTCCGTGAATACGCCCCTGTGCAGCCTGAATACCGCCTATGACGAGACGCTGCGCTTCGTCCACGGTCTGGGCGTCCGCTATGTGACCTGCTCCGGGCTGATCCCCTCCGGCGGCGCGGTGGGCGATGAGAGCCGCGCCACGGCGCTGACGGAGCAGCAGCTCACCGACGTACTGACAAAGGCCGTGGCGGTGACGGAGGAGCTGGAAATGGAACTGGACTTCACCAGCCCCGGCTGGCTGAAGGAGGAGACGCTGCGCGCCCTGGGCCTGACCCTGGTGCCCAGCTGCGGCGCCTGCCTCAGCAACATGGCCATCGCCCCGGACGGCGGCGTGATCCCCTGCCAGAGCTGGCTCAGCAGCCAGCCCCTGGGGAACATCCTCGCCGACGACTGGGACAAGATCTGGCAGAGCGAGCGCTGCGCGGCCATCCGGGCCAGGAGCGCCAAAATGGAGCAGCTGTGCCAACTGCGTGAAAGCAACCGGGAGGAGGGCACCCTATGCTGAAGAAACTGCACGTTCTGCTGCTTGTCTTACTGGCGGCGGTTTGCTTTACCGCCACCGCATGGGCGGATTACGACTACATCGAGCAGTACGGCGTTATGGTGACGCCCAACACGGAGGATGGCAGCCTGCTTATCACCGTGAAGCTGGAGTGGACGCCGCTGGAGGAGCTGCCCTACGGTCAGGAGCTGAAGATCGGCGTACCCAACGGCTCCATCCGGGATGTGGCGGCGCAGACGGACAACATCGAGCGCCTGGACTTCGACAACAGCTATATGTACGTCTACCTGACCCAGGGCTACGACAAGGACGAGACCTTTTCCTTCGCCTACTCCTGGGTGCAGGAGTATATGTACCAACTGGACGGCAGCGCTGTGACCTACGACTACACCCCCGGCTGGTTCGACGAGGCCAGGATCGGCCAGATGACCCTCATCTGGAACGACCCCGCCGGGCTGACCGGCGATTTCACCGAGGGCACGGTCAGCGGCGCTGACAGCGTGACGGTGCAAAACGGCATGACCATCACCGCCTCCGATCTGGATTACGGCTACAAAATGAACATACAGGTGCGCTACACCGACTGGCCCACCCAGCTGTCGGAGGAATACAGCGCCGACAATCTCCCCTCCGACTACGACCACTGTGTGTATGTGCCATGCGAGCATTTTGAGGACGACACCGGTGACGCCATCATCGGCATGATGGTGACGATATTCGTGGTGATATTCATCCTCGTGCTGATCTCCGCCGCCCGCCGGGGCAGCGGCTACGCCGGCGGCTTCGGCACCCGGTATGTGTTCGTCAACCACCTGTGGTACCCCGCCGGGCCGGACGGCAGGCCCCGTCCCGGCAGCGTGGGCACCAAGACGAAGCCCAGACCGCCCAGAAGCGGCGGCGGGGGCTTCGGCGGGGGCAGCCGGGGCGGCGGCTTTGGCGGCGACCGGGGAGGCCAGATGCCCGGGGACAGGCAGCCACTGCGCCTGCGCCAGCAGCTGCGCCTGTGCGTGCGCCTGTGCCTGTGCCGGCGGCGGCCGCGCCGGCTGCTCGGCCAAGAACCTCTACGGCGTGGGCCTGGACGAAACACTGTCCGAAAAGCTCTGATACAAAAAACATCCCCCGACCGGGGGATGTTTTTTGCTTACGAGTATTGGAAACCTCTGCCCGGCTCCTTGAACTCCGCCACACGTTTGTTAAAGCTGGCGAAGGCCGCGTCCTCGAAGGCCAGGGTGTCCTCGGCGCCCATCTGCCGCAGCAACCACTTGCACAGAGGCGGGTTCAGCGGCAGCAGCGGGCCGATTAGCGCCGTGGCGTACAGCCCGCCCCGGCAGAAGCCCTCCTGCTTCGACTCCGGCGTGCGGCCAACGCCCCGCACGGTGTCAAACCAGCCCTCCGCCTCCGCTGCGTCGTAGTGGAAGCCGAACAGGCTCTTGAAGCCGACGACCTCCATACCGTCAAAGGTGCCCAGGAAGAAGCTGTTGTGCCGCTTCATCATGGTGTACCGCACCCGTCCGGGCAGAATGTCCAGCCCCTCTATGGTGTCGGCGCTGTCGCTTTCTATGGCGGCGGAAAACACGTCCGGCGCATTGCCGGTCAGCAGGATCAGCTGTCCCGCGTCCGCCCTTGCGGCGATGTCCGCGGCATAGGGCCGCAGGGCGTCCGCCGCCAGACGCAGCCCCTGTTCTGTGGTACTGCCCATATAGACCAGCGCCACATCCTCCGTGAGGAACCGGGGTTTGCTGTGCAGGTCCGTCTCTATGATCTCCAGCGCCGGGCAGCAGCGCTTCAGATAGTAGATGTTCTGCAGATCGCCGTACAGGTTGCAGACCTCCGGAAACAGAATTTCCGCCTTCATTGCGCGCCCTCCTTTGCCAGCAGCTTTTCCTTCAGCTTTTCCCTGACCCGGAAGGCCAGGGGCGTGCCGTCCACGCCGTAGAGCAGATACACGTCGTCGCCGGGGGTCAGCGGCAGCAGCTCCAGGGCGGCGAACTCGTCCTCGGCCAGCCGTATCTTCTGCCGGGGGATGCCCGCCAGCAGCAGCCGCAGCTGGTAGTCATAGGCCCGCGGCCCGGCGCAGACCAGGCACGTCACATCGTCACTGTTCAGGAATTCAAAATCCGTGTCGTACATCCAGCTGGGGTTTTCCGACCAGCTTTTGGCCACGCCCAGGCAGTTCATCATCAGCAGCAGTTCCTTCTTCCCCGGCTTGGACCGGATATAGTCGAAGTTGCGGGAGCAGGCCAGAGCGTTCTTGTCCTTGGACATCTGCATAATGACCTTCACGCCGCCGATATCCTCCTCGGACAGCCGGCTGGCGGGGATCTTCACCTCCGCCATGCGGCGGGCAATGGTGCCGTGGTCATAGCCCAGCTGCCGCAGGGCGGCGATGACCGTCACCGTGTTGTAGATGTTGTGCAGGCTGTCGGTGATGAGGGTGTACGGGTATTCCTGCCCCGCCTCCCGTATGCACATGGTGTGGGCGGCGGTGTCCACCTTTGTGGCCAGATAGTCGCAGTCGGGGGAGTGGAAGCCGCAGCTCTCGCACACGGCCCGGCCGATGTGGTGGTAGCGGCGGTATTCATACCGCAGCTTCCCGGCGCATCGGGGGCAGATACGCATATCGTTCAGCAGGTTCTCGCATTCCGTCACGTCGGTGGGCAGCCGGTCGATGCCGAAATATACCCGCTGGTTCTCCGGCGCCACCGTGCAGGAGATCAGGTCGTCGGCGTTGAGGATCAGCCTGCTCTCCTTAGGCAGGGACCGGGTCAGGATGTCCGCGATGTAGCCCGGATGGGCGTTCCGCATGATGGAGTCCCGGAACAGGTTGGTAATGACGATGTGCTCCGGCTTCACATAGGGATAGATCCTGGGCGCAGAGCGCTCGTCGATCTCCAGGATCGCCAGGTCGTACTCCGGCCTGATCCGGCCCAGCAGGCCGCAGCCCTTCAGCAGCGCCGTGCTGACGCCGGAGATAATGTTGCTGCCCGCCCGGTTGCTGAGTACGTTCTTGCCCTCGGCGGTGAGCACGTCGTTCAGCATATTGGCCACGGTGGTCTTGCCGTTGGTGCCGGTGACGGCTATGATGTGCTCCGGCTTGCCGATATACTTCAAAAAGTCCGGACACAGCTTCACCGCCAGACTGCCGGGAAAGTCCGTGCCGTTGTGGCGGGTGATCTTCAGCGCCGGGATGGACAGCTTTGCCATCCACAGCGCAAACAGGAACCGCAGTTTACCCATTGTCATTCCTCCAGAGCGATGGCGCGGCAGGAGCAGCCATCGGCATTCTCAAATTTCAGGGGCAGCGTAACGAACGTGAAGCGTCGGCCCAGCAGCTTGTCCAGCCCCTTGAGGTTCTCGGTGTTCACAAAGTCCGCGCCCAGCAGTGTCATGTGGTTGGGAAAATCCACGCTGTCGCAGGGGTCCAGCGAGATGGTGTCCTCGCCCACGCCCTTCAGCGGCAGGCCGGCCAGATATGCCGCCGCCTCCGCCGTCAGGCAGGGAAAGCCCTCATAGTAGCCCGGCGTGCCCCACTTCTTGTCCCAGCCGGTGCAGAACAGCACGAAGTCCGCGCCGTTCAGGTCATAGCTCTGCAGCAGGGACAGAGTAATGGCGCGCTGCCCCTGGCAGTCCACCACCACGGCGGGACCGGCGAACTTCGCCGCGTCATAGCAGTCCAGCGCCGTACCGTCACGGAGCATATGGGCCGGGGCGTCCATGTGGGTGCCGGTATGGGAGAACATATGCAGCAGCGTCTCCCGGTAGCCGCACTGGTCGATCGTGCAGGCGGTGGTCAGCCGGGGCTGCTCCGTGCCGGGATACACCGGCATATCGTTCCGTATGGTGTGGGTCAGCTCATGTGCCGTCATGCGTCCGCCTCCTTGTCGTGTGTCTGCAGCCAGATCAGCAGCGCCGCCACATCCGCCGGTGACACGCCGGATACCCGCCCGGCCTGCCCCACGTTCAGGGGCCGCAGCGCGCTGAGCTTCTCCCGCGCCTCCAGCCGCAGACCCTGAATGTGGTCGTAGTCCATATCCGGCGGCAGCTTCCGGCGCTCCAGCTTCTCAAACTCCGCCACCTGCCGTTGCTGCCGCTGGATATAGCCCTCGTACTTCACGGTGATCTCCACCTGCTCCCGCACCTCCGCGGGCAGGTCGGGTCGATTTGCGTCGAATTCTGTCAGGTCCGCGTAGGTCAACTGGGGCCGCCGCAGCAGATCGATCAGGCGGCAGCCGCTGTCCACGGCGGCGGTGCCCCGTTCTGTTAGCAGGGCGTTCAGCTCCGGCGTACCGGGTATGCCCGTGTGCTCCAGCCGCCGTATCTCCTTTGCCACGGCCTCGTACTTGGCCTCCACCGCCGCCAGCCGTTCATCGCTGACCAGCCCCAGCTCGTGCCCGATAGGGCACAGCCGCGCATCGGCGTTGTCCTGCCGCAGCAGCAGCCGGTATTCCGACCGACTGGTCATCATGCGGTACGGCTCCTCGGTGCCCTTGGTCACCAGGTCGTCGATCAGCGTGCCGATATAGCTCTCGCTCCGCTTGAGCACCAGCGGCTCCCGGCCCTGCAGCTTCAGCGCCGCGTTCACGCCGGCCACAAAGCCCTGCACCGCCGCCTCCTCGTAGCCGGAGGAGCCGTTGAACTGCCCAGCGCCGTACAGGCCGGGCACCGCCTTTACCTCCAGCGTGGGCAGCAGCGCCAGCGGGTCGATGCAGTCGTACTCGATGGCGTAGGCCGGCCGCATCATCACTGCGTGCTCCAGTCCCGGCACCGTGTGCAGCATCTCCAGCTGCACCTCCTCCGGCATGGAGGACGAGAAGCCCTGTACATACAGCTCCTCGGTGTCCAGCCCCATAGGCTCGATAAACAGCTGGTGCCGGGGCTTGTCCGCAAAGCGCACCACCTTCGTCTCGATGGACGGGCAGTACCGGGGGCCGATGCCCTCGATAACGCCGGAGTAAATGGGACTGCGGTCCAGATTTTCCCGTATGATCCGGTGCGTCTCCTCGTTGGTGTAGGTCAGGTAGCACACCGCCCGGTTTTCCGGCACGTTCTTTGTCTCAAAGCTGAAGGGCAGCGGATCCGGGTCGCCCTCCTGTATCTCCATTTTGCTGAAGTCCACGCTGCCCCGGTGTATCCGCGGCGGCGTGCCGGTCTTGAACCGCCGCAGGGGCAGCCCCAGTGCCCGCAGGCTGTCCGTCAGGGCGTTGGCCGGGTGCAGGCCGTCCGGCCCGGAGGACTCGATGCACTCGCCCACGATGGTCTGCCCGGTCAGGTAGGTGCCCGTGCACAGAATGACCGCCCGGGCACCCAGCACCGCGCCGGTGCGGAGCACCACGGCGGCGGCATGGCCGTTCCCGTCGCAGCGTATCTCCGTCACCTCTGCCTGCCGCAGCGTCAGCCCCGGCTGCAATTCCAGCGTGTGCTTCATCACCTGCTGGTATTTCCGCCGGTCCGCCTGAGCCCGCAGGGACCACACGGCGGGACCCTTGCCCCGGTTCAGCATCCGGTACTGGATGCAGGCCCTGTCCGCCGCCCGGGCCATCTCACCCCCCAGTGCGTCCAGCTCCCGGACCAGGTGCCCCTTGCCGGTGCCGCCGATGGCCGGGTTGCAGGGCATATTCCCCACCGCGTCAAGGCTCACCGTCAGGCAGACGGTCTTCATGCCCATCCGGGCCGCCGCCAGGGCAGCCTCGATGCCCGCGTGCCCCGCGCCGATGACGGCCACATCATAGTCGCCGCCGTGAAACTCTCTCATCAGGTGCTCACCTCACCACATAAGACTGCTTGAACACTTTATTATACTATACAGCACACAACAGCGCAAGAGCATTACACAGAAATAACTCATAGGTGTTGTGCAATGTGCAATAAAAGTTTACAAAAGCTTTATACATAATATCCAATTTTGCCCTTGTTATCCGGGCTGCCGCGGCATATAATAACACTGTAAAACGGAAGAAAGGAGCGTGATATCACCATGACGACAACTTGGATCTGGGGTGACCTGGATGACATGATCTTTGCCGACAGCGACTGGGAAGTGAGCCAGCGGTAAGGCATACCGATGAGGAAACCACGCGAAAGCGTGGTGATTTGCTTTTTTATGGGTGTTTTTCGACAGAAAACGCCTCCTGCACATAGATCGCAAAGCCTGATCCCCGCGCAGCAAAGATGAAAAGAGACGGCCAACGCCGTCTCTTATTTGTTATTTTCGGTTGCTCTTAATGAGATATTCGTGATACCTTAACGATATCTTAGCGTTACCTTAGCGACAATGTATGTTATAATAGCGTCATCAAAAGGAGGGGAGGGCGGCTATGACCGGTAAACAAGCCCGCCGGAGACAGTTGCTGCGGACCATTGGCCTGCGCTTTTCCGGCATGGATGTGCTGAAAGCACTGGGACTCTACCTGGTAGCCGTTATGTGCTGTCTGCTGCTTCGCAGCTTCGATATGCACAACGACACCAGCTACGTTGCCATGATCTTTCTGCTGGATGTGTTCCTTACCGCCTACTGGACGGACGGCTATCTGCTGGGCATCATCATGGCAGTGGTGGGGATGTTCAGCGTGGACATCATCTTTACCTACCCCTTCTGGCATATCAGCTTTACGCTGACGGGCTTTCCGCTGACGTTCCTGGTGATGATGACCATCTCCATCCTGACCGCCACCGTTACCAGCCGGGCCAAGCAGACCGAGCAGGTGCGCCGGGAGGCCGACCGCGAAAAGATGTATGCCGACCTGCTGCGCGCCGTGTCTCACGACATCCGCACGCCGCTGACCGGTATCGTGGGCGCCACCAACGTTCTGCTGGAGCAGGACGGCGGACTGACGCAGGGGCAGCGCCAGCAGCTGCTGCGATCCACCAACGAGGACGCCCAGTGGCTCATCCGCATTGTAGAGAATTTGCTGTCCATCACACGCATAAGCTCTGAGGAGGCTAAGGTCAAGAAAGAGCCGGAGCCGGCGGAGGAGGTCATCGAGTCCGCCGTGGCCAAGACCCACAAGCACTACCCGGAGGTGGATATCCGTGTCCATCTGCCGGATGAGCTGATGATGGTGCCCATGGATCCCCTGCTGATGGAGCAGGTACTGGTGAACCTGATGGAGAACGCCGTCATCCACGGCGAGACCCACCATATCGATGTGACCCTGTCCAGCGAGGGCAACTGCGCGGTGTTCACCGTGGCCGACGATGGCCGCGGCATTCCCCAGCACCTGCTGCCCAGGCTGTTTGACGGCTCTGCCCGCAGCGACCGCAGCAGTGACGGCAAGCGCAGCATGGGAATTGGTCTGTCCGTGTGCCGCACCATTGTGCTGGCCCACGGCGGTGTGATACGGGGAGACAACAGACAGGAGGGCGGCGCGGTATTTACCGTGACCCTGCCCATGAAAGGAGAAAACGATGAAGATTAAAGACAAAGTCCTGATCGTGGAGGATGAGCAGTCCATCAGCAACTTTATCTCCATGATCCTCACCGCCAACGGCTTCGACACCATCATTGTCCGCACCGGCGAAGAGGCCCTGACCATGATCGCCTCCCATTGCCCGGACATGATCGTCCTGGACCTGGGCCTGCCCGATATGGATGGCATGGAGGTGCTGAAATCTGTCCGCAAGTGGTCCAATCTGCCGGTGGTGGTGGTTTCTGCCCGCAACCACGAGCACGACAAGGTGGAGGCCCTGGATTACGGCGCCGACGACTATCTGGTCAAGCCCTTCGGCACCTCCGAACTGCTGGCCCGCATCCGCACCGCCATCCGCCACACCCGCACCACCCTTTCCAACACCCAGATCGCCCAGTCCGGCAAGTTCGTCACCGGCGATCTGACCATCGACTATGATAAGCACCAGGTGCTGATGAACGGCGAGAACGCCGGATTGACCGTCAATGAGTACAAGATCGTGGCCCTGCTGGGCAAGTACGCCGGCAAGGTCCTGACCTACGACTTCATTATCCGGGAGCTGTGGGGGCCCAAGGCCAAGACCGACAATCAGATCCTCCGGGTAAATATGGCCAACATCCGCCGCAAGATCGAGCCTACCCCCGGCAACCCCCAGTATATTTTCACCGAGGTGGGCGTCGGCTACCGTATGCGCGAGGGAGACTGATACATACCGAGAAGAAAAGACCGTCTGCGGGCGGTCTTTTTCATATGCGTGGTGTTTCTTTTGGAGAAAATATCTGCCGACACGAACCGACGCTTTACGGAAATTTTATAATGTACGGATAAAGAAAAACCGCATTTCCGCTGTCACCGTGTTAAGAAACACCTGTCTGTATTTACAGGGCGGTTTTTTCGCAGTAAGATACAAACACGCCCGCCGCGGCGCGGCGGGGGAAACTTGTAAGGAGAGAAAACAATGGAAGAAAGAAAAGGCTTTGGATCCAATTTCGGATTCCTGATGGCCGCGGTCGGCTCGGCGGTCGGCCTGGGCAACATCTGGGGCTTCCCCAATAAGATGGGCGCCTGCGGCGGCTTCACGTTCCTCATCATTTACCTCATTTTGGCTGTTTGCTGCGGCTTCATCGTCATGGTGGGCGAGCTGGCCATTGGTCGTAAGACAGGCAAGGGCGCTGTGGCAGCATATAAGGCCCTTAGCAAGAAGTTCAGCTGGATGGGCTGGATGGGCATCCTGTCCGCGTTCTTCATCCTGTTCTTCTACTGCGCTCTGGGCGGCTACTGCATTAAGTATGTGGTGCTCAATGTAGGCGACCTGTTCGGCGCGGGCTTTGGCGCCAGTGCCATCGCCGCCGCGTCGGCGGACGCGGCCAGCGCCTCTCTGGGCGACGCGGTGTTCGGCGCTTTCATGTCCAGCACCACCGAGGCCATTATCTATGGCTTGATCTTCGTGGTGCTGACTATGCTTATCGTTCTCGGCGGCGTTGGCGGCGGCATCGAGAAGGTCTGCTCCGTGGGTATGCCCGCCCTGTTCGTGGCTCTGCTGATCTGCATCATCCGCGCCTGCACGCTGGACGGTGTGGACACCACCGTGCAGGTGCTCCAGGCGGACGGCTCCCTGGTGGAGCACGTGATCCACGGCAGCGCCCTGGATGGTCTGAAGTACATGTTTGCCCCCGGCTGGGCTACTGAAAATGGATACTATGTTCCCGCCTCCGCCGTCATTGATGGCGTGAAAATGTCCGCGGTGGAGATCAACGGCGTCATGCAGCGCATCGTGACCTTCAAGCAGGAGACACCCGACGTCCTGACTGTGCTGGCTACCGCCGGCGGCCAGATGTTCTTCTCCCTGTCCCTGGGTATGGGCGCCATGATCACCTACGGCTCCTATCTGCAGAAGAAGGAGAACATCCAGAAGAACGCGCTGCTGATCGTGGTCATGGATACGATGGTGGCTCTGATGGCCGGCCTGTGCGTGCTGCCCGGTCGCTTCGCTCTGGATCCCTCCGGCGCAGTGGGTGGCCCGTCCCTGCTGTTCGTCACCATGCAGAACGTGTTTAGCCGCATGGGCGGCCTCGGCCCCATCTTCGGCATCCTGTTCTATCTGCTGGTGGTCTTTGCCGCTATCTCCTCCTCTATCTCCCTGCTGGAGGTCATCGTGGCTCACTTTGTGGATAAGGCCCGCGACGAGGGCAAGGGTGACAAGCGCAAGAGCTATACCCTCATCGCCGCCGCCTGTGTGGGCCTGGGCTGCATCCTGGTCTGCGCTGACCGTCTGGGTGCCAGCAGCTTCTCGCCTGCGGAATTGCTGAACATTGCAAATCCCAAGACCTGGGCTGCCGACTGGCTGGACTTCTGGGATGCGCTGTCCGAGGGCGTTATGATGCCGCTGGGCGCGCTGCTGATGTCTCTGATGATCGGCTGGGAGATCGGCCCCGAGTTCGTCAAGGAAGAGACGGAGCAGTCCGGTCATGCCATGGGCAGCTACGGCTTCTTCAAGGTCTGCGTCAAGTTCATCACGCCGCTGATCATGGTCCTCATCCTGTACGGTCAGATAAAGGAATTCTTCCTGTAAAGTCTCTTGACGAATTGTTAATAAACAAACTCTTACTTAACAGAGGGGACGCCGGTGCCGCCGCACCGGCGTCTCTTTTTGCGTCCGCGGACCCGGAAAGATTTGTGCCGTCTGCCGTAAAAAGCGCACGATGCTGTGTTTGCCGCCCGGTTTCTCTTGTAAAAACGACGAAAACGGAGTTCACAATTTGTTAAAATAATGGAATATGACGTTAAGAACTTGACAATTTCTTGGCGTGACGGTATGATACAGGAGGTTGGCGGGGCAGATACGCTGTTTCGCCGGCTGATGGTATTCACCACCAATTTGTGAGGAGGTAAATCACACACATGGAAAAGAAAAGCACCAAAATAGCGTATTTCGTAGCGCTGGGTGTTTTCATTGTCCTGCTGGTCATCCTGGGGATCCAGTTTAAGGGCAAGGAAAACCCCGTCTTCGTCGGCGACGGCGCGTTCTACACCACCGGCGACGGCGTGTTCCTGGATGGCATCCAGCGGACCGTGGACGACAGCGAGGGCTCTAAGTATGCGCTGGACGGCTCCTACTATGTGAGCCCC
>OCQB01002498.1_pt1 | contig 12214 bp, 20 predicted proteins | sample 1538631 | NCBI WGS metagenome assembly OCQB01 (sample SAMN04571713, study PRJEB22368) | human gut metagenome | biome: human gut; material: stool | host: Homo sapiens | place: Luxembourg | collected 2012-10-19
TCCACCACCTTTGACACGAATTCCGTTCCTACGACCGAACGCAGAGGCCCAGATTCGTTGGTGAATGGAGGTTGACTCTTCATGATCATGGGAATACTCTTGCTCATCACACCCTCTTGGAAGAATGCCATTGACTCTAATGACTCATTATCCACTGATGAAAGAATCGCTCTGAAATAATAGCCACGAACATGATGAGCCACAATCATGACTGGATACATAACTGCCTGACCCTTGACGAAGAATTCATACATACCCTTCTCGTTGTTCCCCACATAGAAACAGACCGATTCAGTATTTTTCTTACAAAGCTAAACATGAAAAACCAGAGATATTCAGACCTCCACAAATCGCTCTGATAATGGTGAAGGATAAGGTGCATTCACTTTGTCTACTAGTAGAGTGACCCATTCATATCCATGTGAATAGAAGTAGCTATTATACTATTTCTTAGGATCTACGGATAGACTTACACGAGGATTAGCAGTAGGATACACAATAGGAATGCTATTCTGGATGTTGAATTGTTTCACATTCTCTGTTGTAAACTCTATAGATGAATCCTCTAATCAAGTTCAACCTTGATCAAAGAAAACATGACTATCATCATAGGACTTTTCGAAAAAGATGGTTGGTACTGTCTTTTCTTCCTAGATTTCGATCTCAAAATAAAGGAATACTTGTTGAAGAACCTCATCTCGAACTTCGGGAGTTGGAAGAATGAAAAGAACATTCTGATCACGAAGAATTGTCTGCTTAAAAATCTCTTCTTCCTTACTCTATATTGTTATTAGAACAGAATACGAATCACATCAGGATTGACTAGACCAATACTAATGGCATTGCCATGATCTTTCAAGTAGGTAATCATACTGTAATCGTTAACACGAAGAATACCATCATTCGTGCGATTAACAACAAACTGGAGAAGATCCCTATTTATGAGTAGAATAAATGAACCCAACCCAGCTTCCTTTTTACCTGTATATCGGTAATAGGTACTATTGACAAAGACTCCAAAATCAGGGAACGCATTGACCATGTATCGGTCCTTCCATTCCTTATCATCTCCCAGTTCCACTTTTACGAGTTTAAAATCGTTTTCAGATTCATAGACAATATCACTCATCTTACTCCATGTGGGAGCGAATTCTTTGCAAAAGGAGCACCACTAATTTTTATTCCACTTCTTATATATTACGGAAGCAAACCAATGAACAAGAACAATGGGATGCTGTCCAACATATACATCAATATCTTCTTTGTCAATAAATATAACATTTCCATCAGAAAGATCCTTGGAAAGAACCTACATTCGTGAAAGAGAGAAGTATCTTACGAATTGTAATGCAACAAGGAGAATTAGAATTCTCGATCCATATATCTTCATTCCTGTACTTGATGTATTGAAAGAGTGGATATCCAGCGAGATTATCGAGTTCGTTGGTCCCCCATTTTGCGGACCGCAAATAGCCCAATGCCCTCTTGGCTCAATATCGACGATTCCAATGGACGACTCTGATGGTAATGATGGAATTGATGGTTGAGTGAATAGACGTTCTGAATTTTGATAGTGTGTCTGAGGATGATCTTGGACCAGTCGATACCCATATCGAAGTGGATGAAGTGTCGAGTAGCAGCGATGACACAATGTTGACGTCATCGGATGAAGATGAAACAAAGGATCAACTTCATGCTTGGGGAACAAGGAAAAGCAACTACTATGGTGGAATTGAAGATGTTGGTTTGGTTGTTGAGAGTGAAAGAATAGGACATTGACGAAGAAGGTCTGGAACTCAAGGAAGCGAAGGAATTGGAACAGAATCAGATGCAGGCATTGCACGATGAAGATTTTGCAGTCTCTGAAGATGAAGAGGAGGAGCGAGAGAGGGAGGAAGATGCGAAATTGAACTTAGGAGTAGGCAATTGATAGAATTTCGTAAGGATCAGTTTGGAATCATGGAGGAGGAAGTAAGAAAGGACATTGCAGATTTGTCAGATAAAGATTTACAAAAGTTGCTTCGGAAAGAGAATCCCGAACTGTTGGTAATGCTTCCAGATCTCCAGAAGAGATTGGAATCATTGAAAGTGGATGTGAAGCCATTGGTAGATTCGGCACGAAAGGAACCTGGCGAGCTTCCAAATGGTCATCCGATCTCTGAAGTTGGTACAAAAATAGTGGATTGTAAAACTCAACTTCACTTGAACTATTGTATGATGTTGTTGAGTTATATGTTTCTGAAAGCAGAGAATCAGGATGTGAAAGAGCATCCAGTTATGCCTCTATTGGTGAAGTCACGGTAGGTTCTGATACTGGTATTGATGGCAGAGCTCTTTCTGATAAACTCGAAGAAATTGAGGTGAAGTTGGCTCCAATGATGGAAAAGCGGACAGGGAAGAAGAGAGAGGAGCCTGAAGAGGAAGAGGAGGTGGAAGAGGAGAGAGTAGGATTAGTGGATGGAAATGAGATGTAGAATGAGGGAGAAGAGATTTCTATGGATCCTGCACTATTGTAGAGATGTGGAAGAGGAATGATTCATAGAGAAGAAGAAGATATGTTTAGTAGACCTGTGCACTCTCAGCGAGACATTCTTCCAACACAAGAAGCTGATTCTGAATCAGCATCTGATTTGGAGCAATCGCTTGAAAGGATGGAGGAAGAGGAGGAAGATCCTTTCTATGAAGAGATGATCGAGAGACGTAACAAGAAGAAACAAGAGAAGGAGGAACGGAAGAAGTATCAGGAGCTGCATGTTAATGACGACTATGTAGGATTGTGATGAGGGAATGAAGAATAGACACTAGAGGAGGGTGAGAGTCGTAAGGCTACACAGAAGATCTTGAAGAATCGGGGTCTTGTAGCAAGTCGACCTAAGGAAAATCGGAATCCTCGTGTTAAGAAAAGAATGCGATATGAAAAGGCTCTCAAACGCAGAAAGGGACAAGTGGCTGCTCTCCGAACCAATGAAGCAGATCAATACATGGGAGAGAAGTCCGGTATTCGCAGTGATGTCATTCATGCTAGACAATTCAGATGAAATTGATGGTCATTTGATCTGTTTGTTTGATATTCTTTGAATTCTGTTCCTTATTGGGAATCACGGGAATCACGATGATTCTGCAAACATGAGATTGATAATCATTAGTTTCTTCCTTAATAGGATCTTCATCAATTCGAACTATGGCAAGTATTATGAAAGCTTTGAAGACGTCAAAGAGACGTATCACTCAACAAATGAAGGTTGCTACTGGTACTTGTTTAGGAGGATTCTTTCATGGATAGGACAGTCTGATATGACTTCGGATGCGACTTTTGATCTGGCATATCGTCAATTTGCTGATGTTGAGAAGAATTTGTCTACTCTTCACACTCAATGTGTGAACTTGGTTAGGAATATGGACACATGGTGTGATACGAATCGTAAACTGGCTGATGAACTGAAACGTTTCACCAACACAGCCAACAATCATTCAGAGGAGATGCAAGTGTACTCTGATACAGTGAACAATCTTCATGCTGCCCTTCAAACGGAGTATGAGCAGACTCGTCGAGCAGTCACAGTGATTCTCCGTACTCGTGTGATGTCACGTATTGATCATTTGCTGAAGGACGATTTTGCTCAAGTCCAGAAGATTGTGAAGACTCGTCGTAACATCATTACTGATTATGATTCTCATCGTCAAAAGTGTTCATCGTTTGAGCGCAAAGGTGATAATGACAAAGCAAATCGTTTCCGTCATAAGGCAGAGCATGATAAGGAAATGCTAGATGAACACACCAGCTATCTTGAGCAACGTTTTAATGAGTTGATTGAGATTGGCTCTATCATTCTGAATAAGGAAACAGCCACATTGATTACATGTGAGATGTACCTTGTGAAGCGTCAGTATGAGGCAATGGTTGGAATTTGCAACAATTTTGGTGAGGATGTGGTTGGTGCTGTGACATATGATATTGATGATGTTGTTGAGCGTATTCAGCAGGGAGAGAATGTTGAGATGACTTATGTTCCTCCTGAACTGGAGTTACCTGAACCGCTCAATCTGGAGATTCCCCGTGTTACCGAGTTTACGGATGTTCCTGTTCGTAGAGAGTCAGTGCATGATAGTGGGAATTATGATAACAGTGCTTATGAGAGTCGTCGTGAGCCACCTCGTAAGCCTTTGCCTCCAGGTCGACCCAAGACGTATGTTATTGCGATGTATGCATTAGAAGCGGAGGAAGAAGGAGAACTATCATTCAATGAGGGTGATCGAATTGAAGTGCTGCATAAGGATCCAAGTGGTTGGTGGGAAGGAAAGTTGAATGGTGTTACTGGGTTATTCCCAGAGAACTATACACAACCAGCTTAGGTGACCTGCTTTCACTGTTTTTCTCTCAGTGAAGGTTGAACTTTGTGTTTGTTCAAAGTAATCTTGATCAGTATTGAACCATTTTATTGGCACACAATAGCATGCAACCAGTGAACATTGAACGAGGGCTCGCTGCTATTGAAGCAAAGCTTCAGGATCGCAAATGTCTTCCTCATTTACTGGCTTTGGCTAGAGAGCATCCTGAAGATATCAATAAATATCTTTCATTGGCTGAGAGTATTGACTCGGATCTAAGTGCAAGATGTACCTTTTTCAAATTGTAGTGTAATCGAATAGCAACAACGGTAAAGGTAACAGAGGAAAGAGAAAAATGTAAAACAATAGATGTTGAATTAGGATATAGATATTGCCTTTTTTGTCTTACCAAGTATTACAGGAATGGTTCCAAAAGGGAAATATTTGGTGGCTTTCTGTGATTCATGCTTCTATCTCGATTCTCCTTCTCGTCAGATTAAAATCGAATACAACAAGTTTGAGGAACTGTTAGCAACTGAAACATAGTATCCGAAATGTCATCAGTATCGGGGCATTAGATGTGAAGGAAGTGATGAATGTTGTCATTTCTCTGAAGACTCCTCTTGAAGTGCTCAGAAAGTGAAAGTGTTAATGTTTAGATCGGAAAGCGTCATTTTGACTCCCTCTGTCTCTCACTGGATAACCACACGAGTAAGAAAATATTTTTTGAAGATAAGAAACGGCAAATTTCAGGAAAGGCCTATTCCATCTTCTTGACAGTGCTAAAACTAAAGTTTCCTTTCACAGTAAGCCGCTCTCTTGTGTTGAGACAAAGCTTATCAAGCCTGAACTTACCTTTTTTATCAGTAGCCAAAGAACAGCCTTTATCAAATGTTATCATGGTGTTAGTATTGTCGTTATGGTGGACTGTAGACTTCTCCTTGTTATCTAATTCCCTTCCGTTCAGGCTTGGTTGTTCTGACGTCAACGATTGTCCACTATCTTCCTAATGAATCAATCACTGCGTATTATCTGATTTTGAATGATACAAAGACTGAATTTGGATCGACTTGGGGGAAATACGTTTGATTTCACCGTGAAAGCAGGAAAACGGGTAATCGATGTATGTATGCTTGGAAACTATAATAGACAGTTGACAATGGTTTCTCGAGAAGAGCGGATGTGTTTGGAGGAGTAAGACAGGAATGTGTAATTGATGAATAGGTATTCCAAGGAAATTATTCATGAAAATCGACGGAAACGTATGAACACAAGGAAGGTATGTCTGAATAGAAAATGGAATAGTTATGAGCGAGGAGGAGTCAAGGTAAAGAGAAAATAGAGGAATTATGTGTAGTGAGGAAGAGTTTTCGGAAGAATCAGAAGATGAAGGAGAAAGGGAACGGGACGCAGCTGCATTGAAGGAATTAGTGAAAGAAGAACCAAATGAAGAATTAAGTGGGGTAGGTGATTCCAGTGATGAGCAAACAGATGAAATGAGTGAAAGCAGACGAAAACGGGTCTGTTTGTTTTGTGTTTGTTATAGTGGAAACTAGCAGTATCGTAAACTCAATAGCCTATTTTACATTTGTGCACCACCTTCTTTGGAATAGTGGTAATATGTCAAGTTGACACATAACCACCTTTTCAAATCCTTGCTTGTTCGGCTCCTTTCTATCGTTCATGAATAATCGAAAACTAAAGTATACACTACAGGTCTAATGGATACACTTATGTCATCATAATTGCGATGATAACAAAGAACCCACCAAAAGGTCTCTATCTCGATCTACGAACGATCAAAATCCTATTTCGATGTCGAACGTGACCATGAACATGCAATACATTTGTGTTTTTTTTCTACAAGATGGCCACGATGAAAAGATGCTGTCAAACATCCAATGAGGAGAAGTTGATATTCTTTTCTACAGAGACAAAAATCGGGGATATTTTTGCGTTTTACTGTTCAAGGAGTATTTATCGAAACCTTGACTGGAAGGACCAGAAATAACCATCCATGTCTGAAAGTGGCGTTCCTAATATCCGTGCTTTTAGGGGTAAGCCTTTTTGAAGTGAGTAATGGCAGGTTCTGGGACTGAGCCAGCGGAGAGGAGAATGGATTCGTTGAATGATAACTCTGTGATAGTTCCACAGAGAATCACCTCGGATACGGTGTTTTCTTTGTTGGATATGTTTATGGGCGGTAACTGTGTAGAGACTTGCAGCATGAAAGAGGATGCAATATGACTTCGTTTGACTCTTCAATGAACAGGCCTGGAGAACGTCAAATTGAAACGGAGTATAGTTCTTTACGCGGAAGCCGTAGCTCAGATGAGCGAAGTGAGAGCTATGGTCGTAACTATTTTGTCAGTTTCGAAAGAAGTGATTATCCTCAGGTCCCTCCATTTACATCTTCTACAGATGCGGGTGTGGGTGAATCGATTTTTTATTATCCTTTTCCTAAGGATTATGGATATAGAGATAGAAGAGTGACCTCACCTTCAATGTCATCACGAAGATCCCCGGATATTCATCAGGACTATGAGGAAAACTATGTCGAAGAGTAGTAATAATATTCGTTGTTGATGTGTAGGAATTATAATTCAAGTTATAAAGGATATCCTCCAAATAATCCAAATAACTCTACTCGTAGCAATTGCTTAAGTGCACCTCCCGATGCCGTGCCATTTGTTCCTATTCCTATTGTTTACGATAATTGTATTTATGTTGAAGTGTATTTATTATTAGATGCATATGGAATGAATAGCAATGGTTCTGGGCCATACCCTGATACTATGCCACCTGTTCCTGTGTATCCTCAGCGTAGCCCTCCTGTTTTTATTGCTCATCCTGATTATCCGCCTCGGATGCCTTCAGCTCATGCTTATCCTGTTTATCCTTCCGATGATTATGAGCCCCATCCTTCGTACTATCCTCCACGAAGACTGCAAATAGAATCTGTGCCTCCTTTGTCTGTTATGGATACTTCTACTTCAACTAGTTACTCGAAACCCCGTCATAGTCGTCATTCGCAGCCCAATCCTTCTACGGATTCTTCAGGATCGTGTCACCCACAACGTTCTGATTCGCATAACCGACGGAAATCAAATCGCCGAACCAGTGATCGATCTACTCCTAATGGTCGTCATTCTTCTCATGCCCCTTCTCTCTCTGATTATGAAGATAGCATTCTTGATTTAGCCTTGCAACAGAAGGGATGTCGTATGCTTCAAAGAGAACTGGACTTGAAAGGAGTATCCATGGTCGATATTATTTATCGAGCGATTGGAGACCAGATCAATCTATTGGTAATGGATCAGTATGGAAACTATCTATTTCAGAAGCTTATTGATTTGAGTAATGATGATCAGAAGCGGGAGGTCGTCGGTGATTGTCTTGTGATTCAACTGTAGTTACGACGTGTTCAAATGCAATTGCCTGTTGCTTCTAAAAGTGATCAAGGAACACGCTGTGTCCAGAATCTCATAGCTGTTAGTATTGAAGATTCTTCTCATTCATAGAACTGCAAGCAACCAGATATGATGGAAATGATTATTCAAGGATTGGAGGGACACACTGTGGAACTGTGTGCTGATAGTAACGGGAATCATGTTATCAGTAAGTGTCTGGAAATTAAACCAGAAAAATTGCGTTATCCATTGTATGAGCATATAATTGCTCATTGTTCTACTGTAAGTATGATCAAATAGGTTGACTGTAGATTGCTCAAGAAAAGTATGGTTGTTCAGTAATAATCAAATGTACGAATATTATGACGGGCCCATACCGTTCTCGTTTAATTAGTGCGATTGAATCCTGTGTCATGGTTCTGATTGATAACAGCTACAGCAATTATATCATTCAGAACATCATCAATACATCTCCAACAGAAGAAAGTCAACGCTTCTGCCGATATGTTCTTGGTCATGTGGTTGAGTTTTCGATGCAAAAATGTAGTAGTAACGTTGTGGAATGTGCAATTAAGAATGGGGATGACTCCACACGCGATGCAATTATTGATGAGTTATTGGAGTATGGCTCCATGCTCAATCTTCTGGAGGATCAGGTAGGTGTTGACTGGGAATGTGATTATAGTATGCGAATTATGTTGTTCAAAAAGCCCTTGTATTGACAACGGGCGAGAAGAAGAAGGAATTGGCATATGCTATTAGACCGTATTTGGAAAAGCTGAAGGAATCTCGCTCTGGTCAGTTCATCATACCAAAAATTATGGATATGTTGCACGACGAGGACGAGCAATAAGTATTGGTTATGCTCCTTTTATGTGGTCGCTCTAGCTTTTGGAATCCATCTTTCCTTGTTTGTTAAAATGACCTTATCCCCGTGGGTTTGTTACCATCGATGGAAACCACTTATTCGATCATCATGAGTGAAGAGAAGAAAAAGAAGGAAGTGGTGCCAGAGCCAGAATACCCCCCGAAGAGCTTCAGAAAGCGTTTGAAGAAACCAAAGCACTATTTGATCTAAGTAACAAGAAGAAGTCGAAGAAGAGGGCTGCTGCTGGAGAGAAAAACATGGGTGGACTAGGAAATGATGGTAATCTTGCTCATATGAAAGCAGAGACCGCTGGAGACCAGTATCACAAATACATCGACGTAAAATATGTGATAGCGTATGTTCTGTAGATTCTAGATCGTGTGTATGAACAAATCCAAGCCAATAATCCAGAATTGACTGCAACGAAGAAGTATACAATGTCAGTTCCCCAGGTTGCTCGTGTCGGAACTACGAAGACTTGTTGGATCAACTTCGTCGATCATTGTAACCGTATGAACCGTGACTACAAGCATGTTCTCAGCTTTGTCCTCAGTGAGTTGGGAACCGAAGGATCTCTGGATGGAAAGAATCAACTTATTATCAAAGGTCGTTACGTAAACAAGAAGCTGGAGTCTATTCTGAAGAAGTATATTAGTATCTATGTTGCATGCAGTATGTGCCATTCTCCAAACACCATTTTGGAACGTGATCATGTCAATAAGCTGTACTTCGTCCTCTGCAAGAATTGTGGTTGTAAGAGGTCAGTGGCAGCTATCAAGAGCGGTTACCATGCAGTTTCAAAGGGTGAAAGATACAAGAGTCGTCAGTCATTTGTTTGTTGAAATCCTCATGAAAAGACTGAAATGTGTTGTTCATATTCATAATGTTGATGAAGAATACAGAATTCTCATTGCAGTCCAACAAAACATGAAGACGGTGGAGGATCTAGTAAATAGTGTTATATCGCGGTATACGCAGAGACCCATTGTAGTGAAAAATGTAGCAATATAATTTTAGATAAAGGCAGCTGTTTATGTAGATGGCTATTCGGTTATGCTTTCAGATGAAATTGATATTCTTTTAGAAACTGATATCGTGAATATTATATGTACACTAAAGGAAAGGAAGAAAGAAAAGGGATTGAAGAAGAAGAAGAAATCAAAGAAAGATGCTGAAGACACAAATCGAAGATCTGAAAAACGGGAGTTAGAAGTAAAACCAAGGGTGATTGACAACTCTCAGGAAACGTGTGATAATAATGAGTATTCGATTCCTCAAAACAAGATCATTCGGTTTGAAGAAGTCGCACATGAGACTGGAGACAAAGGGGTCCCTCTTCGGATTCGGAAACCATCCTTTTCTCCAAGAGAGAATACAAATACCCCAACTGTAAATATCCGAGATGAGACAAAGCGTCGAACGAGAAGGGGCAAACGAGCAGGGAAACGGGTTAACAATAGAAATGGCGAATTGGAAGAGAATACGAAGTCTCAACAATCCTTTTTGGATTTTATCGTTGACAATGACCCAGAAATTACCACGAATACTGAAGCTTTACCAGGATTCTCGTTGATGGAAGATACTGGTGGTGCTTCTCCGATTAAGCACTCTAAGGAAGAAGATAGTGTAGAAGATCTTGGACCAGCTGTTCCCCTTCTTCATGATGTTGTTTCTTGTAATCTCTTGCATTTGGACCGAGTATCTAAGACGCCTGTGATTGGTCGAGTTAAGGGGAAGGTAATCAAGTACGATTGGATTCGACATATTATGGATAGTGTGACAGGAGATCGAATTCGGATATATTCGGAGGATCTAGATGACATTTTTGAGGTAACCATAGTACCATAGAAATGATATATAGTTTTTGCGGAGTGACACACCTGATTTGATCATTCATGAGGGCCCATCTCTAACTAAATGATCTGTTTGTTCTCAACAAGAATGCACATATCATACTCTGTAGAAAATCATATTCTTGAGTAGCAATACTGTCTTTATTGATTGATTTCACTTTCTTTTGTCTCTTTGGAGACTGTATCCTAACTGCAGTAGTAATAGAATCCTTTACATTGAATGGTATATCCAAATCTGGCCAAAACTGCTTCTTCCATTCCTTGATAGTACTCTTAAATTCATCTTCATTAACGTGGTAAAGATGGGTACAGAGACTAATCAAGGAGACAACTCCATAATAAAGGACAAGATTGGCAAATTGACAAGAAACGTGAGAAGGCTTTTGATCGAATGAAGCAGTGATAAAACTATAGGATGCACTTATAGTATACCAGTAACTACATCAAATATTCGTCAAAAAGGTACTTTCGCGATGTAGTATAAAAATCACGTTCCATAAGTAAACTTCGTTTATTCATATAGGAATAATGTGTCTACATTATCAAACAACTCTTTAACATACTTGGAGAATCCTGTCCACATCCTTTTGAAGAGATTCATCGATATTCTTTGAATTTGGCTTTGAAATAGAACTAGTATCGTCTTCCAATTCCGAATAGTCACTAAACTGTGATTCTGACTCTTCACTTTCGTTTGTTTCTAATTTTGAGGAGTGCTTTCGGTCGTTGTAGTAGCGACAGTATATTACCCAATAAGAAGGATATAGCTGATGCAAATACTACTCCTAAGGGGGCAAAAATAATCCATACAACATATGGAAGACATTGTTTGGTTTTCACCTTCACTGGAACAGTGATGACCAATAACCATTCCTTTATCAGATTGCATATAGTTTCAATAACAGTTTTGGAAACATCGTCATATCCCAACGCATGGAAAAGTTGAATGACATATGATGTTTCATTAACGAACTTCTGATCCTGAAGTAGTAAATCACTCTCGTTGGAACCACCTTCGACAACTTTTGGCCGTTTGGATAAAGGTCCTGCATCCATGCTACAACAAACACTAATAAATGGATACAACTATAAAAATCCATAGTAGAAAAACACAACTAAAGCTTGCCATAGACTTCACCATCCTTCTTCTTGTATTTAGGCTTAATGACCTTCACCTTCTTTTGCTTCTCAGGGACAACTACCTTCTTACTAAGATCCTTGAGATGGCGACGAGCTTGTTCCTCTTCCCATTCCTCATCCACATCACTGACTTCTACGCCAGCATCTTCCAACTCCATCTCAAGTTTCATTGCAGCCATCTTCTCCTGAAGATTTTCAAAAACGGTGCTCTTGCGCATCTCCTCCTCATCCATGTCACCGAACCCTTGTGATGATAGATAATTGTGATGCTTTCTATTAAGCACTCTTCGTTCAATAGGAGCATCAAAGTCAATATCCTCCTCATCCGAGGAAGTACGTTTCTTCTTCTTGGGAACTTCGCCACGTTCGATACACAGTCTGTCTTCTTCGTCAAGATCAAAAAGAGAAATGAGATCCATGTATGGAATACCATCAACGAACAGATCTACTAGTCAATTCTGAATTCTAGAAATACCATATACAATTACACCATCCTCCTTGACAAAACTCACTTCCATGAGATAGTTATCCACAGTAAATGAGGTGGAGAAGGTTTTGGCCATCAACTAGAAATGAACTAAATTATTCGTACCATACACCTCTGGACTCATGAA
>OCQB01002510.1_pt1 | contig 12171 bp, 9 predicted proteins | sample 1538631 | NCBI WGS metagenome assembly OCQB01 (sample SAMN04571713, study PRJEB22368) | human gut metagenome | biome: human gut; material: stool | host: Homo sapiens | place: Luxembourg | collected 2012-10-19
GGAGCCGGAGAAAACGGAGCTGAAGCGGAACGCCACCAGGACCTTGAAGCTCCTCTCCGACAAAACCTCTCCTGCCCTGGGCAAGGACGCCTACCGCCTCGCCGTCACCCCGCAGGGCGTCCACCTTGCCTCCGGCGGCAGGGAGGGCAGGATGTACGGCCTGGTCACCCTCCAGCAGCTCCAGGACCAGCTGGCGGCACAGCCGGAGGGCATCCCCTGCGGCGTCATCACGGACAAGCCGCGCTACCCGTGGCGCGGCATGATGGTGGACCCCGCCCGCCACTTCATCCCCATCAAGGACCTGAAGAAATTCGTGGACCTGATGGCCTACTACAAATTCAACAAGCTCCATGTGCACCTGACGGACAACCAGGGCTGGCGCCTGCCCGTGCCGGGCTATCCCAGACTGAAAAGCGTCGCCTCCAAGCGGGAGGAAAGCTTCGGAGACGGCATTCCCCATGAAGGAATGTACACCAGACAGGAGCTGAAAGACCTGGTGGCCTACTGTGCGGCGCGCGGCATTGAAGTCATCCCGGAGATAGACGTGCCGGGCCACAACCAGGCGTTGGCCGCCGCCTACCCCGAATTCTTCTGCTTCCCCAAACCGGACATGAAGGTACGGACAGTGGCCGGCAACAGCAAGGAACTGGTATGTCCCCAGAAGCCGGAGGTCTGGAAATTCTACGCCGCCGTCTTCAAGGAACTCAAGGACATCTTCCCGTCCAATACCGTTCACCTGGGCGGCGACGAAGCCCCCACGGAACTCTGGAAAAAATGCCCCCTGTGCCGGGAAGCCCGGACCAAGGCAGGCATGAAAGACGAACAGGAACAAATGAGGGCTTTCTTCGCCAAAATGACAGCCCTGCTCGACAAAAACGGGCAAACGCCGCAATTCTGGTATGAAGGGAACGCCGACATCTACCACCCGGGCGAAACAGTTTACGCGTGGCGGCAGGACCAGGCGCGCCAAGCCATTGAGAAAACAAAAAAGGCCGGGCTGAACCTGATTATGGCATCCAATGAATATTGTTATCTGGATTTCCCTCAATTCCCGGGACAATACAACTGGGGATGGATGCAAACCACGACCTTGCAGAAATGTTATGAACTGGATCCGGCCTTCGGCAAATCCACCGCGGAAGCAGGCCACATCCGGGGCGTGCACGCTCCCGTGTGGGCGGAACACCTTCCGGACCTGAACCACCTGCTTTACCGCGTCTATCCCCGCGCCATGGCCCTGGCGGAAGCGGGATGGTCTCCCATGGAGGTGCGTTCCTGGGAAAACTTCCAGAGGAAAGTGGCCGACCACCGCCCCTTTGTCCTCAAGCGCTTTAATTACGACTTGAAACGCACGAAGGACAATGAGCCACCCTTCCGGTGGGAAAACAAAAAGTAATTCCGCCGTTTTTCCTTATCACTCCTGATTCTCCATGATAGAATCTCTTCTGAAAAAGCCCTCCGTCATGTTTAAACTGATCTACCTCCTGGCCTGCACAGCCTTCTCTGCATCCATGGCGTGTGCCGCACCAGCAGAAAAATACAGTATTATTCCGGAGCCGGAGAAAACGGAGCTGAAGCGGAACGCCACCAGGACCTTGAAGCTTCTTTCCGACAAAACCTCTCCTGCCCTGGGCAAGGACGCCTATCAGCTCACCGTCACCCCGCAGGGAGTGCACCTCTCTTCCGGCGGGAAAGAGGGCCGTATCTACGGACTGGTCACTCTCCAGCAGCTCCAGGACCAGCTGGCGGCGCATCCGGAAGGCATTCCCTGCGGAGTCATCAAGGACAAGCCGCGCTACCCGTGGCGCGGCATGATGGTGGACCCTGCGCGCCACTTCATCCCCATCAAGGACCTGAAGAAATTCGTGGACCTGATGGCCTACTATAAATTCAACAAGCTCCAGCTCCACCTGACGGACGACCAGGGCTGGCGCCTGCCTGTGCCGGGCTATCCCAAACTGAAAAGCATCTCTTCCAAACGGGCGGAAAGCTTCGGCAACGGCACTCCCCACGAAGGAATGTACACCAGGCAGGAACTGAAAGACCTGGTGGCGTACTGCGCCGCGCGCGGCATTGAGGTCATCCCGGAAATAGACATGCCGGGCCACAACCAGGCGTTGGCCGCCGCCTATCCGGAATTCTTCTGCTTTCCAGACCACAACACGAAAGTCAGCACGACCGGCGGTGTGGGCTTGTACCTGGTATGCCCCCACAAGCCGGAAATATGGAAATTCTATGCCGCCGTCTTTGACGAGCTCAGGGACATCTTTCCGTCCACCATGGTTCACCTGGGCGGCGACGAAGCCCCGCTGGAAAAAACCTGGGAAAAATGCCCTCTCAGCGTCAAATACCGCCAGCAGAAGGGAATGAAGGACGTCCACGAGGAACTGAAGGAATTTGAAGCGAAAATGGCCTCCATGCTCGCCGCGCGCGGCAAAAAGCCCATCTTCTGGTATGAAAAGCCGTGGGCCCAGGCCAGCGTTTACCGCAAGGGAGACACCGTCTTCACCTGGCGCATGGGCTTGACGCCCTCCACCATCACGGAAACGAAAAAGCAGGGCCTTCCCCTCATCATCGCCGCCGGGGAACACTGCTATCTGGACTACCCCCAGATTCCCGGCCAGGACAACCGGGGCTGGATGCCCACCACTACGCTGGAGCAAAGCTACAAGCTGAACCCCGCCTACGGCAGGCCGGAGCAGGAAACAGACCATATCATCGGCGTTCAGGCTACCATGTGGGCGGAACAGCTCCCCACCCTGAACCACCTGCTTTACCGCACCTACCCCCGCGCCTGCGCCATTGCGGAAGCGGGCTGGTCACCAATGAACGTGCGTTCCTGGGAAAACTTCCAGCGCAAGCTGGCCGATCAGCGCCAATTTGTCCTCAAACGTTTCAACTACGATATGGAGCGCACCAAGGAAAACGAACCCCCTTTCAAATAATCCGCATTCTCTATCCATGAGCAGCACTAAATTTGCACGTCCGCACCGCCCCTCCGTAGAAGAACTGGCCCAGGGAGTCCTGGCCGGGAACCGCGCCCTGCTGGGGAGGGCCATCACCCTGGTAGAAAGCAACGCCGCTAAAGACCAGGAAGCCTCACGGGCGCTCATCTCCAAGCTCCTGCCCCATTCGGGCAATGCCGTCCGCATCGGCATCACGGGCGTTCCCGGCGCGGGCAAATCCTCCTTCATTGAAGCCTTCGGCACCTACCTGTGCAAAAAAGGCTTCAAGGTGGCCGTGCTGGCCATTGACCCGTCCTCTTCCGTTTCCCGCGGTTCCATCATGGGGGACAAAACCCGCATGGAAGAACTCTCCGGGGAGGAAAACGCCTTCATCCGCCCTTCCCCCTCCGGCGGCTCCCTGGGCGGCGTAGCCAGAAAAACGCGTGAAACCATGATCGCGTGCGAAGCCGCGGGCTTTGACATTATCCTCATTGAAACCGTCGGCGTCGGCCAGTCGGAAACCACCGTCCGTTCCATGGTGGACATCTTCATGCTCCTGCTCATCACCGGAGCCGGAGACGACCTCCAGGGCATCAAGCGCGGCATCATGGAGCTGGCGGACATCCTGGTAGTCACCAAGGACGACGGCGACAACCGCCAGCGGGCGGCGGCCCACTGCCAGGAACTGAAAATGGTGCTCCACTACCTGCAAAGCCCCACCCCCGGCTGGACGCCCTCCGTCCTCACCTGTTCCTCCCTGGAAGGGCGCGGACTGGACACTATTGAAGAAACGCTCTTCCGCTTCCGGGACAGCATGAAGGAATCCGGCTTCTGGTACAACCGCCGCCGGAACCAGTCCCTCTCATGGGTTCAGGCCCTGGTGCATGAAGCCCTGCTCACCGCCTTTGAACAGCATCCCGCCGTGGCGTCCCGCATGCCCGTTCTGGAAAACATGGTGGCCGGGGACAAGATGGACCCCGTCTCCGCCGCGCACGACCTGCTGAGCCACTTCACTTATCCCGTGCCCGGACATTGAAGAAATCCGCCAGCACCCTGGCGTACACCTCCTTCTTGAACTCCGGCAGCCACTCCAGCCTGAACCGGGCCGGGGCTATCCACCTGTAGGCGCAGAACTCCCGGTGGTCCAGGCTGGGCTCCGGAGCGTCCGCACGCAGCCGGCACAGGAAATACTCCTGCTCCTGCCCCACAAAAGGCTGCTGCCGCTTTTCGCGGACATACTCCAGCACCTCCGGCGGATAATCGTAACGATAGCCGCCCCGGGATTCCACAACATCATACTGGGACGGCAGGAACCCCACTTCCTCCCGGACTTCCCGCTTCACTGCCTCCGTGGCAGTTTCTCCCGGATCAATCCCCCCCTGAGGGAACTGCCAGGCCCCTTTCTGCCTGGAACGTTCGCAAACCAGCAGCTTTCCGTCCTCCCGGACCAACAGCCCCGCCACATTGGGACGATACAATCTTTCCATGCCTTCTTACCTAGCACAACATTCCCTGCATTTCCAGCCATGTTCTTCCACAAATTTGCTACAGGCATGTAAAAATGACTCGGATACAGACACTTTATTCTCCCCGCCAAACAACTCCGGATATAAATCACAACCCATCAGCAGGATAAGTAATATAAAAAAACAAAAGACACCCTCCCTGGTTGTGGAATTTCCTGTTAAATATCCAGAAAACTCTGGTAGTCAAACATTAACATACTGCCATTTTCCGAACATTGTTCTTTAACGGCAAGTCTATTTTCCTGCAAGGTGAAAACTGGCTGACTGGCCGCTCTTTTACTTTTCACGTCCCGTTAATAAAAACTGATCATGAAAATAAAAATCAATTATTTCGCTGCCATGTTGCTGGCAATGTTCGCAGGGGGAGGCATAGGCGCCCAGGGCGCAGAGCAGCCTAAAAAGGCGACAAGCCATACTATTGAATACAACCAAAAATTTCTCGGTGCTCATGGCCTGGACGAGAACGACAAGCAAGACTTTCAGGATGCTGAAAAGGGATTCATGGCAACCCTCAAGGACCCGAACATTAAAAACAAGGAGGGGAGGACGGTCTTTGACATCTCTGCCTTTGACTTTACCAAGGACAAACCGGCCCCTGATACGGTGAACCCGAGTTTATGGCGCGTTTCCCAGCTCAATGCCAAAAGCGGGCTGTTCAAGGTCATGGACGGCATCTACCAGATTCGCGGGTTTGATCTTTCTAACATGACCATCATCGAAGGAAAGGAAGGCCTCATCATCATTGACCCCCTCATCTCGGAAGAAACCGCAAAAGCGGGGCTTGACCTCTACTATCGGGAAGTGGAACAGCCGGAGACTGGGAAACGTCCGGTCAAGGCAGTTGTATACACGCACTCCCATGTCGACCACTTTGGCGGAGTCAAGGGAGTAACATCGGAGCAAGACGTCAAATCCGGTAAAACGCAGATACTGGCGCCGGAGGGATTCCTGAAAGAAGCCGTTTCCGAAAACGTCTATGCCGGCAATGCCATGGGGAGGCGCTCCACGTACATGTATGCGGCGCCCTTTAACAAGGGGCCGGAGGGTACCGTAGGCTCCGGCCTGGGCACCGCCAGCTCCAGCGGAACCATTACAGTCATTCCGCCTACCGATACAATCACCAAAACGGGTGAAACAAGAACGATAGACGGAGTGGAGATGGAATTCATGATGGCCCCTGGAACAGAAGCCCCTTCTGAAATGCTGATGTATCTCCCTCAATTCAAGGCGCTTTGCAGTGCGGAGGACGCGACCCACACCATGCATAACCTTTATACCCTGAGAGGAGCCAAGGTTCGGGACGCAAGCAACTGGTGGAAGGCTCTTGATGAAGCCATCCAGCGTTATGGAGACAAAACGGAAGTCTTATTCGCACAGCACCACTGGCCGAGATGGGGGAAAGAACGCATCAGCCAGTTCCTGGCCAAGGAACGCAACGGCTACAAATACATGCACGACCGGACGTTGAACCTGATTAACAAGGGATATACGCCTGTAGAAATTGCGGAAATGATCAAGCTGCCGCCGGAAATCGACAAGGAATGGTACTTCCGGGGTTATTACGGCACGCTGAACCACAACGCCAAAGCCATTTATCAACGGTACATGGGCTGGTATGACGGCAACCCGGCAAACCTGTATGCCCTGCCGCCCGTGGAAGCGGCCAAGCGCTATGTTGAACTGGCAGGAGGGGCCGACAAGATGATAGACAACGCCCAAAAAGCCTTTGACAAAGGAGACTACCGCTGGACCGCCGAAGTATTAAAGCACGTGGTTTTTGCCGATCCGCAAAACAGCAAGGCAAGAAATCTGGCGGCGGACGCGCTTGAACAGCTCGGCTACCAGGCGGAATCCGGCCCCTGGCGCAATGAATTTCTCGTCGGTGCCTACGAACTGAGAAACGGCCTGCTTCAGAACCCTCTGGATCTTGTATCCAAGGATATTCTGTCCAACCTCACGCCGGAAATGCTGTTTGACTACATGGGCATCAGTCTCAATGCCGAGAAATCCAAAGGGAAAAAGCTCGCTTTCAACTGGATAGACCAAAACGGAAAACCATACGGCTTCTGGGTTGAGGACGAAGTACTGATGTACCGAGAAGGAAAACCGGTCGATCATCCTGATGCAGTAATTACCGGAGACAAGCTCAACTTCACCCTTATTGCCATGCAGGCCATGCCCTTGAAGGAAGCCCTGGACAAAGGCATGATCAAGATCGAAGGCAATGCAGACAAGTTCCAGGAGCTGATCGGATGCATGGACAAGTTCAATGGAAACTTCAACATCATAGAACCCTGACCTTTCATTGTTATTTTTAACGAAACCGCTTTTCCCGGCACTTGGGGAAAGCGGTTTTTTCATATGTTCCCACGCAGAGTGAGGCTCTCCCCCTCTATGTTAGCATCATTTCGCCATAGCCTGCAATTTTAGTGAATATACCAAAATCCTTATCTCTTTGTATCGTTATTATTAAAATTTAGTATATCAATCGACCCATTACCGTATCCTTATCCAAATAATTCATCAAGAGTTACTATCTTTTTTCAACTGCGACATTAAGAAACGGTACCATATCTTTGTATACATTTTCTTCCTAGGTTTCGGCATGAACTCGTTCAAAGTTCTCCATAATAAATCTTCCTGTCGTCCAGCCCACCAAGCCATTTCTCTCGTATTAATTTCTTTCTACGAAAACACTAATATTATTTCTTTCTAAAAATTTGAAAATCAACAATTTTTGTTAGATGATATCATCTCTACATATCTTTTTCTATAAAGCAACTTCCTAGAAATCACCATCAATGTTTCATATTAAATAATAAAAATCATTTTATTTTTTAACAAATTTTTAAAATGGCATAATAATATCTTAATAATTTATTAAAAATAAAAAATATAATTATAAATATAAATTTATAATAAATTTCCCTTATACAAAAGACATCCATAAAAATCATTCAAATTATGATTGACAATCGACTAAGAAAACTGTAAGGAAAATCTAGTCGGGGCAGAAAAATAACTAATAAAAATAGGATCATAGTTTTTCCTATAAAAATAAAAATAATATAAAAATAGATTTTATAATGATAAAAAACAAATTAGTTACCCCGTTTGTAAAGTGGGTTGGCGGCAAGAGGCAACTTATAAATTCTATAATAGAATTCATACCGAAAAATATAAAAAATCATACTTATGTAGAACCATTTATTGGAGGAGGAGCTGTATTTTTTCATCTCCAACCTAAAAAAGCAATTATTAATGACTTCAACTCTGAATTAATAAATGTCTATAATGTAATTAAAAATAATTTAAATGAACTTATTATAGATTTAAAAACTCATAAAAACGAATCCAAATATTTTTATGAAATACGAAGTCTAGATCGATCATCTGATTTTAAAAAAATAGGAGAGGTACGGCGAGCTTCCAGGCTGATATATTTAAATAAGACTTGTTATAATGGATTATATCGTGTAAACAATTCTGGAGAATTTAATTCTCCATTTGGCAAATATAAAAATCCAAATATCGTCAACGAACCAGTTTTAAGAGCAGTTTCTCTATATCTAAATTCCAACAATATAAAAATTTATAATAGAGATTATAATGATATTTTGAAAAATTTGGAAAAGAACTCATTTGTATATCTGGATCCTCCCTATCATCCTATTTCAGATAGTTCTAATTTCACTGGTTACGTTCAGGGTGGATGGAATATTCTTGATCAAATAAAATTGCGTGAGGCTTGTGACGACTTGACAAAAAGAGGCATAAAATTTTTATTATCTAATTCCTCGTCTAATTTCATTAAAGAACAGTATAAGGAATATCACATTAGCACTGTCAGGGCGATCCGTTCAATTAACGCGAATGCGGAAAAACGGGGAGAAGTAGATGAAGTTTTAATACGCAATTATGAATAGATATAAAAACGATATAGCGTGGGAACAAATTTTTGAAAAACACCGTATCTTAGATGCAATAAAATCGAAAGGACGGGTAACAATATCCTCCACAGATATTAATGAGTTCAGAGAAGCACGCTTGATGACAAAATTTGATCATCGTTCCCAGCTCCCCCATTTATTCTCTGAAAATAACTTATCAATTCTACCTACATCCAGAGGCACTTATGAAATCAGTACTTTTGAAACTTTTTGTACTTTTAAAAAAGAAGAAATAGATATAACATTCATTGATTTTCCTACTTTTCTAGAAAGTATGGATTATAAAGATATAACAAGCGAAGCAACTTCAATTAATTGTATTTTTGTTTCAAAAATATTGCATGACTTTACAGGTGAAGACAATTTGTTTCCGACAATAAGCGGACGAATGAGTTCCTCTTTATTTGATTTCAAAATTAATTCTTCCGAAGACCAAAAACAATTTGAAGTAAAAGTAAATAATTCTCAAATAGAAATAGATGGAGGTTATGAAGGAAATGATTCATTAATATTGATAGAAGCCAAAAATTATATTTCTGATGACTTTTTAATCCGTCAGCTATATTATCCTTACCGTTTATGGAAAGAGAAGGTGAATAAACAAATACGTCCGATATTTTTAACATATTCAAATGGTATTTTTCATATTCGTGAATATGAATTTACAGATGCTAAATTTTATAACTCTATTCGTTTGATTAAGCATAAAAAATATGCAATTCAAGAAGGATCTATTAATATTGAAGCTATACAAAATATTTTAGAAAACACAAAAACTGTATCAGAACCATCGATTCCCTTTCCTCAAGCTGACAGCTTTGAACGCATAATCAATCTGTGTGAATTATTAAAACAAAAATTATTCCTTAGCAAGGAAGAAATTACGCAGAATTATGATTTTGATGCCCGACAAACAGAATATTATTTTAATGCTGCAAAATATTTAGGTTTGGTCGATAAAAAATATGATAATAATAATATAAAATATGTTCTCACTGAAACAGGCTTGGGCATGTTTAATAAATCTATTACAGACAGACAACTTGAATTTGTAAAGCTCATATTATCGCATAAAATTTTTAAAGAATCATTAAAATTATATTTAAAAAAAGGGAATACTCCATCAAAAAACGAAATTGTCGAAATCATGAAAAAATCTAATTTATATAATATTAGTTCAAATGAAACTTACAAACGCAGAGCATCCACTATTATTTCATGGTCAAATTGGATACTTGGTTTAATTGAAGAATAATTTAGATACTATTAATTTTATGACTTGTAAAAAAGAACATCGTTACGATCTTCAATTTAACAATTTACCAGACGATCAAGGAGGAGCTGGGAGGCACCGTTGCGCTGGATGTGCTTATGACAGAGGCTACAAAGATGGATTACGCCGTAAAGAAAAATTAAATATAGATTTGAATTCGTTACCTGAAAGCCAAGCAGGTGCAGTAAGGCATAAAAGTCCTCATGCTGCCTATGCACTTGGTTATCAAAAAGGAGTGGAGGATTCTTACCATTAATTTTATTTCTCCTGTTTGATTGCAGTACTTAATAATAAGTGTTTTTAATAATTTCTCTTCATCTCACCTAAATGCGAATGTTTGTATAAGAATATGAAAAATCTCTTCTTTTTTACTTTAGCGGTTTGTATTTTCACAGCTGTACCCCTTTCCGCCCAGTCCAAAACGGGGGCTCCTACCCAGTCTACGGATGATTACAACCAGAGCCAGTTCTGGATCGGCAATTTTCCGGAGGGGCAGTATGTGGTGCATCTCAGCCGGATTGTAGCTGTGGCGCAGCACAAGTATATTCTGGACAACGCGTGCATGGTGTATGAAGTGACGTTGGTCACCATGGGGAATACGCCCACCAAGTTTTATTATCTGGAGACGCTGGGGCAGAATTCCGGCATCAATGCCATCAAGAATGTGACCGACCGGGCGAAGGAACTCGGTTCCGGCGCCGTCAACCGGGCGACGGGAGGAAGCATTGATCCGGATACCACCGTCGCCAAGGCTTACCCGAATACAAATACCGTCGAGTTCCGCGTAGCCACTCTGGAACAGCTCAACAAGATGTACGCCTCCCTGCTCAAGGCGTGGCAGGACGGGAAAGGAAGGACCTTCAAGCCTTGAAGGTAGTGATGAGAGTTTAGAGAGTAGTGATTAGATTTTAAATTCGCGGACTGCAAGTCCGGATTTTTTACACTAAACTCTCATCTCTAAACTCTCATCACTGTTAAATGTATTTCCTCTCCATCATGTGGGCCTTCAAGGGGTCCGCGGAGAAGAGGTGCGTGAGGCCGATCGCCAGGGCGTCCGCGGCATCGGATTCCGGCGTTTCCCGGAGTTCCAGCAGGGCGCGCACCATGAAGGCGACCTGCGCTTTTTGAGCGGCCCCCCGCCCTACAACGGAGAGTTTCACGCTTTTGGGAGAGTATTCCATGATCCGCAGTCCGGCTTCCGCCGCGGCAATGACCACGGCCGCCTTGGCCGCGCCCATCGTGATGGCCGTCTGATGGGACTGGACGTAGATGATGCGTTCCACCGCCATTTCATCCGGTTCCCATTTGTCAATGAGGTTGCCCAGGTGCTGCTTGATGGCAAGCAGGCAGCCGGACTGGGACACACTCCGGGGAATGGAGAGCGTTCCGTAGTCCAGCGCGCACGCCCGGCGATGGTCGCCCTCCACCACGGCATAGCCCGTGTTGCGGATGGCCGGGTCTATGGCAAGGATGCGCATGGGATGATATTCATTCCCGCAGAGAGAACCTTGTCAGCTCCCCCTTAGCGTCTGCGGCGCTTGGGTCCGGCGGGTTTGGACTTGCGGACGGATTTAACGGGCTTGTCTTCCAGCAGGGCGGTGTACGTGTAGTCAAAGCCGTCCAGCTTTTTGCGTTCAATGGGCTTTCCGATGAAGTTTTCCACAGCCGTGGCAAAGTCCACTTCATCCGCCGTCATGATCGTGAAGGCGTCTCCGGAGGCTTCGGCACGGCCGGTACGGCCGATGCGGTGCACGTAGTCTTCCGCATTTTCCGGCACCCGGTAGTTGATGACGTGGGTCACGCCGCTGATGTCAATGCCGCGCGCCGCCACGTCCGTAGCCACCAGAATATCATATTTGCCGCTTTTGAAGCCCTTGAGCGCTTCCATGCGTTCCTTCTGGGGAATGTCGGAGTGCATGACGGCCACTTCCCCGCGGTAGCCATGCTGCTTGAGCATGCCGCACACGGCGTCCGCCTCCTTGCGGGTACGGGTGAAGATCATGACGGAATGGAAGTCCGTCCCCTTGAGCAAGGCCAGCAGCAGTTCGTCCCGCTGGTCCAGCGCCACCGGGTAAAAGGCATGGCTGATGGTGGCGGCCACTTCGCGCCGGGCGATGGTGACTTCCGCCGGGTCCGTCAGGCACCATTTGGCAAATCCGGCGATGACCGGGGGCATGGTGGCGGAGAAGAAGAGGGTCTGCCTGCCTTCCCACGGGCAGAGGTTGACGATTTTACGGACGATGGGGAGAAAGCCCATGTCCAGCATGCGGTCCACCTCATCCAGCACCAGGGCCTTGACTTCTCCGAAGCGCATGGTGCCGCGGTAGAAGTGGTCCACCAGGCGGCCGGGCGTTGCCACCACGATGTCCGCTCCGTTTTTCAGGTCTTCCGTCTGCTTCCCGTAGCCCACGCCGCCGTACAGCAGGGCCACTTTCAGCCCGGTGAATTCGCCGTATTCGGCAAAGGCTTCCGCCACC